>TARA_B110000444_G_scaffold48486_1_pt1 | contig 27227 bp, 26 predicted proteins | sample TARA_B110000444 | Tara Oceans TARA_B110000444 (sample SAMEA4398370) | marine metagenome | biome: Polar Biome; feature: [SRF] surface water layer (ENVO:00010504); material: water (ENVO:00002006), including particulate matter (ENVO:01000060) such as... | depth 5 m | reverse complement strand
AAGCAATTTATCACAGCCTATGGCCGACTATAACACTTGGGTGAAAAACACCCCTAAAACCGCCACCCTGCGGCTCAAATAGATTGACCGTAAATCCCTTGATTCACATGAGGGTTCATTCATGGTTTGTGAATGATTCAAGCCAAGAATGACATGACTTACGAAAGGTTTCCAAGTCAACATTGTTATCGATTAGAAAGTCTGACTCTGTTATAATTTCTTCTAAACCCCAACCGCGTTCTCGTGTGTCTCGGACTTCAAAGGCTTGGCGATCTCCGTCTTCCGACCGTCCACGGTTTTGGATACGAGTGAATCGGATATCAGCGGATGCGGCAACTGCTAAGGAAAAGAATTCCTTCCCCCATCGTTGTTCAAACACGCTTCGTTCAGCAGTACCTCGCATTCCTTCAATCAACACAATTGAATTCGATTCTCGATGTGAATCTACAGCATCCGCTAAGCGAACGGCAAGAACATCTTCTCCGTGCTGTTTTCGGAGAAGCGCTGCAATTTCGCCAAAAATACCCGGGCTTTCCTCGAGTTCTAAACGTCGTACTTCAGCCCGCACCATATCTCCCATCGAAAGAACAGGGATGTTGCTTTCTGACAGAACTTGAGCAAACTCGCCTTTACCGGAACCCGGCATTCCGCATACTGCAACGACTCGGGCCATGTTTGATGGGCGGAGGCGAATGCTCATCAAGATACCTCCATTCGCATGGAGTTCGTAGTGATTCAATTGGAGAACTCAGCACGGCCCCAACGTCGATCCATCAATTTCCACAACAATGCTGATGCGAAAATCAATCCTACCGATATAGCAATCATTCCCTTGTAGCCTTGTTCGACCATACCTTGGTCATACATTGTTGCAGTTGCTGCCAAACCATCTTGTGAGGCTCGTTCCCACCAATTTCCATACAGGGATACATCACCTTGCGTAAAGGAAAGAAGGAATAAAAGGAGCAGAGGAATAACCGTTCCAATCCAAAACCAAATCATTATTGAAGCATCAAATATTGCTTTATTCGGCCTTAAGCCCATTAAGAACGCAGTTAGGGCAACAATGTAAATTGAATTCGCAAACATTACGATAATGCTTGTTGGTAGTGCTCCCCATTCATCCAGCCTCCAGGCCATGAGGACAATGAAAATGAGAGATATCCATGAAGTGGCGAGGAAGTAGACGACAACTTTTGCTCGGATTAATTGCGGAACTCGGAGTGGGAGGCCATTCATGAATTCAGGAGAATCTAGTATTGTGAGCCATGAATAAAAATTGAAACCAAAAAAGCCGAGGAATGGAGCATATGAAAGCAAATTGATGGGGATTGGTGCTTCAGCAAAATCAACTAACCATGCCATTCCGAGTAAAACCAGAAGTGGAATCGCATACGATACGGTCATTTTTTTAATCGATCCTGAGCGAATTAAATCTACAAATTCCTTTGCTACAATCAATCGAATTTCACCCTTGCCTAGGAATCCTAAGCGGTTGTAAATCGGTGTGAACAGTTCGGCTCTTTCTACGACAGATACATCAAAATCATCGATGATTAATGCCGAGGCTAAGAGCCCGATTCCTAGGCTTGCCAACAATGCCATGGCAGTTCCTAGGACATTCTGAGAACTTTGAACACCCAACCCCCAGAGCATTGTACCAATGTCAAATTTACCAAGACCAATCGTTATGCCGAGCGCCACTATGAGCACGGGTCCAACAATCGTATACGGTCTGCCACGCATCCACAATGCGGAAGCAAGGAAAGCAATTGAGAGGCCCTGTGCTAATGTAATAATCATTGCCAACCATGTCCAGGGTAGGCTAGCCCACTCAAGTGGTGTCGATATGCCAGCGATTGATTCGAGTAAGATTCCAACTGCCATTCCTGCAACGACTGGAGAGAGGATAAGCATGACATAGAAGCATAAATCCTTGGCAAAATATGCGAAATGGGCCACGGAATTAGGGAGTGGCTGAAGTGCTGGAGCAGCTAAAAGATAATTTTTCGTTCCTGCCCGGTGCACGATGGCATCATGGCCCATGAATGCAAAAGTGCCCATTCCCAAACTGAACATCAAAAGTGGCAGATGAAGTGCAAATCGTAACTCTTGCCAAGTGAAGGTTTTGGAATCAATATCTGCGACTTGGGCGGATGAATCTCCAACAAGAAATTGAAGGCCGATAGTTGTTATCGCAGTCACCAAAGTAAGAAGTAATGGAAAGAGTACCATTTGACGTTTCTTGGCGAATTCCATACTCTTTCGCCCTTCCTCTTTGAACATCACTCGAAACGTGGCAGAAAATGCACCCCACCCCCGTAAAGGCTCGTGTAATTTTTGGTCGTGAGCACTGGTTCCCATCGTGGTAAGTACGGTCGACTTTTCGTCGACTACCTCGTCCCAATCGCGAGAAACAACGCTCACACCTGACACGCTTACTCCTCCTCAGCATCCTTGTCTTTGACACCTTCATTGCTTAGGCGTTCTACGTCTTCTATCGAACGTCCAACCAGTCGGATGAAGACATCTTCCAATGTTTCGTCATCAGACTTTTTGAGTCCCTTTACAGTTCCCGCAGCCAGCACTTTACCGTTGTTGATTATTGCCATTCGATTGCACATACGCTCTGCCATTTCCAATACGTGAGAGCAGAGGAAAATAGTTCCGCCATTCTTTACGTGTTCAAGGAGCCATTGGCGGCATTTTCGTTGATATATCGGGTCAAGGTTAGCAAATGGTTCGTCCAAGAAAAGTAATTTTGGTTTGTGAATGAAAGCAGCAGCAAGCATGACTTTTTGACGCTGCCCTTTTGATAGATCTTTACACATTGTGTCGCGCTTTTCTTCTAATCCAAACCATTCAATCCAATGTTCGACTTTTTCATGTATTTCTTCTACAGTGCGTAATTTCGCTACAAATTCAAGAAATTCATAGGGTGTGAGAAAAGAGGGTGGAGATTCAGATTCAGGGACAATACCAATGTTTGCCTTTACTTTCTGAGGATTGGTTACAGCATCGACTCCAAGTACTTCGATTCGTCCTTTACTCGGCCTCAATTGGCCTGTCAGGAGTTTGATGAATGTGGATTTACCAGCCCCGTTTGGCCCAAAAACTCCAAAAAACTCACCTGAATGAACTTCCACATTCAAGGGATGTAGCGCGATAAAGTCGCCATATTTCTTTGCCATATCTTCTGCCTTCACCAGCGCTGGAACTGATTCAACCATAGTGTTACGAAACCGTCGTGGTCTTTGAGTTCTTGGTTTCTTCATTCAGAGACAGGGTTTCGGCTCGGTCGGTGAAATGATGAACTGAAACCCTCTGGGATGAACATGGACGCGCCACAGAGTAATGTACTTTTGATTGAAGAAATCCCCGCCAGTGAACATGAAGATATGGGTACTGTAGCACTCATTACGATGAATCGCCCGGATAAACTCAATGCCCTCAATGCCGATGTCATGACGAGTTTGAAAGCAATGGTGGCTTGGGTAGAAGCAACTGACCGAGTCCGTGTTGTTGTGCTCACTGGAGCCCAACCCAATGAGCCTCCGGAGGGGAAAAGGGCCAAACCTAACGCCTTTGTTGCAGGTGCTGATATTACTGAATTTGTCGGGAAAAAGAGTGATGATATCCGTGTCATGTTCGCTAACAATGCTGTTGAAGCACTGTGGAATTTGAGTAAGCCAACCATTGCCATGGTCGATGGTTTTGCTCTTGGTGGTGGATGTGAAGTCGCTTGTTCGTGCGACCTTCGTATTGCAAGTAAGCGATCTCGGTTTGGCACACCGGAAATCAATCTCGGTTTGATTCCAGGATATGGGGCTACCCAGCGTTTAGTGCGCCTCATTGGTTATGGCAAAACGATGGAGATGATCATGACTGGTGAAATGATATCGGCAGAAGACGCTTCCCGAATCGGTTTGGTAAATCACGTTTGTTCAAGTGAAGAACTTCGTGAATATACGCTTGACATGGCTCGCCTCATTGCAAGTAAATCTTCGAATACATTACGAGTAGGAAAACAGACTATCCGAGCAGCACTTGATGTCGGCTTAACTGAAGGAGTGGCTGTTGAAGCAGAAGCATTTGCAAGTTTATTTGACTCAAAAGACAAAGAAATTGGTGTTCATGCTTTCTTGAACCGAGAAACTCCAAAGTGGGAACATAAGTAATGTTGCTTTCGCTCAATGAATAAAGCGAAGTCAGGTTCTCCTGAAGGGGAAATGGCGTCAGCAACCTATGATTCACAGGTTTCTGTAACCGTTTTCGCGTGCAAAGTCGCGAAAGTGGGTCATGTGTACCGCATGTGTACGTACAAAGGAGCGAGGAATGACACCTTCCCAGCGTCCGAGTTCATTGTTCCACACACGGTCACACACCGTTGCTTGCAATACCTTGAGCAAGCGCTTGTTAGTGGCCGTTCTAGCAGTATCAGATGAACAACAAGGCCCATCATGAGGTCGTCCGTCACGTTCAGCACGTTGCTTTAACTTAGCAGCAACCCATGCGAGGCGAACTTCTTCTGCCTGAGGGTTGTTTGCTGTTGCCGGCCCTTGGTGAGTTCTTCGACCACCAACTTGGCGTCCAGTTCGTCGGTCCTTGCCGTTATGGAACGGCTTGATGTTTCGGTTTCTTTTCATGATATTTTCTCCAGTTTGTATGGCGTCGCCAAAGCTAAGCCGTTTCAAACATCTTAATTGGAGATTTAATACGTCATGATTTCACTTTTTCCTGTCTATCGGGGCCTGCCGTAGCATCCCCGACTCAACGAAAATACATGTTGTCGACAGTATATAAAACGGGCGAAGGCTTGCCCAAAAAAGCTTGATTTGGGTTAGAAACCGATAATAATCTTCCAAGCAATTGCAAATATGGCGATGTCAGCACAGGCATGAGCAACCCACGCAATCCAGATGCTTCGATATTCCAAATACAGCCATGAGAATATTGTTCCACCTATGAAGACCCCTAAGGATGCGATTACTGCACCTATTGGGTCTAAGAAATAGATGAGTGCTATGCTATGATGGAGTGTAAAAACTGCTGATGAAAGGAAGGCTGAACGCCACTTTCCACCGACAAGTTGTTCGATCTTCGAGGTGATAAACCAGCGGAACACATATTCTTCCAAAACAGAATTAATAAAAACCCAAAACACAATTGCTGCTGCGAGCTTCCAAGGTACCGTCAATCCCACGGGGTCCAGAATTGCTTTCAGAGCATCGGGTTGTAGCATTTGTTCTCCGAGGAGGAAATAGGCGAGCCAAATGACAAGAATCATCCCAACCCCAAGTGTTAGAGACATGCCCCATCCTCCTTTTTCGACGGGGGACCAAGAGAACTCTTGTTGTTCCATTCGCAGATGCCAGAAGGCAGGCAATCCAAAAACCCAAATTTTTGTGAAAACGAAGACGATGACTGCTAAAACTCCAGCTTGGAAAACGAATCCTGTGGTGACCGATATGCTTGGTGCTATGCTAACAAGTATGAGCCCCAACAGAGCGAGATTACGTTTTGAAACTTGATTGGATGACTGCTCGAACACCTCATCAGTCATAGAAAACATTTGTCACTAACAGGCGACACTCTTCAATGTTGACACGTTTTTCTGCGTCAATCTTCCATTTCTTCTTTCATCAGCGCCAAAGCGTCACTTGCTGATGGAACGATTGGCGGGAGGGCGAGTGGCGAACCATCAATTCCAACAAGTGGAGGGAGTGGATTACCATCTGGGCCAAGGAGTTGAGGCAATTCTGGCTCTTTCCGACTCTGAACCTTTTCAAAACCATCATCAAGAGCAGTTCGAAGTTTGAGGATTCGAGTGTCGTCGATTCGAATAAATGTGGCTCCGTATATGTGGCCCGTTTCTGGATGCTCGGGTGAAACCATGACCGATTGACCATGGCCAGGTGTTTGCAGGAGTGAGACGAGGTCTTCACCAGCGGTCTGCTCCTCCCATAGACGAGCAGTTGAAGCCCGAATGTCAGCAAGTTGTCCACGGCGACGTAATTCAATTTTCTGCCGAATTTGGTCATGTTTGATTCTTCGATTACTAATAGAAGATTCAATATCTGCATTTTCAACAGATTCCGGACTTACTTCGACAACAAACTCATCTGCGACGTGGATGTCTTCCATTTCCAAAGTGACTTCCACCACTTCTTCAGTATTGGTTTCGTTTTCTGTCGTTTCAGCTAACAGTAATTCTTGTCTTTTGGATTCAGCAGCTTGCATTTTAGCAAGTTTACGTTCGCGTAATGTTGCCCCATCTAATTCATCTTCCGTCACAGGCTGTGGGATATCTCTCTCACTTTCAGTCGCTTCTTCTTTGGATTCAACAGCTGGGGTTGGGGTGAGAGTAGCGTGTTGGCTACGAGCGACAGGTTTTGATGAACCCATCATGATCCAAGCGAACGAGAATACAAGGATTATTGCAATACTCATCCATTTTTCAGAATCGTTGAGTTCACCTGCCTTCAGGAGGTAATACCCTGCTACAGCGAGAGCACAGAGTCCAGTAACCGTACGCGCGATTCCCATGTCCCTCACACCACTCCAATTGGTTTTAACTTATCATGCTGATGGCAGTTGTCTTAGTAAGTCATTCAGTGCTCGACTGCGGTGACTGTAGGCCTGCTTTTCCTCAATTGAAAGTACACCGAAGGTTTTGCCATGAGCGCTTTTCTCACCGTATGTGCCCGGTGGTAAAGGCTCCCCAAAAGCATCCAGATCGTTTGGAGTAAAAACAGGGTCAAATCCGAATCCTTCATCTCCACTGTTTTCAAGCGCAATCCACCCCGGACATTTACCGTTTCCGTAAATGATTTTTCCGTTCATCCACATTGCAGCTACGGCTTGAAATTGTGCCGAACGCAGTTGTGCGCATTGGATGGTATCTTCACTCTGCAGATGGTCAAGAAGGCGAAGAATGCCATTACAGCCTATTGTATCCAATACATAGGATGAGTAGACACCAGGGAATCCATTGAGTGCATCAACAAATAAACCAGCATCTTCGACCATGACCATATCTTCAGAATGTTCGCCATCTGGAAGATGGAGTAAGGCTTGTGCGATTTTCGACTGAGCAACTTCTTCTAAAGAGTCCACTTGAGGCTCTACAATTTCGCCCTCTGCAACGATTAATTGTCGGACCTCATAGCCCAAAGGTTGGAGATGATGTGTTGCTTCTTTCAGTTTTCCAGAGTTGCCCGTAAGGAACCAAATAGTGCGCGTCATGAATCACGCTACCGGTTTTGCATATTGAGGTGATGGGCAAAAACGCTCGTAAAAGCACTCTTTGCAAGCGAGCATTGAAAGACCATCATTATGAGCCAGTGACATGTTACAGCAACTTGGTATTGTCGCTCTGGGAGGTGCTATTGGGGCTGTATTGCGTTACGGTTTAGGGGAATGGGTGACGAACGATTCTTTTCCGTATGCTACCCTTTCCGTAAATCTCATCGGTTCCTTTTTGTTGGGAGTCCTCGCAGTTGGATTAGCTCAAAACTTGCTTTCCGCTAATATGGCATTATTACTTGGAACAGGGGTTCTCGGTGCATTTACGACGATGTCTACCTTTTCCGTAGAAACAGTCGAAATGTTTGACCAAGGTCAAGGGAGTTCTGCAATGCTGTATATCGCTTTAACGATGGTTCTCGGACCTCTCCTTGCCCTGCTTGGATGGAAACTCGGAGAAACAATTTTTGTATAAGTGGATGCCTTTATGTAGGGCCTCTTTCTTCATGCTATTCAAGGGACACAGAGGAATATTTTTTCGTTTGCCCTAAGAGTTGAGTAAATGCCAGAACACAATTTAATTAAAATTTTGAATGAAGCACTTGGATGGGAATTACGCGCAACCAACATGTATGCGCATTATGCTGCCAATATACGAGGGATTCACCGACTTCAACTCTCTCCAATGTTCACGGAAGAAGCGACAGAATCTACCATGCATGCGGATATTGTTCGAAAAGCAATTGTAAAACTCGGAGGCATTCCAGTAACAGAACGAAACCCGCATGTAATTATTCATACCACTCAGTATGATGAAATGTTGATTCACTCACTTGAAACTGAAACCAAAGCAGCTGCAGTTTATGCTGAAATTATGATAGAGATAGAATCGATAGGCGACCAAGACTTGTATGATGCTATCGAACAGATTTATCTCGCTGAAGTGAGAAGCCTGGAAGAATTGCGACTCCTTATGGAATAATCATCCGTGATATCGAACACGTGACCGAACTTCCTCCAGTCGTTTGAGAACACTGGAGGCTGTTGGAACCGCCCCCCCTGATTGTTCCGGTGGCGCACCCAAACGTTCCTCCTCGGAACTGTATCCTTCGAGTAGCACTTCGATAGCATGCGTATGCTCAGGATGTGAGGCTCCTAGGATTTCGTCGATGACATGGAGGTCAATTCCAAATCGTTCAATTTCATAATCGATAGCTGCAAGGCCGAAATCGATGAGAGATGGTTCAGCATTTTCATCGACAAGAATATTGTTGGTTGAGAGATCTCCATGCGTTATTGCTTCACGGTGAAGTCGCCGAATTAAAGAGCCTGTATTACGCAATGCCATCCGAATGAAATCTTGAGAATATTCCTTGTTTCGTAAGATTTCAATCAACGGCAATCCCGGCATTCGTTCAAGAATCATTCTCCCTGATTTAGGGTCTAAATCCCATACTGCTGGGACATTCAAGCCCCGCCTTTTGAGTCTGATAAGAAGCCGTGACTCGCTCATCATTCGACGATATCCTAGCCTGATATCCAAGTCTGGATGGCGCCATTTTCGTGGACGGCGGAGTTTTCGGACAGCATCTTGGCCCATCCATGTCCCAGCCCAAACCTCTGCTTCAGCACCTCGGTGCAATCGCTCTGTCGGAACAAAGGCCATGACAAGCCCTTTTGTTCCCCATTTATCAACACTTCAGCAAAGGTTTGCTTCAAAAAGGAGAACATCGTGCCAGTGTTGAAGCAAGATGACAGTATCTCTACCAATGTGTTCCGTGGACTTCATGGATACTTCACTTTCTCCAGAAGAACAAGCGATAGCGGACCGGATTGAAGAGTTACGTGAACAACTTGGAGACCAATTATTGATACTTGGTCATCACTATCAGCGAGACAGTATTGTCATGCATGCTGATTTCCTTGGAGATTCGTTCATGTTGAGCCAAATGGCAGCAGAATCGAAGGCAAAATACATCGTGTTTTGTGGTGTTCATTTCATGGCAGAATCCGCAGACATTCTCACAAATGATGACCAAGTTGTCGTTCTTCCAAACATGAGGGCAGGTTGTTCCATGGCTGACATGGCCACACTGGTTGAGGTTGAATCCGCTTGGGATACGCTTCTACTTGAAGCCGGACTTGACGACCCTATTGACCGAGAAGACCCAACTGCTCTCGCATCTGACGGTGACAAATTTTTGGTCCCTGTGACCTACATGAACAGCAGTGCAGATTTGAAAGACTTTGTTGGACGTCACGGTGGAATTGTATGTACTTCAAGCAATGCTCAAGGTGTGCTGAACTGGGCATTTGAACGCGCAGGCAAGAACGGTGCAGTGCTGTTTTTCCCAGATCAACACCTCGGCCGAAATACAGGAAACGCCATGGGTATTTCTCTTGATTTAATGCCAACATGGACACCGGGGATTGGTGCAATGGGTGAATTGAAAGGCAGTCGTATCATTTTGTGGCATGGATTCTGTTCTGTCCATAAACGATTTACGAAAGCCCAAATTGATGATTTCCGAGTACGTCACACCGACGGGATTGTCGTCGTTCATCCAGAATGTCCTATTGAGACAGTTGAGGCGAGTGATGCCAATGGTTCAACACAATTTATTCGAAATTTTGTTGCCGAACAACCTTCAGGTTCTAAAATCGCTATTGGAACTGAAATTAACATGGTTGCCCGATTGGCAGATGAACATCCCGACAAATTGATTGAATGCTTAGATGAAGAAATTTGTCCTTGCTCGACGATGTATATGATTCACCCCGCTTATTTGATGGATGTGCTCGAACGAATTATCGATGGAGAAAAACCAAATCAAATTCAAGTCCCTCCTTCTATTCAAGAAGGTTCTCTTTGGGCATTAGAACGAATGTTGAGTGTTAAGAAGTGATTATTCTTCTTCAGAGCGGCTCATCGTTTTCCTTGATTCTGATTGTCTTTGGACAATGTGTGTAAATACGAGAAATACCCCTAAAATCATTCCAATCTGGAGTATCACATTGGAATATACGGTAAGTGCAGGTTCCCAAGAATGAATCTGGATGGTGACTTCCCCATCAATAGACTCTTCAAAATAGACAAGATGATTTTCTAAAACCTGAGGTCCCCATTGATGTAAATCATCTGAAGTGAGTAACTGAGTATGATTGTTGGTAAGGTTGACGAATTGAATTTCACCATCCATGTACTTCTCAATTGGATTTGTTGGGTCTAAGTGGTCACGAATCGACCAAGCTAAGATTCCATTTTTTATTGATGGATCACTTACGGCATACTTTGCATCACTTGCAAGCCATTGTAGCCCATTTGAACGGTTATAGACAACCAAACGTTCCGTGGCTGAGACATTCACAGTGACTGCTATGAAGTTCTCATCGAATACAAAGTCAGTGATTGTAGCGTTTTCCATATCGACTGGAGTGCCCCATGATTCAAGGATTTCATCTTGCTCGGGAGTTGAAGATGCATTGATATTTTCGATAGTGATAGAGCCTGCAGAACCGATTCGTGAGAGAAGTACACTGGTTGGCTCGTTCTCGAGAACCATTGCGATTTCAATTCCATTTGCTCGAACAAGGTCAATGTCTGCGACATCGAAACCGAGAGGGATTTCTATTCCTAAGCTGTTGTATGCACTCAATAATCCATTCATTTTCGCTATAATGTATGCAGACTCTCCAGTTCCAGTGAGCAAGATATAATCCGGGCGCTCCATTTGAATGCTCAGTATCGGACTCGTGGAGGAATGCAGCATATCGAGATTGAATACTGACAATGTTGTCAAATTCGCAATTGCCAGTTTAGATCCACTGAGTGCATAGGGTGAATCAGTTTCAATACTACCATTCATGAGCTCCCAGTTTAGATTTAAATCTGCTAAATTGTGAACGACAACAACTGGCCCAGTTAATCGATTATCAATGGTTGCCATCCATCCATCGCTGGTTGCTACGCCTTGAGGTGCTTCAATTCCATCAGCGGGTAAGGATTGACTACTCAAATCCCATGTGATGACAGAAAAGAGCAGCAAAAATACAACGATTGCCATAACGCCTGTTTCTCGACTCTTGGGGTTCCGATAGCGGTGGTAAATACTGGAACACCGACTCTTGATAATCCCGAATGCTTTTTTTGGATTTGTCAAAAGTGTCACAATACGGGCGTTCATCGTTCGTTCATCAAACACTTTCCACCATGATTCAGATGTTCTGTCAGCAACTGAAACAGCCAGTGCTGCAATCAACATTCCTCCGATGATGTCTGAAAACCAGTGAATTCCGAGATAGATAATAGCAAAAGCAGTAATCAATGTGTAGGTGAGGACCAATGCTCGATAATTGTTCCACCTTCTGTCCTCATCAAACCGAGTTAGACACAACCACACCGCAAACGGAATACCAATATGGAGCGAGGGCATTCCGTTGGTGAATGGATCAATGCGTCGGAACCAATCACTAATTTCTGGCGTTAAATCATATGCCAAAGTTTCCATTCCAGGGATGTAGTCCCCCGTTACTCGAACATTGAAAAACAGATAGAAAGGTATCGCTAGAATGTAGACCCATGCAATGCTCAATGTCATTCGGTCAGCAATCCATCGGTCATCGAAAAAGGCAAAGTAGAAGATAGAAACGTAGCAAATAAACATGAACCCTGACACATAAAAATGGGTGAGAGCAACGGTCAACCATTTTGCTTCAAACAGTTTCTGGACTTCTAAAACAAGGTCTCCTTCAATTCCATAAATCAATGGCGTCATGTCCAAACCAGTGTTTGCAATGATGATTCGGTCTAACTGGTCTAGAATATCTTTGGAATTGTAAATCACGAATACAATCAAGATGTGAATCCAATACCTTCGAAAGAAATCCACAAAAGTAGGTAATGTGATTTTCATCCATGGTGGTTTAAACACAGGCAATAAGATGACGCCAAGCGCTAATGCACTGACCAGCCAACTGAGATATATGCCGTCCATTGGTGAACCTCAACCCCTACGGGGTTGGGTATTACACATGAAACCTCGCAGTAAAAATGCCGAGATTGGTCATTCCTTGACTTACCATGCGCCGTGGACGTATGGTTTGCCGTTGTCAGGATCTCTTCGGTTCGCTAAATCCCAAATTCGTTCGAAACGATAGATTCCACTTGAGCATCCTTGAGTCCATTCAAATCCAAGAGCATAATTCCCAACAGTTCGAACTTTGGGCTTTTCTTTTGGCAAGGCTTCAACTTGTCTTCGAAGATTTTTGCTCGCTTCATCCACGTTTCGTAATGGAGAGCATTTCGCACATGGGCAAGCATGACGTAGGTCATCGTAGGTAATCTGAAATTCCGAGCCATCTTCATATGTCACGACGACATCCAATTCTCGACGTTCAAAACGCTTCATGTTGGGCAGTTCATCGGTCATAATGTCACCTTCAAATAATTTCAAGACCTGAACCAGAGTCTTCGACAATTTGCTCTTGCAATGCAGAAACTACGGCGGCAAAGGCAATTGCAGATGGTCCTTCAGGTTCACTTACGATTCGATGGACTCCGTCATCTCCTCCACGAACAAATCCGGGGTCAAACGGTAGAGCGCCGAGGAAGGGCACTCCAAATTCTTCAGCGGTAAGTTTCCCTCCACCTTCTTTGAAAATATCCAGTGTCACACTAAATGCGCCACTGTCATCAGCTGTGGTCTTCAATGTCTTGCCTGCGGGAGCCGCAATCTCAATTTCTGAACCAGGTTTTGCTTTACCCGATATGGTATATCCACTCATATTTTCGACAACTCCGAGTACGGGGACTTTGAGTGATTCAGAAAAGGTAATCGATTTTCTACTGTCAAGAAGGGCAACTTCTTGAGGCGTGGTTACAATGACCATTCCATCAATGTCTGGAAGTGATTGAGCGACAGTCAATGGCTCATCAGAGGTGCCTGGAGGGAAGTCAATGATGAGGTAATCGAGATTCCCCCATTCGACATCTCCAATAAATTGCTGAATTGCACCGAGTTTAATCGGTCCTCGCCAAACGACTGGAGTATCTTCATTATCGAGTAAAAACGCCATAGAGATAACTTTGACTCCAAGGTGGCCTTGAGCCGGATGTATTCGTCCTGATTCGACATGAAGTCGGCGTCCGTCAAGTCCCATCATTTTCGGAACATTTGGCCCTGTTATGTCGATATCCAGAATACCGACCGATAGGCCTTGTTGAGCGAGAGAAAGTGCAAGGCCGGTAGATACGGTGGATTTCCCAACGCCACCTTTTCCTGAAAGGACCATGACCTTGTGTTTGATTTTCTTACTTATTTCTTCCATCGACATCTTACGCTTCATTTGTGCGTAAGCCTGTTCCATTTTCTTTTGTTCTTGTGGCGATGCTTCTGCAGGCGCGACATCCCCTTTGGGGTCATGAGTAGAGACGGGTGAATCCGACATGTTCCTTGGACCGCTCGACGGTACTTCAACCCATCTTTTCGGCATGCATTTGATTTAACAGTCTTCGATGATACAAATGCACAAGCGATGTGATGAATAGAAAACTTAGTGTGAGTGTGATATCAATGGACTGGTCGGCATATGCCCATGCTAAGGCAACAGCCAGCAGTAGAGAGATTGCGTGTCCCGTTGAGTTGGCAACTCGTTTTTCTTTCAAGACCACGACTCGTCCGAACATGATGATGCAGGGGCCGATGATAAACGTCAGCAATGTAATGCTGCCTGCAACGAGTGTAAAGGCAAGGTCCCAATCCTGAGCAGCTGCGATGATGTGCGCAAAGAATAAGCCAGCGTAAAGGGTAGCTGAAAAACAAATGCCACGGAGGAGGCTCGGAGCATTTCGTAACATACTTTTTCCAGTTCTTTCTCCTTTGAGAACTCTTCTATATTGGGAATAAATAAATACGCTTGCTTGCATGGCAAAGTATGCGCCTCTTATTCGTCTGCGTTGGTAATTCATGTCGTTCACAAATGGCTGAAGGAATCGCTCGCTCAATGGGCTTTTCAGCAGATTCTGCGGGTACCCATCCGGCAGCAAGTATTGCCAGTAACGCCGTGGTTGTTCTGAACAACAGAGGCATCTCTACCGAGGGCATGGTGCCGAAGAGTGTAGATGGCTTTTCTGCAGAGGATTACGACATGGTTATATCGATGGGTTGTGGTGTCCATTGTCCATTAATGAGAATTGATCAAGACTGGGAACTTGAAGATCCAGTCGGACAAGAATTATCCGTATATCAGTCGACTGCTGCGCAAATAGAAAAGAACCTCAACTCCTTATTGGAGTGATTATTCTTCTTCGCTCGGGACTTCTCCTACGCCGTCGATTTCGATGGTAAGGACGCTAACAGTCCGATCTCTGTTATCTTGAGTGAGTGTCTCAGAGGCGCAATGAATGTTGCCAATGATTACTTCTTCAGGTAAGCCTTGAGCGATGATTCCATTTCTTCTTCGACATATTTCTGCCACATCGACAGCTCGACCAATTGTGGCGCCTCGTGCAACGAGTTGAACCTGACGGTTTCCTTCTTCCATTGCCATGACGACTGCTCGAACATATGCATGCAATGGTTTTTTACCAATAAAAATAGAACGTCGCTCACCCACAATACTCCCTCAAAATTGACTGGGCGTCACTTGCGGTTAATGCTTCGCTTTGAATCGAGGTGAAAAAGCCCAAAAAACAAAGCAAAAATGGGGAATTAAGTGGTGATGGTACGGACGCCGGGATTTGAACCCGGGTTCAAGCGTTGGCAACGCTCGGTGATAACCGCTACACTACGTCCGTAGATGTAATCACCCCAAAGTGCGGCAGTATAAACGGTTGTCGGCTCGACTGAGTGCTCAATTAAATCCGAAACGGTCCTGGCCCTGTTCATTTTCTGGTCTGTTGCGAATTGAGATAAACACGACGACCGCAACTCCGATGCCAAAGACGGCGAGGATTCCGATTAATACACCCGTAGTGAGTATCTGACCGCCCACGCCGGGCAGGGTCGTTTGTTCTTCAACAAGCTGTATGGCGACAGAGGTCGTAGGGCTTACTTCACCATAGACATCAGATGCCTGAATCAAAACCTCATGAGTCCCAAGTGGAATGCTGCTTCGGACTTGCATTTCTGTTGTGTATATTCCGTCATTTGCAGTCACATCTCCGTTGGTTCCATCATCATACATCCTTTGCCATGTGGCTTGTGATGTAAAGGGAGTAAAGACTCCCAAATTCGCTTGAGCGACGAGGACTCCATCATCATCATTGATTTCAACTTCAAGCAGAAACGTTGACCCCTCTCCATTTCTCTCTAGAGTTTGAAGCCCGGGAGAAATGATGCTTGGGCCAGTGTTGATGACACGTATGCTCATCTCTTTCATGATCAAATCTGAAACATGGTGAGGTCCATATATGGCTTGAAGAGAAGAATTCATCCCATCAGCATGCCAGAGAGTGGTGAACACTTTTTCACCTAAACCATCGGTCAAAACAAAGGGTAACACTTGCTGCCCAGGTGTCATAGATTCTGGGACTGTGAAAGAACCAATCCAGACGCCACCTGACTGGGTTAACGTAATCAACTCCCCTCCCGAATCTCTCAAGTCAATGATTATTTCTTCGACTCCGTGTCCATCATAGGCTTGCGCATTTACAATCATGACCGTGCCTCGAGGACCGGTATCCGGTAAAATTTCAAAGGCATGCAGGCGTGGCCCTTGATTAATTACTTCAATCTCCCCAAATCCGATAGAAGTAAGGCCCCAAGTGTCAGTTGCTGTAATATTCAGCGTAATGTTTCCGACTTCAAGGCCTTGAACTAGAATCTGTGTCGTAAAGCGATTGTCTCCAACAGTTGCGTCTCCATCAAGTCCTCTGTCATTCATGCTCACGGTATCTCCTCCAATGGGCGATAAATCGATTGTAACTGCGTCGACGTTCATTTCTTGGTCGGAGATGTGAGCAACTAGGGTGCCTACGCTTCCTCCTTCGCCATAAATGAGGCCTTCTTCAAGATAAAGCTCGACGAGTGTTGGAGCAGTGTTATTTTCAGCAGTGATTACCGATGGAGAGAGAATACGTTCGACCATCTGGCTTTCAGTGAAGTTTGCAGTTTCATTTTCGCTGCCATAAGGTATCTCTAAAATTCGATTAACACTTGAAATTAAACCCATCAATGGACCTTGGTCAATGATTGAACCAGAGGCAGAACCGCTCCCGTCATAATTTCCAGTCCAGTTTGTAACGTGCAAATTAAAGCCGTCACGAGGGTCATTACCAGTAGATTCTGCAGTAATGACCAGAGACAAACCTTCTTGTTCTGCGAGCCTGATTGTATCTCCAGGAATGAGCGGTATTGGCATTAACCCCGTTTCTCTAGAAATGGTAATTTCACCCAAAATATCTTCTGTTTCAGGTTGCGTTGTGTTGACTTGAATTGGACTGTTTTCCGGCCGTTCATCACCGCTTGAAGGGTCAGCTCCAGTTTCCTCCCATACGATTCGAACGGTTTTGTTTTCCCATTCTGACTGTACGACTTGGTAATCCCACGATTCGTTATGGTTCGCACCAACACCTTGTCCGTCGAAAAAGTTTCCACCGTTGACTCCAGTAATATTGAACCAAGTTTCCTGATGAATTACATTGACTAAAAAGACAACTTGCGTTGCGTTCGCTTGGTCTCCAGTTTCTTCAATTCCACGAACAATTCCAAAGGTACCTTGAGCATCGCCAGTAATGACGCCATCCATGTGCAAGTCATCTTTCAAGGTGATTCCATCTTCGGTCAACCAATGCAAGTCATGAATGGTTCCATTGATCATGATACTCGAGTTCTCGTCTTCCTCATTTAAGCCAAAAGTACCTTGGCCGATAAATTCGCTTTTTTGGTCGGTACGAATACCGTCTTCCCAGCGGTCAAGGAAAGTCAAACCGTCTAAAGAGACATCCATTCGGAAATCATCATCGTCAAGAATCATATCAGCAAGAGCCTCAAATTGGGTATGCTGTAATCTTCGGACTCCATTTTCATCCCACGTTTCTAAGAAAAAAACACTCACTTCCCCAGTGACATTGAGACCTTCAACACCGTCCTCATCCTCTTCACTGATGAGCAAGTCCCCGGTTGCTTCAATTCGCAACCTCTCGGAAAGGTTACCATCAATCATTGACCGGTTGAACCATCCTTCAGAGACATTGGCAGTAACTTCACTCTGTGAATCGCCATCGAGGGTTACAAGGTGAAGTAAGCCACTTCCTCGTGCATCGAAAACTTGAGATGTCAACACGCCAGATTGAATGGTTTCATTCTTCCAAATTGAATCTAAACGTAGATTGAGGCTTGTAGTACTCTCATTTGTATTCTCTAATGTCGTGAGATTACCATCTCCCAACTCCCACGAGTTAAGCACAGTTCCTTGACGCATCTGCCAGCCCTGGCCATCGAAGTCCAAGGAGAATCCTTGTTCTCCCTCTGATGTAGTATACGTCTGATCTAGGTCCCATGACGTCTTGAGCAACACCTCATGATCGGCCATTGGTTGGTTCCAAGTTCCGACGGTAAAACTCCGAACCGTTTGAACAGGTTCTGTGAGTACTGTTCCATCCCAGCCGTTTATAGCAACGGTGATTGTAATTTCATCCCCCCATTCCAAAGTCGTATTGAGCACTGCATGGGCAACCCGGTTCTCATCAATCGAATCCCATGTGATGAATACATCTGTGGCTTGGAGAGAGCCGTTTTGAACATGAATGACATCGACGTCAATGTCATAGGATCCGTTGTCGGCAAAAGTAATCAGGTATGCATGTTCATTCAAACCTCCATTTCCTTCAAGCCACGCTGTATTAATGGTAGGTGAGGTCGGTTGGTCTTCGGCACTTGCAGAGAATACCAGAGGTAGAATCATCATCACAAAAAGGGTGATTGCCAGTCTCGGTTTCTGGTTCCTCATGGAAAGAGGTAGCGCCTGCACCTCTTCAATACTTGCGCTTCACTGTGCGATTTGAAATGGGTTGATGCGTTGCAATCATACGTCTAAAACATATCCGAAAAGAAGCGGAGCGACGATGGTCGCATCACTTTCAATCACAAATTTAGGAGTATGTACGTCAAGTTTTCCCCAAGTAATCTTTTCATTCGGTGGAGCGCCTGAATATCCTCCGTATGAAGGTGAAGATTCACTGATTTGACAAAACCATCCCCATAAAGGGACTTCTCTCTTCAAATCTTGGTGCAATAAGGGGACCACGCAAATTGGGAAATCTCCGGCAATCCCTCCACCGATTTGCAGAAAGGCCAAAGAATCGGTTTTAGATTCATACCATTGTGCTAAATGAATCATGTATTCGATTCCGTTTTTGATGACAGTAGAACGTATTTCTCCGTCAATACATCGAGCTGCAAAGATATTGCCAAGAGTCGAATCCTCCCATCCAGGAACAAATAACGGAAGATTTACCTTCGCAGCAGCCAGCAACCAAGAATCCTCTGGATTTGCTTCATAGGTCTCTTCTAGAACATCGTTCTTCAACAAGTCATAGAAGAATTGGTGGGGTAGTTTAGACTCACCCGCATCATCAGTTTGTTTCCAAGATGAGAGCATATGATGTTCCACTTTACGGAATGCTTCGTGTTCTGGAATACAAATATCGGTCACTCTGTTGAGGTTCTTCAGGAGTAATTCTGCATCGTCTTCTGCGGATAAATCTCTCCAGTTTTCAACAGATACATACGAGTTATGCGCTACGAGATTGAAGAGGTCTTCCTCGAGGTTTGCGCCCGTGCATGAGATTCCAGCAACGTGTCCTGCCCGAATCATCGGTGCGAGGCTTCGTCCTAATTCAGCGGTACTCATTGCACCTGCAAGCGTGAGAAATATCTTGCCACCATCAGATAAAAATTGAGTCAACGATTGAGCTGCTCGAGCGAGTTCACCGGCATTGAAATGACGATAATTCTGATCGACGAACGCTCGAACAGACATGTCATTCATCCTCGTGCAGGAAGCGGGGAACCAGTTGCCGCCGCTTGAGTGAAAGTGACGGAATATTCTGTAGAAGTTGATGATGAATGTCATCTGCAAGAGCCTCTGGGTCAGCATCTCCACAGGTGAAGCAGTCCAAAGCAAGCCATCCTTTTTGTGAATAACAGTGTGCAGTGACATGGCTTTCATCGAGCAGGACAACCGCCGCAAACCCAACTGGGGATTGCTGACCGTCGAATTGCTCAACGTGTGAATGGACATTCCGGGCTTTACTTCGTTCCACCGCCTGTTCCAGTAGTTTCAGTATCCATTTTCCATCCTCGCTGTTTGGCGAGATGTATCCGGTATAATCAAGGAATACATGGGCTCCGTGTGCTTGAAAATCCGCCATTATTTTCCCTCCACTCCCTTCTCACACTGCTTCTTTTTTGAAAGTATCATTTCACTTTCTTCTGTTGCTGGAAATAGTCCGAACTTTTGACTTCACGGTCTCTTCCTGTTTGACTGCCATGAACGTTCCATCGACCTTCTTTGCGAGCCTTGAGGTGAATCGCCATCGCCTTGGTAGCCAACATTGCTGCGGTGAATTGAGTAAGAGGTGTATCTTCCTGCGCCACAATTTCGTTCACATCAACACTGATGACTGTAGCCTTCGGGGCCGAAAAGACCGCTTCGATGGTTTCAGTTGCCTGCCAAAAAGAAAGCCCACCTGGGACAGGAGTCCCAGTTGCTGGGACTAAACTACCATCTAATCCATCGATATCGATTGTCAAATGGACCGGTCCTTCGAGATTTCGAAGTGATTGCAAGCATGCAGCCCATGCCGCTTCTCCACTCGTTGGCGATTGAGTATCTCGAGCAAAAAAGGTCGTTATCCTCTCATCTTTTTCGATATATTCGGCTTCTTGTTTTGAATAAGCACGGATTCCAATTTGAAGAAGATGTCCTATGCCAAGGTCGAGTGAACGGCTTGCAGCACATGCATGAGAATATTCTTCACCATCCAGTTGGTCTCGCAAATCCGCATGAGCATCGATTTGAACAACTGTCAAGCGGTTCAATTCTCCGTTCACTAAGGGATGATGTAGTGATGCACGAATGATGGGCGGCAGTATTCCATGTTCTCCACCAAGAATAACTGGAAAACAATCACCTGCATACCATGGAGTGAGGTATTCACACATATTATCCAACTGTTCGGCTAAGCTTTTTCCTTCACCGTCCCATTCGGGTGCAGTAAAAATGTCTGCTCCAGCAGGTAAGTCTTCACCAAGTGATGAATCGAATAATTCGACTTGCCCGCTTGCAATTATACAAGCAGCAGGCCCTTGGGCTGTACCTTGTCCATAGGATGTTGTGAGTTCATAGGGTAATTGTAAAACAACGATGTCGACTTTACTCCCCTTTTCAGGTAAGCCGAGAAAATTACCCTCCACGTAGACTTCGCTCACAACCTTGCCCTTGCACAGGTGTTTTTGAGGCTGTTGTTTGATGTTGTTTAAGGTGAGTCGCTGATTGGGCTGTATGTAGGGGGCCATCCGCGGCCTCCTTTTTTTGGGTGCTGGGGGGACGAAATTGACTGACTTTTCCATATTTCATGAAATATCATCGATGAGTCTATATGTGTCGGATGACAATAATATACAGTGTCTGCGAAGTGATTTAGCGGCGACGGGGGATTACAAATGACAATGACATTATCAGAACTTACTCGAGCAATTCAACAACATATCGATTTGGATATGGATGACGAAGTCGCCCAAGGAATGGCAGAACACGCTCTTGGATTCTTCGGATTTTACAACCGAATCATTGACAATGCCTTGGAGCCTACCGACCGAAACTTGTTCTACATGTTCCAAGATTACGATCTGCTCACCACAGAATCTGAAGAAACAACCCTTTGGGACGGTCGAGAGTGGAGAATTCACTATTGGAAATTCAAACCAGACCTCCGTGAGCGTGTCGAAGCATACATGCAACGAAATCTGGACCCAGAAGAAATTGATCCATTCGCGGATATCTACGGTGGTCAAACCAACATCAACTCAATTTGGACTCGTGAATCTGAAAGGGTTACCAATCCAAACGCATTTACATCTGATTGGTAATCTACCCAAGCGTTTTTGATTGTAGCAGATTAGCGACGGCTATGCGAGTAGCAGTCGGGCTCATTTTGTGCATGCTCCTTCCGCTTGTACCTCTCTCAAGCGCCTTACCGGACTCAGCCCAAGAAGAAATGTGGCCGGGTGACCCTGTCGATAACCACGTTCACATGACCTGGGCTGCAATGACGCTCGAAGTGAGCGGATGGGCAGATGATTATCCCGGAATTGTAGATTTGGCAGATGTGGGCAAATCTGAACTGGGGAAGTCCTTGTGGGTTGTTCGATTGTCTGATTGGTCAATGGAAACAAAGGCGGATGGAACTTCTAAAGAAATCATTTACATCGATGGTGGTCACCATGGTAACGAATACTTAGGCACTGCTTTAGCTTGGTTGTCAGCAAAATGGTACATCAACGGATGGAATGAAGGTAATGAAGAAGCGATTCAAGTCTTGCAAAATTCAGAGGTTCACGTTCTTATCATGCTCAATCCAGATGGAAATGATATTGATACTCGATGGAACATCAATCAAGTCGACCTGAACAGAAATTACGACCACTACTGGAATTCATGTCCGACCACGCAGCCGGGAAGCAGTGCATTTAGTGAATCTGAAACCGCAGCGAATTCGAATTACATGAACACAGAAGTTCCAGATGCAGACCTCTATGTCACCATGCATACTGGTGTTTGGATTATGCTTTATCCGTGGGGCAAGTGGCCTGAACAGCCCCCTGATTGGGAATTATTTCACGGAATTCGAGAAGACGTTAACGGAGGAATCTCAGAGATTCCAATCCAGAACGCAAATCAGGGATTGTATCCAAACTGTGGCACAAGCAGAGACTACGGTTACGGTGTGATGGGTTTCCCCACCTTTACGTTTGAAACTGATGACGAACAGTTTGTCCCAGGTTCTTTTGAGGCTCTCGAAGATCGATTAGGGGAAGAGATGGACGTTATGAGATACCTCATCAACAACGTTTGGTATTGGCGTGCTCGCCTCGATGTTCAATCGATTACGGTCGATGCCGAGACACTCACGCTCGATGTTGTCAATGATGGAATGGCGTCGACTGCGAACGCCAGTCTCGAATACATCAGCGAAAGCGGTGAAGTGGCATGGGCTTCTCCTTACTTCGAAGTGAATGCAACCAACAGTTCAACCCTCACATTCTCTGTTGACAAAGGCCTGTTTACCGGCGACGGTATGTGGAATCTCAATTACCAAAAGCGAGTGATTAATGCTGCTACTTGGGTGAATGAAACTGTGGAAATCAATGCCAGTTTTATCGAAAACGATGAAGAGAGTTTCCTCATAGGTTATGGTTTGTTCAATCCAGTATCTGTCCTCGTGGCTATTGTTGGCGTTGCTGCTTTTGCGAATGAGAAAGAAACTCGTCGTAAAGTCGATGATGATGATGAACGGAATGGTGCGAGCGAGAATTGAAGTGCAGAACAGCCTAGGCGAGTATAGGTGAACTCATGAAAGTAAGCGTAAGCCCAGGCCACAACATTAACGGAACTCTAATTTTACCCCTCTTTGAAGGCTCGGAAGCAGTTCCAGAATCTCTTCAAGAAGGTCTTCATACCGCCCTCAAAGGCCAAATCAACCGTATTCTGTCTGAAGGTGATTTCAAAGCCAAATCAAAGACAACAATGTCGATTATTGGCGGTGAAGGTGGCAAAGCAATTTTGGTCGGTCTTGGTAAAGAAGACGATGTCGATATACACGCATACCGTAAAGCAGGTGCAGCAGTTATTGCAAACCGAAAGAAAGTACACGGCACTGATTTGACCGCTACTTTCAGTGCCACCTCCATTGAATCAATGGGTTCATTTGCTGAAGGAATGTTGCTGCGTGATTATTCGTATGACCACTACAAGCAGCAAGATGAAGAAGACAAAGAAGCAGAACTCGATGTCCGCATCACGTGTGATGAAGGTCAAGAAGCAGAATTGAGTGATCTCATCACAATCCATGCCGGAGTTGCCTCAGGAGTTCACCTTTCTCGCGACCTGGGCAACTGTCCTCCAAACGACATGTATCCTGAAGCATTTGCAGATCAGGCATGGGAATGGGCAAAGCAATACGATAATGTCGAAGTGACCATCATCAACTACGACCAAGCAGTTAAAGCTGGAATGGGTGGTTTGGTTGCAGTCGGTATGGGCTCTGCTCGCAAACCATGCATGGTTATCTTCGAACTCAACAGAAAGGTTACTGGACGCTGTCCTCTCCTTGTTGGAAAAGGAATTACTTTCGACACCGGCGGTATTTCTCTCAAGCCAGGTGCCAATATGGATGAAATGAAATATGATATGGGTGGCTCTGCTACAGTTTTCGGAACTATGGAAGCACTTGCTTCAACTGGACACGAAGGAAAGGTCGTTGCTATTACTTGCATGGCTGAAAACATGCCTTCTTCCAATGCACAACGCCCTGGAGATGTCATCAAAACACTCTCTGGAAAGACCATTGAAATACTCAACACCGATGCAGAAGGCCGACTTGTCCTCTCAGATGGTTTGTGGAAAGCTGGTGAATTCGACCCTGAATATATTATTGATTTTGCAACTCTAACTGGTGCTTGCGTTGTGGCTCTCGGTCACGAAGCAACTGGTTTGTGGTCAAATGACGATGATTTCCGAACACGTATCCATGAAGCTGGAAACGCTGTCGGTGAACTCGCATGGCCTATGCCTCTTCTTCCTGCTTTTGAGAAAGAAATGACGAACTCTAAGATTGCAGATACCCGAAATTTAGGAGCAGGTCGTTACGGTGGAGCAAACACAGCAGCAGCGTTCTTGAAGCAATTTGTTCCAAATCGAAATTATGAGAAAGACGGTGAACAAATCACTTGGGCTCATATGGACATCGCAGGAACATACTGGGGTGCAAAGACCAATTCAATGGTCGGTAATGGTGCAACAGGAATTCACGTCCGCACCATGTATCACCTTATCACCAACGGTTGAAGCGATTACTGAGGCATACTCATGCATCGCCGTGCAACACTTCCTGCACGTATCAATATACTTGGAGAGCATACCGACTATGCAGGTGGTCTCGCACTTCCATTTGCTATTGATTTGCGGTTAACACTTGATGCTTATTCTCAAGAAGAGAGTTATGATGGCGATTCGAAAATCCTCGAATTATGGCGAGCAGCAGGTGGCTGGCCAGCACGTTTGTCAGTCGAAAGTGAAATACCTATTGGAGTTGGAATGTCTTCATCAGCGGCTCTGTGCTTAGCAGTTGTATTGTGTGTAAACGGTCCAATGAATCTTCAAGAGGCTTGTTTAGAGGCACAACGAATCGAACATGAAGTTCTGAAAACACCTTGTGGTCTATTAGATCAGATGGCGATGATGTATGCAAAAGAAAAGTGTGCTACTTTAATTGATTTTTCAGACCACTCCGTTCAATCGGTCGTGTTACCTTCTGAGTGGATGTTTAAGTTAGTCGATTCAGGAATCCATCGTAACTTAAGCGAAGTTTCGTACCAGGGTTCGGTTGATGATACAACTCGAAAAGTCCATCTTGAATCTGAAAATCAACGTGTTCTTTCCGCTTTGGGTGCATCTGCATCCTCACTCGGAAAATTACTCAATGCTTCCCATGCGTCCCTACAGTCGCTCGGAGTCAGCCTTTCTGAAATTGACGAACGAGTCACAATCTTGCAAAATACACCTGGAGTTTTTGGGGCTCGGATGATGGGTGGCGGCTATGGTGGCATGATTTTGGTACTGGTAGAACACTCTGAGGTGTTACCAAATCATCCTCTTTTTCAACCATCACAAGGTAGTTTCTTTGAGGAATTGCTCGAGTAAAGAGTGGCGTTCCGGCGTCCCCATATCCCAGAACTTTGTATTATCAAAGTGGACGACTGCTTTCCCCGAAAGAGCCGGATAGACCGTTTCTTCCCAACTCCATTTACCTTCTTTGCCATGTTCCAGAAGGGTTGTTTTCTCAACAACACTTGTTCCTGCTTCATATCCATTGAGGTCTTTGGAAACATTTGAATTTTTATTGTATTCGAGTAATTTCCCCTTTTCATGTTTGAGGTTCATCGAAGAGTGTGCTTCTGTGACGGTCATCGTCAAAGGAGATTTGGCTGAATCATGAAGTTCAATCAGAGAACTGTAGTCAATAGGGTGCAAATCATCACCCCACACGAGAAGAAAGCGCTCCTCGAGTAGATGTCGTGCATTCCACAGTGCGCCTCCAGTTCCTAGAGGTTCCGATTCTTGATGGAAAGTAAGTGCCATACCTGGATGTGTAATTCCTTCGAACTGTTCACCAAGGTGGCCTGTGAGCACTAAAGCATGCATGCATCCTTGCGCCTGTGCCCAGTCAAGGATATGGTGTATCATTGGTTTACCATTTACTTTCACCAGTGACTTTGGAGTCTTCTCTGCCATTTCCCCTAATCGGGTGCCTAGACCACCAGCCATAATCACAAGTTGTGGCGACGTATGAGATTTTACGATTGCAGCGTATTCCTTACCGCTTTCTTTGAGCGTTCTCTCTTTGTTTTCAAAGTTGACATGATACAGACCAAAGCGTTGTTCATAACCTTCAGCCCACTCAAAATTATCCATTAAACTCCAGTGGTAAAATCCTCGCACATCTATTCCGTCTGCGATCGCTTCTGCAGTGATGAGCAGATGTCTTCGGATATGCTCAGGGCGCATATCATCGTCATCATCGGCCACTCCATTTTCAGTGACGATAATCGGAATCTTGAGGTCTGTGACCATATCAAAAGACCGACGAAGACCTTCAGCATACATCGGATATCGGAAATCGGTTCTCTGCTCCCACGGTCGAATCAATGGATCGATTTCGACTTTTGTTGGCATGAAAGGTGTTGTCAAGAGGTGAGTATAGTAGTTAACTCCTATGAAATCACTACTGCCTTGAAGTCCTTCAATCCGCTTTGAAAAGAGGGCAGACGGTGGTTTGAATTTTCCAGTTCTCAGCGCTTTTAACCAGCATTGATTGAACATGCCATCGAGAAGTTTAGCTTGTATCCAGTGAAGAGGGTTCCACCTTCGATACGGATCAAAAATATTGATGTTCTTTACCAATCCAATTTGGCATTTCTCTCCATTTTTCATTGCTTTCAAGGCCCGATAACATTGTGCATGAGCCCGCATTAAGTTGAGTGCGACTTTTCGAACTCTTTTGAACGAGCGAACGCCGGGTGGGAATTCACCGAGAACATACCCCATTGTCGCATAGACTGCTGGTTCATTGATTGTACACCACCATTCAACACGGTCACTCAAATGCTCAAACATTTTGGAACAAAAGGTAATCCAGTGTTGAATATTTTGTTCTTCTTCAAAGCCACCTTGTTCATCCCACCAGAGAGGTTGAGTGAAGTGGTGTAATGTGGCCATTGGTTGTATGCCTTGAGCCAGTAATTCGTCAACTAAATCGGAATACCACTGAATTGCTTTCAGATCCCATTGGCCAGATTGTGGCTCAACTCGTGACCATTCAATTGAAAATCTGTAATGTGACACTCCGAGTTCTTTGATGAGTGTAACATCTTCTTCTCTCCGATTCCAATGGTCACATGCCTCGCCGCTCAATTGTTGGCTTTTCGAACGTGGTTCAAATGCAGACCAATTATTGGTATTCCCTCCTTCAATCTGATGTGAAGCAGTCGCTACACCCCACATGAACTCTTTGGGAAATGCACTCCCGTCTTTCAGTGAACTGTAATCAACAGTATCCCACTGGCGGTGTTCTTCAGTCCACACATGCTTTCCAATGATGGAATAGACATGAGGGTTTTGTTCACGACATGAGTTGAGCAAAGCACATGCATCAAGGTGCGGATAGCGGGAGTCGAACCCGCGACAAGAGGTTGGAAACC
>TARA_B110000444_G_scaffold259152_1_pt1 | contig 27237 bp, 26 predicted proteins | sample TARA_B110000444 | Tara Oceans TARA_B110000444 (sample SAMEA4398370) | marine metagenome | biome: Polar Biome; feature: [SRF] surface water layer (ENVO:00010504); material: water (ENVO:00002006), including particulate matter (ENVO:01000060) such as... | depth 5 m | reverse complement strand
GCAATTTTCACAGTAGCTCTGCCAGATGTTGCGGGTACGGCAATCGAATCCACCGGACAACCCCTTTTCAAGTCATCGAATTATTCTAATTTAGATGCAAAGGAGCGGGCATAAAGCAATGCACCAATTTCTGGTTCACCCTGATGAAGGATTTCCAGACCCATAGCAGGCCATGTTTCGACTGAACGAGCCAGCCACCCAACGAGGGGATGTGTTCGTCCGTAGTGGACAGGTTCTTGACGCTCCAAAGTAGCAAGCATGTCATAGACGTCTAATAGAGCAGGCTTCCCTTGATTTTCCTCAAGTAACAAGATATGCAATACCTCATCCAATCCTAAACGCCCTGATGGGTAGGGCACAGACCAAGCAGGTAAACCTCCACGTTCTCCAGCAGGGCGAGTGAGTAAGGCAGGCCAGGGTAGGGGCGTCATTGCTAGCCATCGACGGCCAGAATTGGACGAGAGTTGGATTTGCAACCAATCTCCAGCCCATGCACGCCACCATGAGGAGGGTAATTTTGACATTATGTTGCGGAGAAACTCCGGTGAGAGAGGCTCATTGGATTCCATTGTATGAAGCAAAGCACCCCAAAGAAAGAACACAGATTCTTTTGGATGAACTTTTGCAGCAGCCTTACATTTAATCAGGCATTCTTCGAGATGACTGGCGAGTGGCATTCCGAGAGGGAATAAAGATTCCAATACTCGTTCAGGTTGTCGAGGTGCGTCGACCCATAGACTGCATGCCCGTTCAAGCAATGGGTGGAATTCTTCTGGTAATTGGCTTGTTGAAAGTAAGACGGCGGTAGCCATCCATGACCCGAGCGATTCGTCATTGAAGAAATATTCATAATTCAGTATTGATTCCACATTCTTGGTAAAACGTTGACGAGTTTTTTCCAGCGCTTCTAGGCTCCATTCCTCAGACCCTTTTGGCATAGCACTGATGAGTGTAGCGGTTTCACATTGCTCAATTGGTAATAAATCAGCCCAACCGTCGGGGAGAATTGTTCGTAGTCGGATCCAACGGGAAGTGCGATGCTTCAGAGGTGTTGCAATCCAAGCTGGTAAAGGGTCCGTACTTTCATTCAGGTTTGCCCAGTTTTCATCACCTTGAGGATATGTGGAAAGGGCATACCATATCGATTTCTGACGGGCATTATCGGGCTCACGACCGCTAAAGTTTTCTTTTTTCCAACCGTCTTTGTTGTCCCATGCACTCAACATCTCCTTCGCCGAAGAAGGTATTTCTTGATGCATATGTTGTAACGAAGGTCCAAGATTCGACTGAAGTAATGTGAGGGGTATAATTTTCCCTCTGCCAAGATGAATCTCCGCTTCCATCAATTTTTTTCGAGTTCGTAGCACAGAAGTTGCTGAAGGAAGAGACACATAATTTCCATTTGAGGTAATAAGAATTCTACAACGGCCGGAGGAAAGGATTCGTTCGAGTATCCTTTGATTTTCTTCGATTCCATAGGGCCACTCAACCACACACTCGATTGAAGTTCGTTGAAAATACCATTCAAACAAAGCAAGTGCTCCGGCATTTGAAACCCCAGAGAGGTTCACCGATGTCATTGATTCTCCTCCTTTCCATTCAACGACTCCAAAATCGGCGAGTAATTGGCGTTGCAGGGTGATTGAAGGGGCGTTTGCAGTTGAATCAATCAGAAACTTCGTCAAATCTTCACTACGTTGTACGAGTTTCTCTTCACTTAACCGGGGGTGTTTCCCTCTTAACCAAAACAGAAGCACTTCGTAAGGCAGGTGTCGAGTCGTGCTTTGCTGCGGATTTTCTTCGAACACGAGTGCATTCTTCTTCACTGAATTCATTGCCATGATGCGATTAACTGGTAGAGGGAGGTGGGCATGAATTCCAATTTGCGGAGAAAGAGCAATTTCCGTTCCTGTAGCAATCCCGAGAAAATGTTCTCCCTGTAGCAGTGAATTCGGCAGAGGTGGTGGGCTGACTGCTTCAGTATACCATGTCCCCGGACTCAATACCCATTCGCTACTCCAGTCGAGTAAGGTGGCATGCACAATACCGATTCTGTCAATCTCTCCAGTCCAATCGCCAAGAGTACCGCGTAAATTTTGTTGAACCGGTGCAACAGTCAATTCGTAGTCTGGCAATGTATACCAACGGATTTGCTCTTCTCTTTGAACAGCCCATCGCCCCCCCTGCCTTCCATTGGAGAAGGTGGAGGTCCGAATCTCAGTAGAAATGCCTTGGTTTGGCAGTGAGAGGAGCTGTGAACGAGGTGGTTTCACATAACCAAGTAAGAGGTGAGGCCCGTCTTGACTGAGCACAATGGCTTCTGCTCCAGAGGGCACTTCGTTGATATGTGAACGGGCACGGGCTACCGCATCTTGTGACAAACGCCCTCTACCGACCTCATTAAGGCGATGAATGGCTCCGCGAATACTTCCTTGCTCATCTCTGCTAACTTCATTACGTTCACGCAGTTGACGTAAAGCCAAAGATGCGTGTGGCATTCTCAATTCCAAGGACTCTGCAATTTCAGAAACAGTCCCGCCACCGTCCATTAGCCAGTTGAGAACTCGGCGTTGATGGCCGCTTCGAATCTTTTCACCTGACATCAAAAGACACCTTGTTCTCGCCCTAGTGTGTCTAGTTGATAAAAGTTACATTATAATTGATTACTTAGTTACATTTAGTTACACATTTCCACTGGAGAAAGTTTCTTTTTACTTACATTCAATTTCTTAGGTGTGAAAAAAACACCCGAAATGCATATCAATTGTAACTATCAACTGATTCTCACGGCAAGGGTTATATGAGCACCCTCGGTCATCTGTCATAGTGGCCCCTCCCCTAAACGGGAAACGGCCTCATGACAGGAGGAATAACACATGAAAACAACTAGAATCAGAGAGAAAATTAAGAAATTCTTAGGAGACCGACCACGTAATACCGCCGAGATTCTGGAACACATCAACAGTACCATGCGTCACGGCACCACCAGTCAACAACTTGGTAACGTTCTCTCAAAAGACAAAGACATCGTCAAAGTCGGATACATTAAGCGCTCAGGAATTCTTTCTGGCGGCTATGATATCTGTGAATGGGCCACCCGTAACTGGGTTTCTTCAAACTGCCCTGGATGGCAAGAAGGAACACCAATTATCATCGATAATGATGGCAATGTCACGACCGGTGCAAGCACGGGCCGTTCTCTTTGAGTTCACTCCTCCTTCAAAACCTTCCTCGAGATCATTGAACCCCAACGGGGGATTCAATAAGGGGGAGCATTTGGCTCCGCCATGGATAACTTGGATAAGACTGAGAACTACACCGTCCGCGACATGAGTTTGGCTGAACAAGGTGCACTTCGTGTCGATTGGGCTCGAGCACGTATGCCTGTCATGGCCAAAATCAAGGAAGAAGCTGAACGTACGAAACCTCTTGCAGGCATGCGTGTTGCGGGATGCCTTCACGTCACAAAAGAGACAGCAGTTTTGATTGAAACCATCGGTGCAGCAGGTGCTGAAATTTCATGGTCTGGATGTAACCCACTTTCAACACAAGATGATGTAGCCGCTTGGCTTGCCGCTGAAGGATACTCCGTTCACGCTTGGCACGGGCAATCAAACAAGGATTTCTACTGGTGCATCGACCGTACTCTTGAGTTCAAACCAACACTGACTCTTGATGACGGTGCAGACTTGATTGTTCGGGTACACGGAGAAAAGTCAGAATACGCCGCCGGTGTGATTGGTGGAACAGAAGAAACCACAACAGGTGTTCACCGACTTCGTGCTATGGCCGCTGCTGGTGACTTGCGTTACCCAGTTCTCGCAGTCAACGATGCAGTCACCAAATGGGACTTTGACAATGTTTACGGCACCGGTCAATCAACCATCGACGGAATTCTACGAGCAACCTCGGTCCTCATTGCTGGAAAAACATTCGTCGTTTCAGGATACGGCCACTGTGGAAGTGGACTAGCAATGCGTGCCCGTGGAATGGGTGCAAATGTCGTCATTACTGAAGTCGACCCGCTCCCTGCTCTGCGAGCGGTTATGGAAGGCTACACGGTTATGACCATGGAAGAAGCAGCCAAGATTGGCGATATATTCTGCACTGCAACTGGAATGGAGGACGTCATTTACGGCCCACACTTTGACTCGATGAAAGATGGAGCCATTATCGCAAATACTGGTCACTACGATTGTGAAATCAAGATTACTGACCTTGAAGAGCGAGCAACCTCCGTTCGAACTATTCGTCCTAACAATGAAGAATTCCTTATGCCAGACGGTCGACGTATCTTCCTACTTGCTCGTGGCCGATTGGTCAACCTAGCAGCAGCGGAAGGTCACCCATCAGAAGTGATGGACATGTCTTTTGCGAACCAATTCCTTTCGCTTTGCCGCTTGGCAAAGGAAGGCGCTTCAATGGGTAAAGAAGTCTATGACATCACCAAAGAACAAGATCAAGATTTGGCCACAACCAAACTTGAGACACTCGGTTTCAGCATCGATGTTCTTACAGATGCTCAACTTGCTTACCTTGACGACTATACAGTCGGCACATGAGAAAGATTTCTCGAAATGCTGTCGCAATGACAGCCCCGCTCAATAGACTAGACTTTTTGTCTATTAAACAAACAAATATCCAATGTTTGCTAGTAGGATGACTACGGTTAGGTATACACTAATTTTGTGAAGTATATTGAACAGTTTTTGATTTCCTTCATCTGTTGCTCGGTTCGTAGCTGGAATGATGAGATAGCATGTAAGTGCAAGCAATGCGGTAGATCCTGCAATTCCGTAATGAATCACGTTTGGATTCTCATGGAAATAAAGATCAATAACTGAAGCGACGCCTAAAACGGTCAGACAAATGAAGAATTTAGGCCAGAGTGCTCGAATGACGACTCCAAAGTCCTTTATCTCGAGTTTTTTAAACAATGTTGGGGCGACGATGGCCGTTTGTAAAAGAATGAAGCCGACAATCATGCCAGGGAAATAGTAGTGCATAATTTATCCAAGTGAGAGCAGCATAAAAATTAGGTCGCCCTAAAGAGTCAGCATCAATCTTCAATTTCCGTTGAAGATTTCCATTGCTTTTTCTACAGAAGCGCCTTCACAGATGATGGCGTGACAAGCAGCAGTCATACGAACAGCAGATTCTGTGTCGCGCTGGTGAATGTTTCGTCCTGTAGCAGCTCCCATGCAGTTTCCAACAGTCATTTGGTCATGCAGGCGCTGCAAAAATGCATCAGCAGGTAGTGAGCCACCGCCCGAGCAAATAATTCCACATCGGCCAGCCGCTTCAGCGGCAACAGCAAGAGATTCAGGTTCGGTCATTCCGTCAAATGCAGATGGATAGTTGACCTTAGCAAAGTCAGCACCAATACATGCAGCAACACCAGCAGCTCCAGAGATGAGTTGCGGGTCTTTTTCATTAGAGACCGCTTTACCTCGCGGATACATCCACACAACAGCAATCATTCCAAGCTCGTGTGCTTGACGAATAAATTGAGCCGCTTCTGAAAGCATTTCATGCTCAAATTCACTACCGATGTAAATGGTGTAGCCAATTCCAACAACATTTATTCCGTTGTGAGTTAATGCCATGACGTCGTCCATATCCCACATTGCTTGGGAAATAGGATCTCTTTGGTTTGTTTTTACCATGTGAGATTTTGAGTTCAATTTGACCAAATATGGCAGGTTTGGATAGTCTCGAGCATAGTGTGAAATGAGTCCCAGTTGACCAGCAAGAACACCAAGGGTTCCAGCATCATGACAGCGCTGTCCAATTTCAAAAAGGTGCCCTGGGTCGTTTGATGTTGCAGGGATGCCTTCGCCGTAAAAATCATCATTGAGGTGCTCAATTTTTTGGTCACAGGCAAAGAGATTCATTTTACCCGTACCAGCAGTGGCAGCATCCATGTTTTGGATGTAGGTCTCAATTAGATCATTTGGGACATCTGCTGGGACATTGTACTTCGACATTATCTCACCTGTATTTGGGCGAAACGCGATGAGGACTTCAAGACTACGGCTTCGAACTCTGAGGAAAAACTTCCATTTACATCTTTTTTTAATGCTCAAATTATTCAGATCTCGATTATTTATCGGCGAGTCAAAATGAATACAGAAAGACTGCATCGACTCAATCCTCTGTCTTCTTCTTCAGTTAAATCAGTGAATTGTACGCGTTCAATTTCAAAATAGGGGCTAAACAAGTGTTCCACATCCGCATCTGAAAGGGCGAACGGAGGCCCTTGCATCTCTTCTTTCGGATAATCAAAAGTAACCATCAATCCTTTAGCTCGGACTGTCGTGAACTTGCGTAATTGTTCGACATATTGCGACCGCAAAGATGGCGGTAGAGCAACCAATGCAGCTCGATCATACCAAGCAGAGAACGGTGCATCATCTGGTTGAACTTTGAAGAAGTCAGCTTGATACAACGTGATGCTTTCGGCAGTAAATTTTTTGGCTGACTTGACTGAAGAGTGAATCGGTACTTTCAACCATTCTTCAAAAAATTCGTCCACTGCTTTTTCAACAAATTCTATTCCGCTTACGGGATGTCCTTGTTGAGCAAGCCAGTGCATGTCGAGAGATTTCCCACATAGTGGAACCAAAACGTGACTGGATGAATCCAGTTCAAGTTTAGACCAATGCTCCGTTAATGCCGGGTTTGCCATGGAGCGATGAAAACCGATTCGGTTCTCATCCCAACGCTGATGCCAAATGGACATTCAATCACTGGCCAGTGAAGTTTGCAACACGCTTTTCGACGTAAGCAGCAATACCTTCTTTTGCGTCACTGCTGTTGAAGAGAGATGCTTGCAATTCTCGCTCGAGAGCCAAGTGGTATTCGAAAGGAATCTCTGGTCCAGTTTGGCAGGAGCGCTTGATGTTTCCTACAGCCTTGACTGCCTTGTTTGGAAGTGTAAATTGACTGCACCAGTCGAGGATATCACGTCGGAAATCTTCAGCAGAGCCTTCCCAAATGTGGTTGATAAGATTACATCCATGTGCATCCTCAAAAGACATGAGTTCGCCAGTTACCATCATTTCAAGAGCCATTGCCTTACCAATAAGACGGGTCAGTCGAGCGGTTCCACCTGTTCCTGCAAGCACACCAAGGTTGATTTCAGGAAGTCCGACTTTTCCAGCATTCTTTCGAGCAATTCGAATATCTGCAGCCATTGCAATTTCAAGACCGCCGCCAACAGCGTGGCCGTTGATAGCGCAAACAACGAGTTTCGATGTTTGCTCGAGTCGAGAAAGGGTCTCGTTAGCGTGAAGACAGAAGTTATACTTGAAACCTGGAGTGACGCTGTTCAACATTTGAATTGAAGCGCCAGCGGAAAAGAAAGATGCTCCATTACCAGTCAATACGATGCATGTGACATCGTCATCGAATCGTGCTTTGACAACTGCAGTGTCAATATCTCTCATCATTTCGTGAGTATAGGTATTCGGGGAACGGTCGTTAGCACCTTCTAAAGGAGCACCAGCAGAGTCAGAAGTCAGTTCAATAACAGCAATGCCATTTGTGGTGACACCGTAGTTGACTAAGCGGTTAGGCATGGGTTCAAGTTTGAGTCCGTAGAGGTCGCTCATACCCCTACCACAGGTATTCGCATTAAGAACAAATCGCCTCTCATTTCTGCGATGCTTTTTCGGTTTCAGTGTCTTTAGCAAACGAAACCTTTGCCCCTTTTCGCCTGAATTCGTTCCATTGTTCACCAATCGCTCTCGCTTCCGCAGAAGGCTCCCAAACATCGCGCTTGAGGGCTTTGCGGAAAGGCATGCGTCGAACGCCCCGGCCCATTGCTTTCGGATCTTTCGAGAGCATGAAGGGATTCACAATTCGATAGAGGAGTGATTTGAAAAATGAAGGTGCGAACAATTTGCCAATCCATACCAAACCATCACCTCGCTTTTTTTGGTCTTTCATCCAAGCCTTGCACATTCGCTTGAAGGTTCGATCACCGACCCGATTCATGAGCCATCGGTTTGCGACACTGGTTCGAACATAGGGCATCAGATGTTTTCGAACATCGTCTTCATAATCGCTGTTACCAAGAATATCATTTGCAGCTAAAACTCCGGACCAGACTGCCATACGCATTCCAAAACCCCACATGAAGTCTTGAAGACCGCCCGATTCTCCAACGTAATATCGTCCGTCTTGTTTGTAGTTACTGTTGATAGTGAAATCACCCTTTCCACCAACTCTCTTAATTGGTATTCTGTTGAGATTTGGATAGTGTGCTTCATACCAAGCGATGGTCTCGTTGAGAAAACGGTCGCTTTTCTTTTGTTTACGCCATAAACATGTGCAAATCAAACCCACGCCATCAATGATGATGAGGTAGGAGTATGATCCGGGTGCTAATTTATCGTTGAGTTGGAATCCAATATGATTCGGATGGTCGGTCTTGAAAATCTCTCCGTATGCTACAGCTGAGGTTCCTTTAGGACCACAAGCTATGATGGTGCAATCTTCTTCTTTGACTCGTGACTTGTAATGGATCTGCGCACCCGCTGCCAGAGCCTGTCGTTTGAAACCTTGATCGATGGTATGTTCCGAGGTTCCTCGTTCAACGATTCGATAAGCAATGCTTGGAGTTGTAGCTTGCGTAACAACATCATCTGGGTGTATTAAATCGACAACATCAAACTCGGTTGCCTTGAATTCAGATAAATCGAACCCCCATTCTTTCAACTGGTCGAAAAAGTCGACACCCATGCTCCAGTTTTCAAGTGCTTGGAAGTCGCCATCAAATCGAGAGCCTGAATCTTCACGGATATCGTGGACATGAACTTCTCTTCCTGCCTTTGCCAACACGGTTGCAGCAGCAAGACCCGAAAGTCCAGCGCCCATGATATGGATGGCAGAATCATCGCCCATGATATCTCCCATACAGGCGTGAGGTTTGAATGATGCGTTCCCTTCGTGTGTCTATGTCGGGCACAATTCTCATTGAAGAGGCGCCCAAAATCCTTGACGATGTTGCTTTAAAATCCAAACTACCAACCGAGGGATGTGGTGCAGTAGTCTCTTTTTTAGGAATCACTCGTGGTAAAGAAGGCGATGCTGATGTTCTTCGACTCGAATTCGATGCATGGCAAGAGCAATTGACGCCAGTTTTGCATTCATTAGCTGAACAAGCAATTTCCAAGTTCGGTGTTCTCGCCATCGCAATGGCTCATCGCGTAGGTAGCGTTGGGCCCCAGGAACCAATTGTTGCGATTCATGTTGGAAGCCCTCACCGCAAAGAGGCGTTTCAAGCGTGTGAATGGCTCATCGACGAACTGAAAAAGCAAGCGCCTCTATGGAAAAAAGAAGTCACGAGTGCCGGCGAGTCTTGGAAGGCTGGTTTGGGATAAAGGAGTCGATAAAATGGAAAAAGAAATCGAAGGTATTGTAGAAATTGGTTCTAAACCAATAGTGGAACGTCGAGCAACTGCTACTGGTTTACTCAACCTGACTCAACAATCAACTGAAGCAATTCAAAACAAAGCGGTCAAGAAAGGAGATGTGCTTGAAGCTTCTACTATCGCTGCAATTCAAGCAGTCAAGGAAACGCCTCGTATTGTCCCACACTGCCATCCAATCCCTCTAGAAGGGTGCAAAGTGAATTGGTCCTGGGAGGGTAATTCTCTTCGTTGCACAGTTCAAGTTTCAGCACACTACAAGACGGGTATTGAGATGGAAGCGCTCACCGGTGTTAGCGCAGGGCTACTTTGTGCTCTTGATATGGTGAAGTCGATGGAAAAAGATGATCAGGGACAATATCCAAAAACATCGATTTCAGATATTGTCGTGGTCGAGAAGTACAAGGGAAACGAATTCATTGCTGAGTAAGGACTTCTTTGACGCATTGGATTATTCGTTGATTTTCGTCTCTTGAACGTATAGCAAATCGAACAGCGTTATTTCCAAGTGTGATGCCCATGTTTTGAGCATCTCGGATGAACACGCCTTTTTGCTTGCAAGCCTCGATGAAACTGGAAGACGTATGCTGGGAATCCTCGGGGAGGAATGTCAAAAGGAAGTTAGCCACGCCGGGTAAGACACTGAAGTTTTGTTGCGTTAGTTGTTGCCCCATCTGCTTTCTTTGTTCATGGATTACTGCATATTGTTCGCTGTAATAATCGGGATTCTTCAACGCAGCAACTGCTGCTAATTGGCCGGGTAAACTAACTGCCCACGGCGGAATAAAACGTCGTAAGTCGGAGACTTTTTGACTCGCTGCATAAGCGACTCTTAAACCTGATAACGCGTAACATTTACTCATGCTTTTGCAAACGATCAAACTCGGAATCTCGGCAACCAGTGCTTCTAGTGAATGAGCGTCGGGAATATAATCGATGTATGTTTCATCAACCCAGATCATTTTGCACCGTGTAGGAGATTCGCTTTCATCTTGGATCCGATGGACAATTTCACCCATTTCTTCTGAATATACACCAGTAGGGCTGTTTGGATTAACGAAGATGACAGCATCATGTAAGCGAGCTTGGGATACTAAATCATCGCTGTTAATTTCAAAACCATTCTCACGATGGAGTATGAAATTCGTCATTTCACACCCGATTACATGTGTGAGGATATGACTGTATTCTCCATACATTGGAGAAAGAACGAGAACTCTTGAATCTGCATTGAGAAGGCGAGGTAAGAAAGAAAACATGAGTGAGGATGAGCCCGAAGAAACGGCGACGTTGTTTGATTCAATGCCCCGAACTTCCGCTATAGTCTGAATCAATTCTTCACATTGCGTTGGTGGTGATTCTTGGCAGCAACGTTCAAGTTGTTCTCGAAGTATTCCCAGTGCTTCAGGGCATGGTGGGAAAGGGCTGTCCAATACATCAGCAACAATCAGTGAATCTCGAACTTCAAAATCAAATTTAGATGCGTCCCAAGACTTTCCGCCATGATAACACACATCTCCATCTTCGATGTCGAGAGGGTCAACTTTAGAGATTTTTTCAGGATGCATACTGAGGGCTTTCTGTGGATTAAGATGCATAGGGTAATAGTGCGTTTCACCGTAATGAACGCCATATTCTTCAAAAACAGTCATGCCGATTTTCTTATACAACTCGACAACGTTTGAATGCCCCATCGCAATGATATCAGTTCCTTCAAACTGGAGCACGTATTGAAGGGCATAAGCCATCAATTTTTCAGAAATCTGTTTGCCTCTAAATTCCGGTGATACGGTTAATGCTCGAACTTCATATGTTGAGGAAAGTCTGTCATCGCATAGTGGGTATAATGTATTTTGCAAAACTTCTTGCGAAAAATATTGGTTCAACCTGAAAGGCTGATTTTCTGGAGGATTCAAACTGATATAGCCCGCAAGGGTTTTTCCAACCATGCAGGCGATAAAATTCCGACCAGGGTCCTCTATCTGTCTCTCTGAATTCACTTCATATTGCCGTAATTCACTGGCATAGACATCGTGTCTTAAACTGGAAATTTGATTCCAAATGTCGGTTATTTCTGAGTTGTATGGGAGAGGGTAATTGAAAAAAACAAACTCAGTCATGACGATTACATTCTCCTCTAGCCCTTCAATGATTCGCCGGTTAATTGTCAAATACTCCATCGCAAAGACATTATTGTATTGCTTGTTGCGAACAACATGCGAGTCAAGGCACTTTACATGGTTGTCCTCATGCTAACCTTTTCCTTAGCCGGTTGTTTTGGTTCAAACCCAGTTGAAGAAATGGCCGAAATTGAGCCTGAGATGGATCAACGGGTCTTTGTTACCGACAGCAGTGGGATGGCAGTGAATGAAGTCCCGCTTGTCATGGACTTTGTATTCAGTGATGTTGGTGAAACAGGCAAAGAACCGAGCATTGGAATCACTTCGAGTGGTTGTATGTTTTTCATTGCCATGGAAAAACCGATGCGTTCATGCGATTATGGAGAAAGTTGGGAAAATACTGCCGACATCACTCAAGCTCCATTCACCAGCGACCCGTATGGATGGGTCGACCCGGTAACAGACCGAATTTTCAACATCCACATGATGGGACTTGCGACCACTTGGATTGGTTGGTCTGATGACGATGGAGAGTCTTGGCTTGGTAATCCATATGACAGCGGCCCAATACCTCTTAACGACCACATTAAATTGGGTTCTGGGCCTTGGACTGATTCAGGTTATGGTGGATTAGGACAACTCAGTCCGCTTTACTCTGAAGCAGTGTATTTCTGTTACAATAAATTGGCTGGAATCTTCTGCTATACCAGCTACGATGGTGGAGCTACTTTCCCAACTGGAGGCCAAATATACGGACTCGCAACAAGTGATGGAGGCCTGCATGGAGCCATTACTACTGCTCCCGATGGAACGGTCTATGTGACTCCAAGAGTTGCAATACCTGCAATAATTTACTCGAAGGATAACGGTCTTACTTGGGATACTCGAGAAATGGGACAGGACGCATTAACTCCTAATCCGCGTAAAAATTCCGAAGTAGCAACCGACAGTGAATCCAACGCATACCACGTATGGACAGGAGGCGATCAAGGGATTTACATGGCTCGAAGTACCGATTCAGGAGACACTTGGGACTCCGAAAGCATTCGTATCAGTCCGGCAAGTGTTATTTCGACGACATTCCCTCAAACAGATGCTGGCGATCCAGGAAGAATTGCTATAACTTACCTTGGAAGTGAAAACGTGTCCTTGCTCAATACAACGGACATTGATGGTAATAATTGGAACGGAAATGGTCATTATGCGCCAAGTGGGGTGCATTACCACCTTTACGTCACCTACAGTCTGAATGCACTGGATGAGAACCCAACTTTCCACACCTATCGAGTTTCTGATGACCCTGTTCAAATCGGAAGCATGTGCTTAAACAGCGGAGATTGCCGTACAGATGACGGGGGTTCGAATCGAAACCTTTTGGATTTCAACGACCTTACCATCGACCTTGATGGCCGAGTTTACATTGCATTTGCAGACGGATGCATTGATGCATGTGCAACCGGAAATAATTCTCAACCTGAAGATTCCAGAGCAGGAAGAGGGTCGGTCTACTTCATGGCGAACGGTCCAAGTCTCTATGTCGATAAAGGGGATTTAACATCACCCGTGTCCCCTCCAGCTGAATCACTCAATGCTTCCTCCCTCCCGCAGATTTGTGAAGCTGAACAATGTAGGACTGAAGATCAAGAAATCCTCCTCATCGAATCATAGTTTGAGTTTTTACAAGTCAACGACTAAGAACTCCACTGTAAAGCGGAGTTCATGTTTAACCGGTTCGACCTTACCAAACCCACTCGCTGGCATCTTGTACTATCGGATAAAGAATTGAACTCTCTTGAACGGGCGATTGGCATCTCTTTTTTCGCAGGCTTAACTGCGCTGTGTGCACAATTTTCTTTACCAGTGAACTGGACTCCAGTCCCTTATACATTCCAGACATTTGCAGTAATGGCAACCGGAGTGTATCTTCGTCGAAACGATGCCTTTCTATCAGGTGGCCTGTATTTGCTTGTCGGGGCATTAGGAGCGCCGGTCTTTGCCGGTGGTGGCGATGCTTTGTTTTCAGAAAACATGCTCGTTGCAACTGGAGGTTACCTCATCGCTTTCCCTTTTGCATCTGCTCTTGTGGCAGAAGGTCTCGATCGTTCACGAAAAGCGGGTGTTGCTGACTTCAAGGCCCAAATCATGTGCTGGTCTTTAGCGATGATTCCAGTGTATGTGTTTGGAACTCTCTGGTTAGATTATGCAATTACCTCACCAGGTTATGACCTTTCGTGGGCATTTGAGAATGGGACTTTACCATTTTTACTTTGGGACTTTGGTAAAATTGTTTTACTCGCTTTGGTGACGACAAAGGTCTGGTCGTATGAACCGTTTAATGAACAACCTCCAGAGGAAGTTTCTGAACAGAAGCCGGCGAGCGAAATCGTTTGAACATACCGTTTCATTCATGGATGGGGCGCGCCCGTCTCCACTCATGGGCAGCGTAGGCGACCTTTACCACCATTTCTTAGAAGCCGTAGACCAAGCTGCTATTTCCAGTGCTGCATGGCGCGGATTGGGAGAGAAAGACAAAGCCGATGAGGCTGCAGTTGAAGCAATGCGTCGTACTTTCGATAACGTTCCTTTTGACGGCCGAGTTGCTATCGGTGAAGGAGAGCGAGATGAGGCTCCTATGCTCTACATTGGTGAAGAGATTGGTAGTATGGTTGGTGTAGCCGGAGCACCTCAAATCGATATTGCAGTCGACCCTCTCGAGTGCACAAACAACTGTGCATCAAATTCTCCAAACTCAATTGCAGTTCTTGCAGCAGCCCCTCGAGGTACCTTACTTCACGCACCTGATTGTTACATGGATAAAATTGCGGGTGGCTCCGAACTTGTAGGGCATATCAGCCTTGACGGTGGTGTTGCTTACAACCTTGAGCAAACCGCTGCCGCCCTTGACAAATCTATTTCTGACGTCCGTGTCGTTGCTTTAGATCGCGAACGCCACACGCAGCTGTTCCAAGAAATACGAGCCACTGGAGCACAATTAGAGTTAATGGGTGATGGAGATGTTTCTGCCGCAATCTGGGCGGCACAACCCGAGGGTCCTTTTGATCTACTCATGGGTATTGGAGCAGCACCGGAGGGCGTTATCTCGGCTACGGCACTTCGTGGTCTCGGTGGTGTTTTTGAAGGACGTCTCGTGTTCCGTTCTGCCGAAGAAGAGGCTCGGGCTGAGAACATGGTTGGCGATGATTTGACTCGTTTATGGGAAGCCCATGATTTGTGCAAGAGTGAAAATGCAATCTTTGCTGCCTCCGGCGTTTGTGATGGATATCTGCCGGCTGCCATTCTTGGAGAAAAGCACACGACTACATTCGGTGAAATCATCGATGTCGAGACTGGAACGGTCCGCCAAATCCAAACGACTCGCTCAATTTGAGGCGTTCGCGAACTTCAAGTGGGTCGATGCCGACACATGTTCATGGCCGTGCAACAAGTTCGCATTGAGGTACGGTTACCGGAGGGGCATTGGGCTGGTGATGTGACTCGCAGTCACCCATCTGCTGTTCTTCGCATTGAGGAACATATGCCGTTACAGAAAGGGCGTGGGACTGCACGTGCTTCATGCAGTGAAGAGATTTTTGCAACAGTTTCAGCACACTCAGGCATTGAAGAAGTTCGAAGTTTTGGTAAGCAGAGTTTTGTCGTTGACATCATTGCAGGTGGCGGTGGGTTTCTCAAACCTCTTTTGAAAGTCGGCGTTATACCTCATACTCCGTTTGAAGTTCGAGATGGCTGGGTAGAATGGACTCTTTCCTGCGCACGAGAGAAAGTTCGAGACTTGCTTTCGGGATTTGATGAAGAAAGTATTCCTTATCATTTGGTTTCAACACGAGGCGTAACAAGCCGTTTGCTCACTCCTAGGCAACGCTTTGTGTTCGATACTGCCATGCAAGAAGGATTCTATGACGTGCCTCGCAGAATAACGCTCACTGAGTTGGCAGTGGTTCTGGATGTGGCTAAATCAACGCTTTCAGCGCAGCTACAAAGAATCGAGTCTTCGGTTCATCATGCCTTTGCGGATGACATACGCAGGCGTAGCCCCTAACATGTGCGTGCGAACATGTTCGCAAAGGCAATAAGGTAGACCCGAGCATCCGAACAACATGGACAACCTACCGAATACATGGGAAGACTGGATTTCCAACTTTACTGAATGGCAAGATCGCGTCGGCTTCGACCGTGAGTGGATGGGTGATTTCGACCTCTCCATTCAATTTGACTGGGACCGAGCAGGTGACGTCATCGAATTCGGCGACTATGCTGGCCGTCCTAAGTGGGAACGTTCCCTTCAAGTTCCTCAACAAAGTATGCGTGATGCTCTGGTAAGTATGATTACAGTTCAAGGAGATACTGAATTCGCTTCCGTTGAACAACAACGCCACCTTCTTGCATCTGCCCCTACCGATTACGACCGCTATGCTGCCGCTCGTATTATGGCGGAAGAACAACGCCACGGCTGGCAAATGGCTTATCTCTTGATGACATACTTTGGTCAACAAGGACGTCGTGAGGCACAAAAACTCCTCGAGCGCAATGCTCAAGATGGCGACAGATTGCTGGGTGCATTTAACCGCCCAATGCCTCATTGGCTGGATTTCTTCTGCTACACCATGTTTGTTGACCGAGATGGAAAGTTCCAACTCGGTATGCTTTCAACCTCAGCTTTCAAGCCACTAGCAGCCTCTATGGGACCTATGCTCAAAGAAGAATCATTCCACCTTGGAACCGGATCTAACGGACTGCGTCGTGTCATCAAGGCAGGAATCATTCCACTTGACATGCTTCAGAGGTTCTTCAACAAGTGGGTTTCTACCGCACATGACCTGTTCGGTGTTGATGCATCCTCATCTGCGCATTGGTCGTATGTTTGGGGAGTTAAAGGACGCTGGGATGAACGTAAGAAACTCGAAGCGGGTCTTGAAGTCGACAAAGAAGTTCTCAATGAAGAAGCTCGTGGGCACTACCACGATGAAATCGTCAGAGAAGTGGAGAAGTTGAACGGATACTTGCCTGAAGGAAGTCCTCGGCTATTTGTTCCACATGAAAACTTCCATCGTGACATTGGTGCATTCAAGCGTCAAAAGTTCACCACAGAGGGAACTCTGTTTGAAGGCAGTGACGAAGAATGGGAAGCATACATTCATGCCGCCCTCCCATCGGCTCAAGACGAAGCAGACCTCAAAGAACTCTTCAAGCAAGAATGGGTTGCAAACAAGCCTATGTCTGCTCGACAGATAGCCTCTGGAATTGGCGCTAAAGTTTGAAGTAACTACTTTACTCGGGGTGACACGATGATTCCAGTATCACTGTTTGGAATCGATGTCGAACAATGTGAGGCATTCTATGCCGCTCTTCCAGGCCTTGTTGCCGACACCGTTGATGACGAAATCTATGCGAACGCACTTTTCTCAATTGAAAGTGAAGCATCTTTAGAACACATTCGAGTTGCTGATCTTTGGGCTAAGTACAACCCTTTCGCATGGCCGGAAGATATCTCGAATGAGGTGGAAATGACCATTCGAACGGTGAATTATCCCGATGTCTCGTTGCTTGAACATTTACTCACATTAGACAATGTTGATGCTACTCGGGTGTCCGGATGGATGCATTTCTCAACGAACCTGTTCCCACTATACAGCGAATCGGCTTGTGCTACTCTCACTCGCATGGGCGTTCCAACACCTTATGACCCAACCGATATCGCCAGTTATGGCTTGTATGTCTCACGCATTGAAGGACTGAAACTGTATGCACCTGCTGCAGGATTACCTGAAATCGGATTACCTCGCTCGCGCATGCTCCAACTGGGATTGGAGCGGTTTCAATGAAACATCTTTTGATTCACATCAAATTGATTATCGTTGTAGCAATATGGGGAGTTGGATGGCCAGCAGGACGAGTAATTGCTCAAGAAGTTGCACCATTCGCAGCATCTTGGATTCGCTATATATTCGCAGTATTGCTCTTCCTCGTCTATCTTCGAATGTCGAATCAATGGATGTATCCAACACGTGATGAGTGGAAACGCGTCGCTTGGATTGGCTTCTTTTCGACATGTTTGTATCAAGCCTTTTTCATGGTTGGAATGAAATATACCGCCGCTGGCGATGCATCTCTTATGATCACATTTAATCCGTTTTTTACTGCATTGTTAGCAATCGTTTTTCTCAAAGAAGCAATGCACTGGAGGCTAGGTCTTGGCATTGCTTTGGGCATTAGCGGAGTTGGGGTTTTGTTTTTTTATTCCCCCAATGTCGACATTCCTTTCTATGACCGAGCACTTGGAGACATACTCATTGCGGGTGCCGCATTTGCCTGGGCTTGTAATACGATTCAAATGAAAAAGGCAATGACAGAACCCGCTAAAGATTCGGGACGTTGTCTTTCACCACTTCAATTGACAGTTTGGTCTTCGGTTATTGGATTATTGATGCTTACACCGGTAATGGTGGTCGAGACATGGGTTGTCGGTCTTCCTTCTCCATCCATGAACGGTTGGATTGCAATGCTCTTTCTGGCGATTTTTTCAACAGTAATTGCGTATGTATGGTTCGCTGATGGAATCTTGACGATTGGTGCAGGAAAGAGTGCATTGTATGTTTACTTGGTTCCTATATTTGGAATACTGAGTGGTTATCTCCTTCTTGATGAAAAGCTCGGGGCTTCTCTTGCCCTCGCGTTTTTACTGATTGTAGGTGGTGTTCTTCTTGCTCAGAGTAAGCAACCGTCTTCCAAGCAATCATCATGAAGTTGAACCCCTTGGCCTAGTCATGGAGATTCACTGCGTTGCTGTAATCGGTGCGGGCACAATGGGTGCTGGAATTGCACAAGTCTGTGCTCAGAGTGGTTGGAAGACACATTTGTTTGATGCTTTCCCTGAGGGACTTGAACGAGGTATGCAGCGTATTGACGCGTTCTGGGACAAAGGAATTGCCAGAGGAAAAACAACCCTCAAACAAAAAGAGGAGTGGTCACAAAACCTGCATTCCTTTTCCGATATGGCTCAGGCAGTTGCTGAAGCGGACATGATTATCGAAGCGGTACCCGAGATACCAGAACTCAAACATTCCATTTTCTCAGAACTCGATCGCTTAGCCCCATCTCATGCGATTCTTGGCACAAACACCTCTTCTCTATCGATTGCAGAGATTGCCGCAGCCACTTCACGTCCAGAAAGCGTTATTGGAATGCATTTCTTTAATCCAGTTCCTATTATGAAATTACTCGAACTCGTTCGTCATGATTCAACCAGCGATTCGACAATCGCTGCAGCTCAAGCAGCAGGAGAGGCAATGGGAAAAACCTCAATTCTTGTCAAAGATATTCCTGGCTTTGCAACCAGTCGACTCGGTGTTGTACTCGGTAATGAAGCCATTCGAATGCTTGCTGACGGTGTAGCCAGTGCTAAAGACATCGACACTGCCATGGTTCTGGGCTACAAGCACCCCATGGGTCCACTTGCTCTGACTGATTTAGTTGGTCTTGATGTTCGAAGAGATATTCTCAAAAATTTACAATCTTCATTTGGAGATGATGCTTATGCACCTCATCCTTTGCTTGAGAAATTAGTTGCAGAAGGGCGCCTTGGAAGGAAGACAGAATTGGGGATTTACGACTGGACTTCAGGACAAGCCGAAGAAACTGAAATGCCTGAATGAGTTTTGAATTCTACCGCAAGGTGGCTCTCATTCACTCGGTTAAAATTGAGGTTTCCTTTTTTCGATAAAAGCAGCCACACCTTCTCTGAAAGCAGATGTCGTTCCTGCTGCTTCTATCAGTGTTCGCTCGTGTTTAAGATGTGTTTCAAAATCCTGAACCGACTGAACATCGAGTAAGTGCTTAGTGGCTTCTTTGGTATGATCGCCCCATTGGCTCCATCGTATTGACATTGCACAGGCAGCAGTAATGAGGTTTTCAGCCTCGACAACTGCGTCGATAGCACCAACTGATACACATTGTTCAGCATCCCAAACTTCATTTTCAAAAAAGAATCTTCGACTTACCTGATTTCCAACAAGTCGAGGTAAGAGCCAGGTCGTACCACCGTCTGGTGACAAACCCATTCCGGAATATGAGGCAGCCATTTTCGCCTTTGGCGAAGCAATACGTGCATCACAAGCCAAAGCTAGCCCGAGTCCGCCTCCGGCGCATGCACCGTTAATTGCAGCTATGGTGACTGTAGAGGATTGCCGCATTCGTAGCAAGAGCGGGTGAAGGATTCCTGTCAAATCCCGAATTAATTGCGGTGCTTCATCTTGTTCAATGGCTTGAGCAAAAGCATGAATGTCCGCTCCTGCAGAGAAGAACTTCCCTTCACCAGTCAAGACAATAGCACGAATATTCGGATGTTTAAGTCCAGCATCAATTGCTTGAGCAATCTGAGGCAAAAATTCTCTTGAAAAAGACTGCGTTGCTGATTGACCTGAAAACTGAATCAGCCTGAGGCCGCCTTCAAGGTCATTTGATGTAACAGACATTCTCATCCCTCAAAGTTTGATGTTAACGTTCTTGACCTTGGTATAGAATCGCATTGCATCTTGGCTTTGCTCGACACCAATACCGGACTGCTTCCATCCGGTGAATGCTGTTTGTGGGAATGTAATTGGGAATTCATTAATCGAAACCATGCCGCTTTCTAAATCACGAGCCATATTATGTGCTCGACTCAAATTATTGGTCCATATGCCGTTCAATAATCCGAAAGGTGAATCATTCGCCAATGCCAATGCCTCGGCGTCTTCACTAAATGTCGTTACAGCTAACACCGGTCCAAACAATTCTTCATTGAATAACAGATTTTTACTGTCGACTCCTGTTACAACGGTTGCTTCCATGAACGCTCCATCACCTTCGATGATGCTTCCACCACAGACAATCTTACCACCCATAGCGAGTCCAGCCGATAATTTCTCCATGACTTCATCGCGATGATTTTGATGGACAAGGCTTCCAATTCGGACGCCTTCTTCCATACCTGGTCCAACTTTCCATTTGCTGACTTCAGCAACGACGGCTTCTACCAATTCGTCATGAACCTCTTCGTGAACAATAAGGCGAGAACCTGCCCAGCACATTTGACCAGCATTCATGAAAATACCGAAACAAATGGCTTTTGCTGCGTATCGTAGATTTGCATCCGGGAAGATAATGTTCGCCCCTTTCCCACCAAGTTCTAGCGTTACGGGCGTGAGGTTTTCACTTGCCTTGGCCATGACGGTTTGTCCGGTAGGGACGCCACCGGTCAAGACGATTCCATCTACGCCTTTGTGTCCGGCAAGTGCATCACCAATCAGTCCACCTGAGCCAGTAATGACTTGGAAAACTCCGGATGGGAGTCCAACTTCTGCTTCTTCCATTGCTTTGGCCCATGCAAGCAAAGAGAGTGGTGTCCATGATGCTGGTTTTGCGATCACAGTACAGCCTGCTGCAAGGGCTGGGGCGATGGAGCGAATTGCGAGTTGAAGCGGGAAGTTCCAAGGGATAATATGAACGGTAACACCAAGCGGTTGACGCAGAGTGTAATTGAGTCGGTTACCAGGCACCGGGATTGTGCTACCTTCTATTTTATCAGAGAGTCCGGCGAAATATTCCAGAGTCCAAGCACCATAGCGAATTTCAGAGAGTGCTTCTCGGAAGGTTTTCCCGTTGTTATTGGATTCAATGGCTGCTAGTTCCTTGGCTTTAGCATAAGTTGCCTGAGCCATCTTGTTGAGGATACGACCTCGCTGTGCCGGGTCCATATTCTTCCAAGATGAGTCCTCAAACGCTGCACGTGAGGCATCAACACAGCGGTTAACATCGCTAAGGGTTGCTTTTGGAGTCGTCGCCATGACTTCTCCAGTGGCTGGGTTAAGTATCTCCGCTGTATTACCATCTTCCGCATCGCACCATTCTCCGGCAATCGACATTTGTTTTGCGCTCATATTACGCTCCAAGTGTTGTCCCCTCAAAGGTATTCGCTTGACATGACTTGCTTCAAAGAATGGTGAAGCAACTGTATTCGGCGAAAAGACTCTTGAGGCGAGTTCACTGTGCGTATAGTATGGCTCGAGAGGTTGGTTTAGCAGATGCGGCTGCTCGAACCCTCGCAGACCGTGCTCCAAGGCTCCTTGTCATCGCTGGAGCCACCGGTACTGGAAAGTCGACTGCTTCGGTACAACTTGCAGCCGAAATTGGTTTTGCTCGACTTCTTTCCACCGATGCAGTCCGGGAGATTATGCGTTCTTGTGATGAAGAGAGAACAGAATCTGCTTTGCATCGTTCCTCTTTTTCAAATGGCGATTCAGGTGAGCCGGTCATTGATTGGCTCGATACATGCCAAGCCGTGGAAGGGGGAATTCTCGCAACTATTGACCGTGCTCGGCGCGAGGGAATCGATTTGTTGATTGAAGGCGTTCACATCAACCCGAGTGAACGTTTGCTTCGCAGTTGGCGTGAAGCGGGTGGGATTGCAATAGGACTGGTCATGACGGTTGGTGAAGAAGATCGTCACCGTTCGATGATTCGTTCGAGAGATGCTCACTCATTTCGTAGAGCAGACCGGTATTTGGCCGCTTTCCCACGTATCCGTGCCATCCAAGATGGATTAATTGAGCGAGCAAAAATTGCTTCATGGCCAGTTGTTGACCTTTCACGAGTGAGCAAAGATACCGACCGAATCAAGCATTTACTCGACTTGGCGTGGAATGAGCACGTTCAACGACGTTAAGCGTGAATCACATCAAACGAAAGCGGGATTGTTAGCATTGCCGAACCATCGGAAATGCCTAACTCACCAGTGAAGCGAAGTGTGGTCGCTGAAGTTTCATTCACCTGCATATCAATCAACTTAATTTCGATTCCACGTAATTCCCCATGATGGAGTAAATCATCATGGACACTTTGAAACGCTGTTTCACCAGCATCAAGCGGATCTAAGCCACCATTAATCCAGAGTTGGGTTCGAGCATCTGTAAGTTCAGGTATCGCTTCGACCGTCTCCAGAGATGTCACGAGGACTCCATCCGAAGCAGTATCGTATGGCATCGTCAATCCAGCGACTTTCACTCCAAAAATTGCCATAGAAAGTAAAGACATCAGTAAAACCACACCTGTAGCAAGGAGCATCTGACCAGCATCACGGTCTTCATCGGTAGAATCAGATCTGAGAAGCATCATGCTCCACCTCCTCTGTTCCATACATCTAAAGTGACTGTCCAAGAGTTTTCATCAATGGCTAGAAGGTGATGCACTGTAACTGTTTCACCAGCAGGAGTGCCAGTATTCCCATAGGGTACGGCCGTCCCACTGTTCTGGGCTAGCCAACAGTTCGCCTCTTTTCCTGCAGCAATTTGATTTTGAAGTAAAAGGCACGCTTCATCGAGTTCGCCATTGTTCAATAGTTCACTCAAGCGGTTCTCACCAGAGATTTCGGCCTCCAAACTCAAGCCATATCGAAATGCATCATCGCCTGTTGTTTCTAGTGCTGCATCATGAGCTACAGATGGGGCATCCGGGACATGGATGCGAATGAGGAACGTTGCGGACATGAAGAAAAGCCAAAACAGCGTCAACATCTCAAGAATGTGTACTTGCGCTTCTTCTTCATGACGCATTCAATCACCCGAAGAACAGTGGAGACGGTACGAAGGTACCCGATGAAGGGTTGAGTCCAGGCACATCAGTAATTCCAATCAAATTCGGCGTGAATGCTAAGAAGTTAAACACCACTAAGGAAACGAGAATCATCATTCCTGAGTGCTTAAATCCAGTTGAAAACCGACCAGTTGACATGAGTCCAGCCATGGTTCCATTTCCAACAGCCTGCATCGTGACTCCATAATAGAACACAGTAAGGAAAAACAAGGGGTCAATGTTACGAATCGTCATGTTTCCAATCGTTTGACCTCCACTATCACCGGCATCTCCGCCGCTGGAGTTGGAGCCTGCAATCGCAGGAATAAAGACTACAGCGAGTGTGACAATAACGCCTAGGAAAACGAAGTAAGAGGTCCAAATAACCGCAATGTAAGAGCCAATAGCCCGTCTTCTTTCACCCTCAAGGAACTTTAATTCTCGGGAGTCATTGGCTGCAGTAACCAGAATATCCGAAATTTTACCTCCTGCTCGGTCTGCTTCAGCAATGAGCGCAATCGCTCTTTGAACTAATGGAGTTCCAACACGGTCTGCAAATTGCTTGATAACATCGCTAAACTTGATACCCCAACTCAGTTGGTCAGACATTTTCTTGACTTCGTCATTGAGTGCACCGTATTCGGAAGTTGCAAGCGTTTGAATTGCTACTGTCATGGAAAGACCACCCTTCCAGTATTCAGCAAGATCTCGTAAGAAATCCGGGAATTTTTCTTCGACTTCATTCTTGGCATTCTCAACTCGTTCCCAGTAGTAAGAGGCTGGGTAGAGGAAGAAGAAGAACATCATTCCAAAGAAGTTGAGGAAAATGAATGGACGCACTGATTTTGGCCCAAGTTCCAGTTCAGGTCCGAGCCAGAAGGATTTATTGTTCATGTTTGAAGGGATTCCGTCATAATAGTGAACAGTCATATCAAAAGTAATTTTCGAGAGTCTCTTTCCTTCTTCTTCAGAGAATACAAGGAATTCATACCGAGTGTCAGGGGGAATCGTAACCATTTCAATCTTACAATTGTCATTTGCAGTATCGGTCGTGCCGGAATAATAATCCATTATTTCTCCACTCTGGGAACGTATTGCCACAATGTAATCAGTTTGAGTGTCGGCGGATACGCTACAATTCACCCATAGGGGCTGTAGGACCGTCACGCCGCCAGTCATTGTAGAATCGACACCAGGAACGTCGAAATTCTTTCCTTGTTTGGTGATAGCAGTCCATTCTTCATCCTCCCAGACGACTCGGTCTGGAGCATCTTGAAGAATTGAACATGATTGGTTCGCGGCATAATCTGGTTTGACATTGGTGTTGAATTGATCTCCGACGGAGTTTCCTTGCGAATCTTTTGCGGTCAGTCCACAATATAAATTCGTAAACATTGGTTCTCCATTAGTTGTGGCGATAAATCCAGAGTTTGTAGCCCATACAGTGGCAGTGCAAAGTCCGAGTAATATAGAAACAAAGAGAATTGCGTAGAGTTTTGTCAAAGTGGAATCGTCTTTAGGTAAGTCAAGCTTGACTATGATCTTCTCCTTTTTACGTGCCATTTTTTCACCTCCTCTCACATTTCTTGTTCCTTACTGCTGGTCCAAACGAGAATCGCATAAGCAATGTGAATCATTGGCACAAACCCGAGCACGATTCCATACAGCATGCCTTCTGACATTTGCGCACCTGAGCCTGAAACCCAGAACATAATGACCAGCATGACAATCAAAAACAGAGGCATTGCAACTGCAACAACAATGTATGATTCTGCGAGAAGCGCTATTGATTCAAGGAACATTTGCAGTCGAGTTCTGTTCTCACGCATGTAGTGTTCTGCGCGATTTAAGAAGTATAGTTTGAGTTGACCACCAGCAGTCAAGGTGCCGACCATTCCTTGGAAAAACTCGGTCAGCCAAACGGATGCTGCTCTGTCAACACTCATTTTCATGGCCGTGATTAAGTCATAGCCGAGTAAAGTCACATCACGGTAGACCATCGCTGCATCATCAGCCACGTCTCCGTAAATGTCCTTATTCATCGCTAATGATCTGAAAATCTTCGACGGTGTCGCATTTGCAGCAGACATTGCAGCAGTGTATGAAGCAGCATATGGAAGGTATTTCTCAATCATTGTTCCACGTCGGTCTGCTTCTCTCTTCGCACCATTCTTGTTGTAATTATAAGCAAAGTAAGGAATGAGGAGACCGCCAAAGAATGCGATGAGGACTTTGAGGAAAGGTGGAAATACTTGGTATTCAAAACCATCACAACCGTTTCCCGGCTTAGAAGGGTCAATTAAATCAGAATTCCAATACTCCCATTGGAAGCAATACTCGATAGTCGATGGGTCTTGAATACCTTCCCAATAAGCAATGATTCCAATGTCTGGGATGAAAAACAGTGCGACAAAAGCCCAACAAATGAGTGCTATAGCAATCGAAGTCATGATGGCTGTGGCCAAGTAAACTTCGGGCATCATTGGCATGGAACCTTTGACTAAACTTTCTGACAATTCCTTGTCACGGCGTGCGCGCTTACGAAGTAAACGCCCGAGGAGTCGGTTACAAATCCTCTGCCATGTGGTCAAGTCCATAGAATCACTCTCATGTATCCTTCAGCGCAGTCCGTCAACACGAGCCAAGATTTCAGTTGGTCGCACGTAGTATTCTGTTACGATTTGAGAAACTTGGTCTGCCTTTCGAATGTCGTTTAATACCATCCATTCCAATATACGCTTGCGTGTTCGTAGTTCACGACGCATGTCGTCTTGAGAATAGTTGAGTTTTACCATAATCTTTTCCAATACATATGACTTACCACTAAAGATGAAATCATCAGTGTTGACGTCCCATCGGAACACTTCATTGGTGATTATTTCGAGAGAGTTCGGGTCGATTCCAACAATTTCAACCAGTTGTTTGGTTCGACGAACACGCTTTCCGTTAATACGAGTTTGAATCTGAATTGCACATGCTTCCAGTGCCGGCAAAAGAACTCGAGGAATGTCAATAGGTTTGTTTTCTAATCTGTGGACCAGTGACGGAACTGAGTCGGCGTGGACAGTGGAATATGCACAGTGACCGGTTGCCATTGCTTGGAACAGAACGTATGCTTCTGCACCACGAATCTCACCGACAATGATGTATTCTGGCCGTTCACGAAGAGCTGCTTTGAGCAATTCGAACTCTCCAATGACGCCCTCCGTTGATTCTCCTCCGAAACCTTGCCGTGTCAAACCAGGAACCCAGTTTGGCTGCGGAATGTTCACTTCACGTGTAGATTCTATTGAAACAATTTTCATCTGCCAAGGAATAAAAATGCACATGGCGTTGAGCGTAGTCGTCTTACCTGAAGCAGTTCCTCCGACAAACAGCATTGGGACTTCATTTTGGAATCCAATCCAGAGGTAAGCCACCATCAATGATGACATGGTTCGGAACGCAACAATATCTGCTGGGGAGAACGGGTCATCCTTGAACCGTCGGATACAGAAAGCAGAACCTCTTGTAGAGATTTCATGACCCAGTTTCATAACAATTCTCGAACCATCCATGAGGGTTGCGTCGAGTAATGGGTCAGCAACTGAAATATGCTTTCCACAACGCTGGGCGAGTTTGATGACGTAAGATTCGAGTTCATGGTCGGTGTTCCAAACACATGTCGTTTCGACAGATTCGAACTTTCTGTGGTAAGCAAAGATCGGAACGCCAGTTCCGTCCAAGGAGATATCTTCAACGTTAATATCGTTCATGAGGACATCCATTTGGCCGTATCCAATGAGGTCTCGACGCAGGTAATAGAAAATCTTTGATTTCGACTTTTTGTTAATCTTCATGCCGTATGCCTTGATGACTTTATCCATAGCTGTGCGAATATAAGCTTCTGGATTTGCATCGATTTCCTCAATATTTGCGGTTAAGGAACGGATGAAAATATCAAGAATCTCATCCCTGTATTCTTGTTCTCTTTTGGTCATAGGTGGTTCGATGATTTGGTAAATAATGTTCAGTGTTTGTTTGTCACGAACGATGCGAGCAAAGGCATGCGGTGGCAA
>TARA_B110000444_G_scaffold260838_1_pt1 | contig 27634 bp, 18 predicted proteins | sample TARA_B110000444 | Tara Oceans TARA_B110000444 (sample SAMEA4398370) | marine metagenome | biome: Polar Biome; feature: [SRF] surface water layer (ENVO:00010504); material: water (ENVO:00002006), including particulate matter (ENVO:01000060) such as... | depth 5 m | reverse complement strand
TAACAATCCCTAAAATTAAATCCACTTTTCTTTTGAGACTAGAGCTCATATAATGATGTATAACCTAAACCACAGGCATATCTTTTTCAGTTGGATAATATACCCATATAGCGAAGCGCTTCCAAAAAGGAAAGTGGATTTATTTAGACCTAGTGTGGGTAGTTCTTTAAGCTCTTGGAGCAGATTTTTTAGATTTTTAGATCACTGGCAGTTCAATAACCGTACAAATACGTATAATAAAAAACCCTAACATATTGTTTATAAATATATTAGGGAATTTTATTGTGGAGTCGGAGGGAATCGAACCCTCGTCCAAACACGCCATAAAGGAGCGTTCTACAAGCTTAGTTTTTGTATAATTTTAGACTTATTGCCGAACAAAAACAGGCTACAATAAGCTTAGCATATTGAGATTGAAAAAAACAAAAAATGCGTTTGTTTTTCGATGTTGACATTTATGGTGCCTCTATATTAATCGCCGTCAACAAGGGCTATTATGAGACATCCGGCTTTCTGACCTAGTCAGAACTTGGCATTAACTTACTTTATTCAGTTAATTATGCAGCTAGAGCGTAGTTATTTTCGCCATTTAAAAGTGTGAAACATGTTATTTACGAGCTAATGAATCAACGCTCGACTTGCTTACTTATTTATTAAACATGCTGTCAAAACCAGTCGACCCCAAAATTTCAAAGAACCTTTTGAATTTCAAAAGTTATCAAAGGTAATTAATATTGAATTTCTACACTATTGTTGTTGGATTACTTTACGAATTTGACATAATTTAACTAGTAGAGGTTCAAGTTTTTTAATATCAAGCATATTTGCACCATCACTTTTGGCATTTTTTGGATCAAAATGAGTTTCTATAAATAAACCGTCAGTCCCAACAGCAATTCCAGCTTTGGCTATTGTTTCAATTGCTTTGGGTTGACCTCCTGTAACTCCACTATTTTGATTTGGTTTTTGAAGAGAGTGAGTTACATCAAGAACTGTAGGGGCAATCTCTTTCATTATTGGAATTCCTCTAAAATCAACGATAAGATCTTGATAACCAAATTGTGATCCTCTATCAGTTATCCATGCATTTTGGTTTCCAGAGTCTTTTACTTTTTGGACAGCAAATTTCATACTTTCTGGGCTCATGAATTGTCCTTTTTTTAAATTGATCACTTTTCCTGTTTCTGCGGCTGCAATAATTAAATCTGTTTGCCTAACTAGAAAAGCAGGAATTTGAAGAATATCTACATAATTTGCTGCTTTTGAAGCGTCATTAATATTGTGAATATCAGTTAAAGTAGGGATGTTGAATGTTTCTCCTACTTTAGATAATATTTTTAAAGCTTTTTCATCCCCAATACCAGTAAAACTATCAATTCTGCTCCTATTAGCCTTTTTGAAACTTCCTTTAAAAATGTATGGGATTTTTAATTTATCACAAATAGTTATAGTTTTCTCTGCAATATTAAGGGCCATACTTTCATTTTCAATTGCACAAGGTCCAGCAATTAAAAAAAATTGACCACTTTGAGTATGTTTTATTTTAGGGACATTACTAATCATCAAAAAAGTTTAAACAAATGTACAATAATTCTAGTGTGTGTATAGTATGCAAAGAAACTCCAATTTTAAATTGTTTACCTTTTGAATATGCTATATTTGCCAAAATTTTAACTTAATATGCAAGATTTAAGGAACATAGCTATTATTGCACATGTTGACCATGGCAAGACAACACTGGTTGATAAAATCCTTCACCATTGTTCTTTATTTCGAGACAATGAAGATACAGGAGAGTTGATTTTAGATAATAATGATCTTGAAAGAGAAAGAGGAATTACAATTTTATCGAAGAATGTCTCAGTTCAATATAAAGGTGTAAAAATTAATATAATTGATACCCCCGGTCACGCAGACTTTGGAGGTGAGGTTGAAAGAGTATTAAATATGGCAGATGGTGTACTTCTTCTTGTAGATGCATTTGAAGGTCCAATGCCTCAAACTAGATTTGTTCTTCAAAAAGCAATTGATTTAAAACTTAAGCCTCTTGTTGTTATAAATAAAGTTGATAAGGAAAATTGTACCCCAGAAGAAGTCCATGAGTCTGTTTTTGATTTAATGTTTGAATTAGGTGCCGAAGAGTGGCAATTGGATTTTCCAACTGTTTATGGTTCTGCAAAAAACAACTGGATGGGTCTTGAATGGTCTAAGCCAACAGACTCAATTGAACCTTTACTAGATACTGTATTAGAACACGTTCCTCCACCAAAAATATCAGATGGAACTACACAAATGTTAATTACATCTTTGGATTTTTCTTCTTTCACTGGTCGAATCGCGATTGGCAGATTGCAACGCGGTTCATTGTCTTCAAATATGTCTGTTAGTTTATGTAAAAGAGATGGTAATGTAGTAAAATCAAAAATAAAAGAACTTCATATTTTTGATGGGCTAGGAAGAAAGAAAGTTGAAGATGTTGTTGCAGGAGACTTGTGTGCAGTTGTTGGTTTAGAAAATTTTGAAATTGGTGATACTATAGCTGATATAGAAAACCCCGAATCTCTTCCAACAATAAACATAGACGAGCCTACAATGAGTATGCTATTTACTATCAATGATTCACCGTTTTTCGGGAAGGATGGAAAGTATGTTACTTCCCGTCATATAAAGGACCGTTTGGAAAAAGAATTAGAAAAAAATCTTGCAATGAGGCTAGATCTAACTGATTCAGCTGATAAATTTATTGTTTTTGGAAGAGGAGTTTTACATCTCTCTATTTTGATTGAAACAATGAGGAGAGAAGGTTATGAAATTCAAATTGGACAGCCACAGGTCATTATAAAGGAGATCAATGGAATTAAAAACGAGCCAGTAGAGGAGTTAACTATTGACTTACCTGAAACTGTTTCTGGAAAAGCAATAGAAATGGTTACACTTAGAAAAGGAGAGATGACTAGCATGACCCCTAAAGGAAGTCGAATGGTATGTGAGTTTATTATCCCTTCACGAGGGATAATAGGTTTAAGAAATCAATTACTAACCGCAACTGCAGGAGAGGCTATCATGAATCACAGGTTTATGGAGTTTCAACCATATAAAGGTGAAATACCAAGTAGAATAAATGGCTCCATGATTTCAATGGAAAAAGGAACTGCAATTCCATACTCCCTAGATAAACTTCAAGATAGAGGAAAGTTTTTTATTGGACCAAATGAAGAGGTTTATACGGGTCAGGTTATTGGTGAAAACTCAAGAGGTGATGATATGGTTATAAATGTAACCAAAACAAAAAAACTTTCTAATGTTAGAGCTTCTGGAACAGATGATAAAGTTAAACTCGCTCCTCCAATTAAATTTTCATTGGAAGAAGCCTTAGAATATATTCAAAGTGATGAATACGTTGAGGTCACTCCTGGGTTTATTCGTCTTAGAAAAGTTTATTTAGATGAAAACGAGCGAAAGAGAAGGTCAAATAATGGTTAATCTGATTTAGCTACTACTTCATGAATCTCACCATTTTCAAATTGAAATATTTTTCCAGGAAACTTGATGATCATATTGTAGTCATGAGTAGCCATTAAAATAGTGATTCCCCTTTCATGTAGTTTTTTCAGGAGTTGCATTATATTCTGACTCGTTTCAGGATCCAAATTTCCTGTTGGTTCATCCGCAATTATTAGTTGAGGATCGTTAAGAAGTGCTCTAGCAATAGCAATTCTTTGTTGTTCTCCTCCAGATAGTTCAAAGGGATATTTTTCAGTTGGAATTTTAATAGAAACAAGTTCTAAAACTTCATTTATTTTATTTTCAATTAGTTTTTTGTTTTTCCAACCTGTAGATCTAAGAACAAAATCAAGATTTTGATAAACAGTCATGTCTTGAAGAAGTTTGAAGTCTTGAAAAATAATTCCCATTTTTCTTCTTAACAAGTGTATTTCGCTATTTTTTAGTTTTTTTAAGTCAAAACCAATTACAACTCCTTCTCCTTTATCTATGGGAATATCTCCATATAATACTCTGATTAAGCTACTTTTTCCACTACCTGTTTTGCCAATTAAAAAAACAAACTCACCAGGATTGATGTTAAAATTAATATTCTTAAAAATAGTTTTATTTCTTTGAATAATAGAGGCAGAACTTAATGAAACCATTTTTTTAGTTGAAGTGATTTTAGTAAAATTAACTTTTACCATCAATCTTTTATATAATTGTTGATAAATTACATCTTTTTGTTCAATATAATGTTGTGAATAAGCTGTTTAAAATTGGTAATTTTGAATATGATAAATAATAAGTTTTTCTATACAATTTTTTTAGTATCTGGACTTATATTTTCCCAAAACTTTCACTTTGATAACACTGATAGATCGCGAAATTTATTTCATAATAATGCTTACTCTAATTCTATTGCATCTCTTAGATTGTCAGAAAACAATTTAAAGTATTCAAATATTGAGTATTTGATTCTACTATCATCTCTTCGAAATAATCAAACGGGAGCAGATAAACAGTTACCTTTCTATTTAGAAAAATTTCCTCTCAACACGTTAGCGAGTAAATTACCATTTGATTTGGCAAATTTTTACTTTGAAAATCAAAGATATTCTTATGCTTTAAAATGGTATAAAGACTTGAAAGAAGATCAATTCACATATACCCTAAGAAATAAGTTTAATTTTAATATGGGATATTCATTGTTTCATGTTAAAAGGTATAAAGCTGCAAGGCCATATTTACAAAAGGTAAAAAACGTTGCTAAATATAAGTCTGATGCTTTTTATTATCTGGGACACATTGCATACCAGCTAGAAGATTATGAAAATGCACAATTTGAATTTAGTAATTCAAATAAAGATTCTACGCAGGATGATCTTAAATACTTTCAGGTAGACATGAACTTTAAATTGGGTCGTTTTCAAAAGGCGATTGATTTGGGACTTGCTTTAATTATTGATTCAAACGAATCTATTAAGTCAGAGTTATCCAAGATAATAGGGGAGAGCTACTTTAATTTAAAAATATATGATAAATCTTTGATTTATTTGAAGGACTACAAAGGTAAAAATGGAAAATGGTCCAATACTGATTTTTATCAATTAGGATATGCTTTTTATAGCTCAAAAAATTATTTAAGTGCTATAGATCAATTTAATAAAATTATAAATCAATCAAATTCACTATCACAAAATGCGTACTATCTTCTCGGTGATAGTTACTTAAAGTCTGATAAAAAAATTGAGGCATTAGGTGCTTTTAGAACTGCCTCTGAGATGAATTTTGATATACGAATTACTGAAGATGCATTTTTGCAATATGCTAAGCTCGGATACGATTCTGGAAATCCGTTTGAGTCCTCTCAAAAAGTATTAGTCCGCTTTTTAAATTCATATCCTAAAAATATTTACGTTAAGGATATTGAATCTATTTTAGCATCCTCATACACCCAAGGAGGTAGATACGATGAAGCTATATCAATACTTGAATCTGGTGGAGAATATAAAGATGATGTAGCGCTTCAGAAAGTATTATATTTAAAAGGTATTGCTTCCTATAATCTAGGTGATTATTCATCAGCCGAATTAGTATTTTTAAAAGCAGTAAAATTAGATAAAACTAAAGAAATAACCGCTAGAGGTTTATTTTGGGGAGGACAGTCACAATTCGAGTCAAACTCGTTTTCTGCAGCCCTAAATTCATACCAACAATACTTCAAATATATCAAAAATAATGCCCTTGTACTAAATGAAAAATTTTGGTATGAGATAGGTTACTGTTATTTTAAATTAGGAAATTATCCACAAGCAATTGATAGTTTTGAGAATCAGCTTGATGAAAAAGATAAAATGAATTCTAGTTATTTGTTAGACACATACCTTAGGTTAGCTGATAGTAATTTTGCGAATTCGAATTACTGGGTAGCTCTAGAAAATTATAATATTTCAATTTCTATGTCTGGAGATAATGTGAGTTATCCAAGATTTCAGAAAGCATTATCATATGGTTTTATTCAAAAGCAACAAAATAAAATTGATATTTTGATTGAGTTAACTGGTATTGATCAGACCCATTTTTTGGTTGATAAGTCTTTGTACGAATTGGCTAAGACTTATGTAAATCTAGAAAAAAATGAAGAGGCTATTTTGACTTACGATAATCTAGTAAGTCGTTTTCCAAATAGTAGTTTTGCTAGCAGAAGTTACTTGAATAAGGGACTGATTCTCTACAATACAAATGAATTAAAAAAGTCCAAAAATATTCTGGAGATTGTTGTTGATAAATATAGAAATGATAGAATCATGTCTCAGGCATTAAACACATTAAAAGAAATTTCTATTGAGCTTGGTGAGGTTGGTAATTTTTCTGAATGGTTGAAAGAAAAAAATATAGATTCATTCACTGAGGGTGACTTAGCAAATTCTGCATTTGATGCTGCTGAAAAATTTTATTTTGATAAAAAAAATAAACAAGCTGAAAGACAAATCAAGGAATTTATCATTAGATATCCTACTTACAGTGAATTAAAAACTTTAAGATTTTATTTAGCAGATATAAATTTTCAAAAAAAAGATTGGGAAAATGCTATTATAAATTATGAATATCTTATTGGTTTAACTGAGAATGAGTATACTGAAAGATCAATTGTTAACACTGTTCTAGCTTTACAAAATTTAAACCAAACAGATAAAATAATACCGTTATTGCTTAGGTTGAAAAATTTCACTTCTAATTTAGAGAATAAAAATTTTGCTCTTAATAATTTGATGATGGCCTATTTTAATAATGAAGACTTTTCTAAGTCTATTACTTTATCTAAAGAGGTTTTAGAGGAACATGAATTAGATTCCAAAATCCGGTGGGATGCTCTTGAAATTTACGCTCGTTCTTCCCTTGTTCAAAAAGATTCAACCACGGCCTTCAGGACGTTCAAGGAATTAGAAAATTCTCCAAAAAAAGAGTTAGCGGTTGAGGCAAGATTTTTGAAAGCTTTTCAACTCTCTCAATCTGGAAAATACGATTTATCAAATGATGTAATAGCTGAATTGTCTAAGATTTATGGTAATTATCCAATATGGAGTGCCCGAAGCATCTTATTAATGGCAAAAAATTTTAAATTTCTTAATGACGACTTTCAATCAATATACTTATTAGAAACCCTGATAGAGAATTTCGAACAGTATCCGGAAGTATCTAAAGAGGCTAAAAAACTTCTTATTGAAGTTAAAAATGATGTCTTTGACAAAAACTCATCTTTACCAACTAATATTGAGTCTAATGAGTAGATACTTATCTTTAATATTATTTATTTTTTTTGTTAAAAGCTTACATAGCCAAGATGTCAATGAAGATATTAAAACACAGCAGATAGTAGTTTCAAAATCTTATGTTCCCGAGTTAACAAATATTAATAAAATCAGATCTATTATTGCGTCTAATGATTTAATTATAAGTAAAAAGGTTACTGTTACTTATGAGTTGATTGAGACCCCTGTCATTTCATCTTTCAAGCCAAATAAAGCTAGTCCGTTGACGCTCAAGAGAAATAAAATTGATGATTATGGACTTGACAGTTTTATTGATTTAGGAATAGGGAGTAAGGATCAATTAACTCTTGATTACACTGCTAATTATAAAATTGACAGATCGCAGAGTGTTGGATTGGATATTACCAGTTTAAATTATGGTCAGGTTGATAAAACTATAATATCTAGTGATGAATCAAGATTTATTTTTGGGATAAATCATATTTATTCTTCTCAAAAAATGGAAGTAATTCATAGTGTTTCAATAGATCAGCATAATACAAATTATTATGGAATTGACACAGAATCAACAGTTTTATCTGACCCTCTACTTTTAGAAAAAATAATTAGTGGACAGAAAAGGAAAAGGTTAAATGTTTTGTCTAATTGGAGATTTTATAATACGTATTTGAAAGGAGCTAGACTTGACCTTAATTTTATTAATGATAGTTATAAATCACAGGAAAAAAGTTTTGAATTTAAATTGGATATTTTAATTCCAGTTTTTAGAATGAATCTTCTACTAGTTCCAAAAATTTCATACTTAAATTCATCTTTTAATGAAGATTATTTTGAGAGAAATTTAATAAAATCCTCTTACACAAAATTTGAATCATTAATTCAAATCGGTAATGTTGAAGGTGAATTGAAATATCAATTTGGTGCAAGAATTAATTATCTATTAAATAAATCAAATCGATCAACTGATAATTTTTTCGTAAGTCCTAAATTGATGATTTACTATACTGGCGCTGGTGTAAAATATCAGCCCTACATTGATATTGATGGTGGTGTTAAGATTAATAGCTATTCTGAAATTTCAAATATAAATCCTTATGTAGCTCCTTCTTTGAATCTAGTTCCCACTGAAAACTCATATAATATTAGGTTTGGCTTTAAGTCATTTTTTGATTCTGGTCTTGAATTCAATTTTGGAGCACATTATAAAAAAGAAAAAAACTCAATATTTTTTAACCGATATGCGTTCGATCCAACAGTTTTGACCCAAGGGTATAAATTAGCAAACTCTTTTGGAGTTCAGTATGACAATTTAATTCAATATGGTTTATTTGGAGAGTTATTATTCAATTTTAACGAAGAAAATCTTTTTAAATTTATATTAATTCAAAATAAATATGATTTAGATAATATTTCACATCCATGGAATCTTCCCGGTGTTGAAGGGGATATATCGTTAGATTTAAAAGTACTTAAGAAATTAAGGATAAATGTTTCGGGAAGATATATAGGAACTAGGCCATCCGTTTATAGACAAGTTTTTTTAAATCAACTACCTCAAGATAGTTCGGGTGATATTAGATCTCTCCCTTCATTAACTCAGCTGAAAACAGAGGTAAATTATAAATTAGCTTCCAGATGGATCGTTTATATGAGATCTCAATTTAACATTGGAGTTTTAAATAGTAAATGGGATAATTATTTACTAAATAAAAATTTGTTTTTAATTGGAACGAGGTATGGTTTTGATTTAAAATTTTAACTTGTACTTAAAAATATTTTCACCTCCCAAGTATTTAAATTAAATTTATTAAATCTATTTCAAAAATTTAAAAATGCAAAAACTTTCATACTTAATATTGTTATTTCTTTTCCTGTCTTGTGGAGAAAAAGTTGATCTATTAGTCTATAATGCTAAAGTTTATACAGCAAATAACACTTTTGATGAGTTCAGTTCTTTTGTGATTAGGGATGGAGTTTTTATTGAAGTAGGTGGGGATGATTTAAAAGAAAAATACAATCCAAAAAATATTGTTGATGCTCGAGGTTTGACAATTGTTCCTGGTTTAATTGATGCCCATTGTCATTTTTTACAATATGGACTAGAAAATCAACAAATTAATCTAAGAGGAACTAAGAGTTTTAAGGAAGTTTTGGAAAAAGTCAAAAAATTTGTTAACGAAAACAATCCGCAAATTGTTTATGGAAGATATTGGGATCAAAATGATTGGGAATTGAAAGAATTTCCTGATAAAAAAGAATTGGATAGTCTTTTCCCAAACACGCCTGTTGTTCTTGAACGTGTTGATGGTCATGCTTATTTAGTAAATCAAAAAACCTTAGATCTTTCAGGTATTGATTCTAATACAAAGGTTAAAGGTGGAACTATTGTTATCAAGAATGGAGATCCAAGCGGAATCCTTATTGATAGTCCAATGGAATTAGTTAAAAAAGCCTTACCTAGTCCAAGTATTGATGAAAGGATAAAAGCTCTTCTGTTGGCTGAAGAAAAAAGTTTTGAATATGGACTAACTACTGTCGATGATGCTGGACTTTCAAAGGAAAATATTTTATTGATTGACAGTTTACAAACCGCGGGCATACTCAAAATGAGAGTATACGCGATGGTTTCTAACGATAAAGATGATGTTACGTATTTTTTAAATAACGGAATCTTAAAAACGGACAAGCTTAATGTTAGGTCTATTAAAGTTTATGCAGATGGTGCGCTTGGATCAAGGGGAGCTGCCTTAAAAGAGCCATATAGTGACATGAAAAATCATAGAGGTAAGTTTATTACATCTATAAGTTCAATGGATAGTTTGGCAAGTGTAATTGCCTTGACGGATTTTCAAATGAATACCCATGCTATTGGTGACGATGCTAATCATTCGATTTTAAAAATTTATAATAGAGTTTTAGAAAATAAAAAAGACCCACGATGGAGAGTTGAGCATTCCCAAATTATTTCTTCAGAAGACTTTCAGATGTTTAATTCCAAAATAATACCGTCAATTCAGCCAACGCATGCCACTAGTGATATGTATTGGGCAGACGAAAGATTAGGAGTGAAAAGACTTCAAGGAGGTTATGCTTACAAGAGATTACTTGATTGGTCTGGAGTTTTAGCTTTGGGAACTGATTTTCCTGTTGAAAAAATTAATCCTTTTCACACTTTTTATGCAGCGGTTGCAAGAAAAGATTTGTCAAAGCTTCCCTATGGTGGTTTCCAAAGTGAGAATTCCCTTACCCGATATGAGGCTTTAATGGGGATGACTTCATGGGCAGCCTATTCTAACTTTGAAGAAAATGAAAAAGGAAGTATTGAGCCAGGGAAGGTTGCTGATTTTGTGATTCTTGATAGAAATATTATGAAGGTCCCCGAAAATGAAATATTTTCAACAAAAGTTGTGGCAACAATTTTAGCTGGAAAAATAGTATATAGTAATCGCTTTTGATATTAACAAAATTTATTTTCACTCTCATATCTATTTATTATACTTAATATTTTTAACAAAATAATTATATATAATTGATTTTATAAATCATTATATATAATATATTTTATGTTATAATTTTAAAATGTATTTTTGATTAAATTTATTTTATGTGTGGTATTGTTTGTGCTTTTGATCTAAAATCATCTCCGTCGAGTTTAAGACCTCAGATTTTAAATATGGCAAAAATAATTAGGCATAGGGGGCCTGACTGGAGTGGTATTTATTCAGATGAGAATGCAATTTTAGCTCACGAACGCCTCGCTGTTGTTGATCCTATTTCAGGTCAACAGCCTATTTACAGTGAAGATGGTAATTTAATTTTAGCTGCCAACGGAGAAATATATAATCATCTCGAATTAAAAAATAAGTACTCAGCTAAATATAGTTATACTACAAAATCTGATTGTGAAATTATCCTTGCATTGTATAAAGAAATGGGATCAAATTTTCTTAATCTTTTAAATGGAATTTTTGCTTTTGCAATTTATGATTCTGAAGCTAATAAATATTTTATTGCTAGAGATCATATGGGGATCATTCCTTTATATATGGGATGGGATTCAGATGGAACTTTTTATGTTGCTTCAGAGCTAAAGTCTTTAGAGGGTATTTGTGGTAGAATTGAACTATTCCCTCCAGGTCACTATTTAATGAGCGGAGACGACAAACCCTCGCTTTGGTATAATAAGGACTGGAGAAGTTATCAAAATGTGATGAATAACCAAACGCGCATTAAAGAAATTCATGACGCTTTATCAGATAGTGTGCATCGTCAATTAATGAGTGATGTTCCTTATGGTGTTCTTTTATCAGGTGGTTTAGACTCGTCAATAACGTCTGCTCTCGCGAAAAAATTTTCATCAAAAAGAATAGAATCTAATGATAAACAAAATGCGTGGTGGCCCCAACTTCATTCTTTTTCAGTAGGGCTAGAGGGATCTCCAGATTTAAAAGCAGCTAAAATAGTTTCAAAACACATAGGAACAATTCACCATGAAATTAAATTTACAATTCAGGAGGGTTTAGATGCTATACGAGAGGTGATTTATCATTTAGAAACATATGATATAACTACTGTCAGGGCATCTACACCTATGTTTTTAATGGCTAGAGTAATTAAATCACTAGGTATTAAGATGGTTCTTTCAGGAGAAGGAGCTGACGAATTATTTGGAGGATATTTATATTTTCACAAGGCACCTTCAGCTAAAGAATTTCATGATGAGACTGTAAGAAAGTTAGATAATCTTCACCAGTACGACTGTCTAAGAGCTAATAAATCTCTTGCTGCATGGGGAATTGAAGGTAGAGTTCCGTTCCTAGATAAGGAATTTATTGATGTAGCCATGAGGATTAATCCGAAGGATAAAATGATTAATTCTGAAAAAATGGAAAAATGGATTTTGAGGAAGGCGTTTGAGGAGTATTTGCCGGAAAGTGTAACTTGGCGTCAAAAAGAGCAATTTTCAGATGGTGTTGGTTATAGTTGGATTGATTCTTTAAAAGAAAAAGTAGAAAAAGAAGTTTCTGATGAGCAAATTAATAACGCTCATTTTAGATTTCCAATTCATACTCCAAAAAATAAAGAGGAATTTTATTATAGATGTATTTTCGAAAGTCATTTTCCCAGTGATGCAGCTGCTCTTAGCGTCCCTTCTGTTCCATCTATAGCATGCAGTACTCCAATAGCTTTGGAGTGGGATGAAGCGTTTAAGAATCAAAATGATCCTAGCGGAAGAGCTATTTCAGAAGTTCACGAAAAATCCTATGACAACGATTAGTTGAAGTGTCGTGTTTTTTATATTCCTTACAGAATAATTGTTGATAACTCTCACTTAGTTTTTAGCGGCTAACGTCAATAATAGCCTGTGTTTTATTATATTTGAGAGTATAAATTTTCAAACAAAACAGATAATATATTTATGAGTGATTCTAAAAATAATTCTCAATACTCTGCCGATAGCATTCAAGCCTTGGAGGGGATGGAACATGTTAGAAAAAGACCCTCGATGTATATCGGAGATGTTGGGTTAAGAGGTCTCCATCATTTAGTTTATGAAGTTATTGATAATTCTATAGATGAAGCACTTGCTGGTCACTGTGATACTATATCTGTTATTATTAATGAGGATAACTCAGTTACCACTGAGGATAACGGAAGGGGAATTCCAGTAGACATTCATAAAAAAGAAGGTGTTTCTGCTTTGGAGGTTGTTATGACAAAAATTGGTGCTGGTGGAAAGTTTGATAAAGATTCATATAAAGTATCTGGAGGTTTACACGGTGTTGGTGTTTCCTGTGTAAATGCTCTTTCATCTTCTTTAAAAGCAACTGTATATCGGGATGGTAAAGTTTGGGAGCAAGATTATGAGAGGGGAAAGGCTATTTCGCCAGTTAAAGAGATTGGGAAAAGTGATAAAAGAGGAACTTTGGTGACATTTAAACCAGATGAAGAAATATTTAGTCAAACAACAGAATATAATTATGAGACCTTAGCACTAAGGCTAAGAGAGTTATCTTTTTTAAATAAGGGAATTACCTTGTCGATTAAAGACCTTAGAACTGTAGATGAAAAAGGTCAATATCCTTCCGAAGTCTTTTTCTCAAAGGAAGGCCTTAAGGAATTTATTCGTTTTTTAGATGAAAGTAGAGAATCTATTATCGAAGATGTTATATCAATTGAAGGAGAAAAACATGATATTCCTGTTGAAGTTGCTATGATATACAACACATCATATTCTGAAAACCTACATTCATATGTTAATAATATAAACACTCACGAAGGGGGAACCCATCTTTCTGGTTTTAGAAGAGGACTCACCTCAACTTTAAAAAAGTATGCTGATTCGTCAGGGTTGTTAGATAAACTCAAATTTGAAATTTCTGGGGATGACTTTAGAGAAGGCTTAACTGCTATTGTCTCTGTTAAAGTTGCTGAGCCTCAGTTTGAAGGTCAAACAAAAACTAAGTTAGGTAATAGAGAAGTTTCTTCTGCAGTTTCTCAAGCTGTTTCTGAAATGTTAGAGAATTATTTAGAAGAACATCCTAATGACGCAAAAATAATTGTTCAGAAAGTTATTTTAGCAGCTCAAGCTAGACATGCTGCCCGTAAAGCTCGAGAAATGGTCCAAAGAAAATCTGTCATGAGTGGTGGAGGTTTGCCGGGTAAATTGTCAGACTGTTCTGAACAAGATCCTGCATTATGTGAAGTTTATCTCGTTGAGGGAGATTCTGCGGGTGGAACAGCAAAACAAGGAAGAGATAGAAATTTTCAAGCAATTCTTCCCCTACGAGGAAAAATACTCAATGTTGAGAAAGCGATGCAACATAAAGTTTTTGAAAATGAGGAAATTAGAAATATTTATACAGCTTTAGGTGTTACTATTGGAACTGAAGAGGACAGTAAAGCGTTGAATATTGAAAAATTAAGATATCATAAAATAGTCATTATGTGTGATGCGGATGTTGATGGGAGTCATATTTCTACCCTAATTCTAACTTTTTTCTTTAGATATATGCGAGAACTAGTTGAATCAGGTTTCATTTATATTGCTACACCTCCTCTTTACCTTGTTAAAAAAGGAACTAAGAAAAGTTATGCTTGGAGTGATGATCAGCGTGATCAGTTAGTTTCTGAGTTTGGTCAAGGTTCCGGTGTTCAAAGATATAAGGGGCTTGGAGAAATGAATGCCGAGCAGTTGTGGGATACAACCATGGATCCAAACTATAGAACCCTTAGAAAAGTAACAATCGATAATTTTGCTGAGGCGGATCGAGTTTTTTCAATGTTGATGGGGGATGAGGTTCCACCAAGAAGAGAATTTATTGAGAAAAATGCTGTTTATGCAAGAATTGATGTTTAATTTATTTAAGTAAAGTTCATGAAAGTAACAATTGTTGGAGCAGGTAATGTTGGTGCCTCCTGCGCAGAGTATATTTCGATTAAAAAAATTGCTAGTGAGGTTGTTCTGTTAGATATTAAAGATGGATTTGCTGAAGGAAAAGCCCTAGATTTGACTCAGACATCCACAACTTTAGGATTTAACACTTTAATTTCTGGAGTAACTAACGACTATAGTTCTACAGCAAATAGCGATGTAGTTGTTATAACATCGGGAATCCCAAGGAAGCCTGGAATGACTCGTGAAGAATTAATTGGAATAAATGCAGGTATAGTTAAGTCTGTTACTCAAAGTATTTTAGATTTTTCTCCCAATACAATTATTGTTGTTGTTTCTAATCCAATGGATACTATGACATATCTGGCTCTGAAATCTACTGGATTACCCAAAAACAGAATCATTGGTATGGGTGGTGTTTTAGATAGTTCCAGATTTAAAACATATTTATCCATAGCTTTGAACAAACCTGCAAGTGATATCGATGGAATGGTTATAGGAGGGCATGGAGATACAACAATGATACCACTAACAAGATTAGCTAGTTATAATGGTCTTCCAATTAACCAATTTCTAAGTGAAAAGACTCTTGGTGAAGTTTCGGCATCAACTATGGTCGGTGGAGCAACTCTTACAAAATTACTTGGTACTTCTGCTTGGTATGCACCTGGTGCTTCAGTATCATATTTAGTTGATAGTATTTTGAATAATCAAAAAAAATTAATTCCATGTTCTGTAATGTTAGATGGTGAGTATGGGTTAAATGATATTTGTATTGGTGTCCCAGTTATTATAGGAAGTAGTGGAGTTGAAGAAATTATTGATATTGACTTAAATGAAGCTGAAATGGGAAAGCTTCAAAAGAGCGCTTCTGCAGTAGCTAATATGAATTCGGCTCTAAATACTATTCTAAACTAAAAGCTTTTAATGCATCTAATTTCACCTTATAAGTTATATAAGTTGTTAAATACTTTCGTAAAGATTATATTTGCTCGCTAAAATAAAGCATAAATTTTAATCAAATGCAAAATAACTATCTGATTCGCGTTTTTGCAATCCTATTTGGATTTGTTAGCTTATATCAGCTTTCATTTACCTTTATTGCAAATAATGAAGAGAAAAAAGCCAAAATCTATTCACAGAACTTAATCTCTGATTCAGCAGACAATTATCTTGAACTAAGAGAAAAATCAACAATTGACTATCTTGATTCAATAGGGAATGTGAGTTTATATGGTTTTACATCTTACAATGATGCAAAAGGTAAAGAGCTAAATAAAGGTTTGGACCTCAAAGGAGGTATTAATGTCATACTTCAAATATCTATACGAGACGTATTGAAAGGATTAGCTGAAAACTCAAAAAACCCTACTTTTAATCAGGCACTTGATGAAGCTGATTTACTCCAGAAAAGCACTGATGAGCCTTATATAGAATCTTTTTTTGCTGCATTTGAAAATATAAAGGGTAACCAGTCTTTGTCTGATCCATCTATTTATGGAAATAAAACGTTAAGCGATGAAATAAATTTTGAAATGTCAGATGATGAGGTTCGTCCAATAATTACCAGGAAAGTTGATGAGTCTATTGTCTCTGCATTTGAAGTCTTGAGAAAACGAATTGATAAGTTTGGTGTAACTCAACCAAACATTCAAAGATTAGGATCTTCAGGAAGAATATTAGTTGAACTACCTGGAGCTAAAGATGTTGACAGAATTAAAAATCTATTGCAAAGTACTGCACAACTAGAATTTTGGGAAACTTTTAAAAATGATCAGTTGTTTTCTTTTTTAGTTTCTGCTAATGAACTTATTAAACTAAAAGATCAGGAATCTACCCAAAAAGTAATACCGGATAATAAATCAGATAAAAAATCATCAGCAATTGATGATCTATTGGCAGATGTTGTTAATAAAGATTCAACTCTGGTTGCTAATCCAATACTTGATCGAATTGTTGGAAGTGGATACCAGGGGGGGCCAATTTTAGCTCAATTTTCATCTAAAGATCAAGAAAAAATTTCAAACTATTTAAATTTACCAGAGGTTAGAAGACTTTTACCCCAGGACTACAGATATATTAAATTTGCTTGGGGAAAATCAATCCCAGATAGTGATATTCTAGATTTATATATTCTAAAATCAAATAGAGAAAACCTAGCTCCCTTGAGTGGAGGAGTTGTAATTGACGCTGTCCAGACATTTGATGCATTGGGAAATCCAGCTGTTTCAATGCAAATGAATGGAAAAGGGTCACGTGTATGGGAAAATTTGACTGGAAATGCATTCAAACAGGCCAGTAATATCGCAATAGTCTTAGATGAAATAGTTTATTCTGCTCCTGGAGTAACAAAAGGAGCTATATCAGGAGGTCGTTCAGAAATTTCTGGAAGTTTTAGTTTAAATGAAGCCATTGATTTAGCTAATGTTTTAAGGGCTGGAAAACTTCCGGCATCTGCTGAAATAATACAATCTGAAATTGTTGGACCCTCTTTAGGTAAAGAAGCTATTGAATCGGGTATATATTCATTTTTAATAGCCTTAGTATTAGTTTTACTTTGGATGATTTTTTATTATGGTTCATCAGGGATTTTTGCAGATGTTGCCTTAGTATTAAATATCCTATTAATATTCGGAATATTGGCTGGTTTGGGAGCTGTATTAACTCTTCCAGGAATTGCAGGTATAGTTTTAACGATAGGAATATCAGTTGATGCAAATGTTTTAATCTTTGAGCGTATTCGTGAGGAATTAAAAAAGGGTAAAGGTCAAATTAAAGCTGTCTCGGATGGTTTTAACAATGCACTTTCATCAATTTTAGATGCTAATATTACAACAGGTTTAACTGCATTTATATTATTCATATTTGGTTCGGGTCCTATTAAAGGTTTTGCAACCACTTTATTAATTGGTATTGCAACTTCTTTATTTACTGCAATATTTATTACCAGAATTTTAGTAGATTCTAGACTTTCACTTGGAAAAATTGTTACGTTTGCAACCAAAAATACAAATAACTTATTTACTAATTTCAGTATATCTTTCATTAAATTAAGGAAAATATCATATGTTTTTTCAACAGTTTTTATTTTGATTAGTTTAATTTCTTTAGGTTCCATTGGTTTAAACCAAGGTGTTGATTTTGTCGGAGGACGATCATATACAGTTAGGTTTGAAAATCCTGTTAATCCGGAGGATATTCAAAATGACTTAATTAACGAGTATGGTAGTGCCGAAGTTAAAACTTATGGAGAGGCTAATCAATTAAAGATTACTACAAAATACAAGGTTGATGTTGAAGGTATTGAAGTAGATAATGAGATTCAAGAAAAACTCTTTTCATCGTTAAAAAAGTATTTACCTTCATCCATAAATTATCAATCTTTTGTTAATGGATCTGAGGATAAACAAGTCGGAATAATGTCTTCAATTAAAGTTGGTCCAACAATTGCCGATGATATAAAAAATAATTCATTTCTAGCAGTCATTGGTTCTTTAATTGTTGTTTTTCTATATATCTTATTTAGATTTAGAAGATGGCAATACTCCTTAGGTGCTGTAACAGCTGTATTTCATGACATCATAGTTGTTCTTGGTATATTTTCTTTGACATATAAATTTATGCCTTTCAATATGGAAATTAATCAAGCATTTATAGCAGCTATTCTTACTGTAATTGGATATTCACTAAATGATACAGTAGTAGTTTTTGACCGAATTCGTGAATATATCAAAGACCATTCAAAGTGGCCATTAGATGTTACTTTAAATACTGCTCTAAATAAAACCTTAAGTAGAACCCTAAATACTTCATTAACTACATTAATTGTTCTTCTAGCTATCTTTATATATGGTGGAGAATCTATTAGAGGATTTATGTTTGCTTTGATTGTAGGCGTGGTAATAGGAACGTATTCTTCAGTTTTTATTGCAACACCTATTATGTATGATACTATTAAAAAGAAAGCAATAAAAGAATAGAATCTTCTATTTTTTTAATTACTATTTCTAATTCTAGAAATGTATATCATTAATAGACCTGAAATTATAAGTGGTATACTCAACCATTGACCTGTGGAAAATATTGGCATATACGATTCAAATCCTCCTTGACTTTCTTTTACAAACTCAACTAAAAACCGTATCCCAAAAATACCTGACAAAAATACTCCTAACAAGTATCCAGGTATATGTTTTATTTTACTATAAATATTTCTTAAGAACAAGAACAGTATAAGATATCCAATTGATTCGTAGAGTTGTGCAGGATGTCTTGGAAGAACTTCACCTCTATTTTCAAAGATTACTCCAAAACTTGATTCAGTGTATTTACCAACAATTTCAGAATTAAAAAAATTACCAAGTCTAATAAAAACTCCAGCTAATGTAACTGGAACTGTTAATCTATCAAAAATCCACAGTGCCGATTTTAATTTGTGTTTAATTTGAAAAAGTATTATACCAGCTATAATACCAATTGCTGCTCCATGACTAGCTAAACCTCTGAAACCTGTAAATTCATAACCAGTGATCAGACCTAAAATAGAGCCATTAATATTTTCTCTTATGGGGAGTAAAATCTCTATAAAATGGTTTTGGTAATAATTCCAATCATAAAAAAAAACATGTCCTAACCTTGCTCCAATTAGAGTTGAGAAAACCATATAAACAAATAAAGGTTCAAGATAATTATTTGAAACATTCTCTTCAACAAAATATTTTTCAACGATTTTGTAACCAATACTAAAAGCAATAACAAACATTAAAGAGTAATAATGGAGTCCAAAGGAACCTATTTGAAATAAGACTTCACTGGGAGACCATTTTATTTCCAAAAGATGTATCATAATAAAAAAACTAAATTTAAAAAAAAATATTTTAAGGAACTGGATCAAAGCCTTTTCCGCCCCAGGGATGACATTTAAATATCCTAGTTAAACTAATCCAAACTCCTTTAATTGGACCGTATTTCTTTAAAGCCGCTACGGAATAATTGGAACATGTTGGAGTAAATCTACATTTGGGTCCCAAAATGGGTGAAATCAAATTTTGATATAAGTATATTACAAATAATAAAACTGAGTTAACTATCTTTTTTATGGTTTCCATTTAATTGATTTTAAAACTTGAACTTGTTTCGCCATCACTTAAATCTATTCCAATAGATTTCAATTCATCTCTAATTAAATCAGATGTTTTAAAATCTTTACTGATTCGAGCATTATTACGAATTTTTAATAAAATTTCAACTGTTTTTTCTAAAATTTCAGTTTGATCATGGGTGTTTATTAGTTTATCAGGTCCTTGTAATCCAAGAATTTCAAAAACAAAAACACGAATTTGTTTTGAAAGAATTTGTTTTTGATGTTTTGATAAAGTTCCCCCTTCGATTGATAGTTTATTTATAAATCTTACCGCATCAAATAACTTAGCTATTAATATAGGGCTATTAAAGTCATCGTTTAATGCACTATAACAGGCTTTGTTCCATTTATCAACATCAAAATTAGCTTCATCTTTTACTGAAATGGAATCTAGCGTTTCAACGGCCTTAATTAATTTATCAAATCCTTTCTCTGAAGCTGTAAGAGCAACTTCACTAATATCTAAGATACTTCTGTAATGTGCCTGGAGAAAAAAAAATTTAACGACAGAAGGGGAGAAAGGCTTTGAAAACTTATCATTTATTCCACTAAAAACATCTGAAGGTAGTATATTATTACCAGTAGATTTTGCCATTTTTTTACCATCAAGAGTCATCATGTTTGCATGAATCCAATATTTTACAGGAGTTTTATTATTCACTGCTTTTGCTTGTGCGATTTCACATTCATGATGTGGAAATTTTAAATCTAGCCCCCCTCCATGAATATCAAAGGATTCACCAAGATATTTAGTACTCATAGCTGTGCACTCAAGATGCCATCCAGGAAAACCCTCGCTCCAAGGAGAATTCCATCTCATAATATGTTGAGGTTCTGCTTTTTTCCAAAGAGCAAAATCTTGAGGATTTTTCTTATCACTTTGTCCTTCTAAGGATCTTGTGTTGTGAATTAAATCTTCTAATTTTCTTCCTGATAGCTCACCGTAATTATTTTTAATATTAAATTTAAATACATCAAAGTACACAGAGCCGTTTACTTCATAACCTAAACCAGCATTTATAATTTTTTGTATTAATTCTATTTGTTCAACAATATGACCCGTAGCAGTTGGTTCAATCGATGGAGGAAGTGTATTGAATTTGTTTAATGCGTTGTGAAAATCTATTGTATATCTTTGGACAACTTCCATTGGTTCGATATTTTCCAATCTAGCTTTTTTACCTATTCTGTCTTCACCAACATCCTCATCGTTTTCAAGATGACCAGCATCAGTTATGTTTCGAACATATCGTACTTTGTAACCTAAATGTTTTAGATATCTGTATATGAGATCGAATGAAATAAATGTTCTGCAGTTTCCTAAATGGACATTACTATAAACCGTGGGGCCACAAACATACATTCCAACATTTTTTTTTGTTATTGGAATAAATTTTTCTTTTTTTGAATTTAAAGAATTGTAGACCTTTAGATTATCCATTAAATTCAGTAGATAATTGTATGTATTCTAAAAACTCCTGTTTTTTTGTTGGACTTTTAAAAATTCCACCAAATTCACTAGTTATTGTACTACTTCCAGTATCAGCTATACCTCTTGAATTGACACACAAATGTTTAGCGTCGATAACACAAGCTACATTATCTGTATTTAATATATTTTGAAGCTCCTCAACAATTTGCAGAGTAAGTCTTTCTTGAACTTGAGGTCTTTTTCCAAAATAGTCAACTATTCTATTAATTTTAGATAAACCAACAACAGTTCCGTTAGAAACATAAGCAACGTGGGCTTTACCAACTATAGGAAGAAGATGGTGTTCACAAGTCGAATAAAGATTTATGTTTTTTTCGACTAACATTTCCCCATAACCATATTTATTGCTAAATGTTGAAGCTTTAGGTTTTAGTTTAGGATTTAATCCACCAAAAATTTCTTTAACAAACATTTTCGCAACACGATTAGGAGTTCCTTTTAAACTGTCATCTTTAAGGTCCATCCCTAATATGGTTAGTATATCATTAACTTTTTCCTTTATTAATGATATTTTTTCTTCATCAGACTTATTAAAAGCATCATCTCGAAGGGGAGTTTCTCTTGAACTACCCACATGATCGTTACCTAATTCATCTTCTTGTTCTAATAAAATTTTTTCTATTTTCATCGATTATATTGTTGTTGTAAAGATATGTAATTACTTGGATTTTAGAGTAATCAAAAACCAAGAACTAAGAGCTAAAGTTTAAAATTATATGAAGCTATAATTGAGGTTTGATTATTAGTTGCTGAAAAAGTATCATTAATACCAGAAGTTGAAAGTGAATTAATTGAATTTAATTCTGATTTTTTTAATGAAACACCAATTATACCTCCATTTTTAAAATCATAACCTATACCAAAAGAAATTCCACTGTGTGAATTATCTCTTATTGTTTGACTACTTTCTTCTGAGTAGTATCCAGCTCTAAAACTTATTTTCTCCAACCTCATTTCTCCTCCAAGCCTTAACATTGAAGCTTTTTTGTAATTCGAGGATAATTCATTATTTAAATCTCTCAAATATGTATTACGATTAGTTATAAAATTAATATTACTATAATTTTTTGAGCTGTATTCGGCACTTATTAAACCCTTAGATCCAAATATAAATGATGCGCTTAATGAAGTCTTACTTGGAGTTGAAAGCTTGTATTTGGATATATTTAATATTTGAGGATCTACAACTTCTCGTATCAAATTTTCTTCAGGAAAATTTGAATGATCAGAAATTAAAAACTGCAAGGACTCTTCTGTTAAATTTAATCGTGTTGGTGATTGGTAGCTAAAACCAAGTCTTAAATTATTCTTAATTTTTGCAATAATCCCAAGTTGAGCAGAGAAACCACTTCCGTAGGTAAGTAACTCATTATTAAAACGAAGCAAATCAATATTTGAATCAACTAAATAATTAGATTCAGTAAGATCAGTTATTTCTTGATAGAATATTTTGTGGCTATTCAGATTTAAACCTATGTAAATCGAATTATTATATTGGGTAGAAATTGAAAAAGAGTATTTTTTATGATCTCCAATTTTATCAATATAAAAATCATGATCGACTTCATTATACTTTGCCGAAGAAGTATAACTAGTATTTCCTTCTTCATTGGAAACCGGATCAATTAGATATGCATTAAATCCTAAAAATGCTTGTTGGACACTGTATCCATAATTATTTCCTAAGAAGTCGTAAAGCTCACTTATTGTTTCGTTTTCTCTTGTCATCAAGTTTTCCAGAGATACACCCTGCGCATTATTTAGAAAAAATTGATCTAAACCTATTTTTCTTGAAGAAACAGAATTAATATTATTTCTAAAATCCTGAATTTTCTGAATGTTAAAACCAAAATTTAATTTTTTGAATGGTCCTTCTGAAGTGTTTTTTAATGAAAAAATAAATCCGAATTGACTTAAATCTGAAAATGATGTCTTTACTGGTATATTTCTTTCATCACCAATAGATAGTGTATTATTAAAATTAATCTCAAAAGTTAAACCCATTTCTGAATACAAAAACACTGCTCCTCCCGCAGGATTATCACTTATAGAACTTAGGTCCCCACCTAATGAACCAAAAGCTCCACCCATTGAGGTGTACCTGGCAGATCCATACGTACCATATGTGCTCAGATTAAAAGCATCTTGAGTTGTTTGAGCTTTAGAAAAAAATGTAATAAGTAGGGTTAGAGTTACAGTTAATATGTTTCTCTTCATAGACTTTATAAAATTATTTCAATTAATTATTACGCGAACCTCCTGATCTTCCAGAACTACCTGAGGATCTGCTTCTGTTTGACGAACTACTCCTGTTGTTTTGGGATCCTCTAGAATAGTTATTTCTTGAAAAACTTGATCTGGATAAACTGGAATTGCCTTTATTTGTTCTTGAATAAGATTGGATTTGAGGAGAGTAATCACTTATTATTCCTCTAATTTTTCTACCAAAGTTAGATCTAGATCCATTTCTAGTTTGATCAGGAGAAGTGTTAAATCTATTGTTAACGTTTCTTGATAAACGATTGTAAGAGTTTGAACTTACTGCACCTCTATTATATGGAATCTTCCTGCCGTATTGATTTCGATTCGAAACAACATAATTGAAAGGACTATAGTTATTCCATCCATAAAGTGAGTAACCATTCCCCCAGCCATTGTTAAAATACATTCCCTGGTAACCGTAGCTCCAATATGGATTGTAATAAGGCCAAAACATACCATTATTAGAAAAATTATTATATGGAAATCCAAAGCCGGCAGACCCCCAACTATTCCAATAATCAAAGCTGTTAAACCCATAACGTAGACTAAATCTGGGTGAGTTGTCAATTACATAAATATTTTCATTTTCAGATTTAGAAACTATTTCATTTTCATTTTGAGTTTCATTTGAAAAGTTTTTAAAATAATTTTCATAATAACTTGATGATTGATCATTTACCCTATTATTTTTCTCTTGTTTAGATGAGAATGATTTTTCGCTGTTGTAGATGCCATCCGTTGAATAATATGAAATACCTTCAAATGAACCACAGCTTGTTAATAAAAATAAAAAGGAAGGTATTGTAATAGAAAATAAATTTTGAAATAACTTGTTTTTATTCATAACTTTTTTTTTAGCTGCTCGGTTAAAAAATAGTAATTTTGTATGTAACTATTATTACATAAATATAAAGGCAAATTCTGTGCCAAAGAAAAAATGGCTGAAAAACTTACAACAAGAAATCAAGATTATTCCAAATGGTATAATGAATTGGTAGTCAAAGCAAATTTAGCAGAATCATCTGCTGTAAGGGGTTGCATGGTAATTAAACCTTATGGATATGCAATTTGGGAAAAGATGCAAGCGGAGTTAGATAAGATGTTTAAAGCTTCTGGACATGAAAATGCATATTTCCCTCTTTTTGTTCCAAAGAGTTTGTTTGAAGCTGAAGAAAAAAATGCTGAGGGTTTTGCTAAAGAATGTGCAATTGTTACTCATTATAGATTAAAGAATGATGAAGATAATCCTGGAAAATTAATAGTAGATCCAGACGCTAAGTTAGAGGAGGAATTAATTGTTCGTCCAACCTCAGAAGCAATAATTTGGAGTACCTACAAGAAATGGATTCAGTCATATCGAGATCTTCCGATATTAATAAATCAGTGGGCTAATGTTGTAAGATGGGAAATGAGAACACGACTGTTTTTACGAACCGCAGAATTTTTATGGCAGGAAGGCCATACTGCTCATGCGACAAAAAAAGAAGCTATTTTTGAAGCGCAGCAAATGAATGATATATATGCAGAATTTGCTCAAAAATTCATGGCCATGCCTGTAATCAAGGGTTTGAAGTCAGAATCAGAAAGATTTGCTGGTGCAATTGACACATACTGTATAGAAGCTTTAATGCAGGATGGAAAAGCTCTTCAAGCAGGAACAAGTCATTTTTTGGGTCAAAATTTCGCGAAGGCATTTGATGTTAAATTCGCAAATAAAGAAGGTAAATTAGATCATGTATGGGCAACATCATGGGGAGTTTCTACAAGATTGATGGGTGCGCTAATCATGACCCACAGTGATGATAACGGGCTCGTATTACCTCCTAATTTAGCACCAATCCAGGTGGTTATTGTACCGATTTTTAAAGGAGATGAAGAATTAAATAAAGTGTCAAATGTTGCAAATAAAATAAAAAATGAACTTGAGTCTAAGGGTATTAGTGTAAAATTTGATGATCGAGATAATTTTAAACCTGGTTTTAAATTTAACGAATATGAACTAAAGGGAGTCCCAATAAGATTAGCTATAGGCCCCAGAGATATTAAGAATGATTCCGTTGAAGTCGCCAGAAGAGATACTTTAGAAAAAACTAAAATTAAAATATCCATTGTAGTTGAAACTGTTGAAAGTTTATTAAGTGAAATTCAAAAATCACTTTACAACAATGCACTTGCATTCAGAGATAAAAAGATAACTCTTGTAGACTCATTTGATGATTTTCAGAGTGTTTTGGATAGTCATGGAGGTTTTATTTCTGCTCATTGGGATGGGACTATCGAGACTGAAGAGTTTATAAAAAAGAAAACTAAAGCAACAATTAGATGTATACCTTATAATAACAACTATGAGGATGGTATTTGTGTGTATTCTGGAAACCCTTCTAAACAAAGAGTTTTATTTGCGAAAGCTTACTAAATTTTTTAAATTATTCTCTATAAAAAATATTTTTTTTAAATTTTAAATAGAAAAGTTGTTCAATTCTATTTTTGCGTTAAATTTGCAAACTGATTTACGGCCCGTTCGTCTATCGGTTAGGACGTTAGGTTTTCATCCTAGAAAGAGGGGTTCGACTCCCCTACGGGCTACAATAATTAAAAAATAAAAAAAATAATTTATGGCAAATCATAAATCCGCTTTAAAAAGAATTCGTTCTAATGACAAAAAACGTTTACGCAATCGATTTCAACATAAAACAACACGTAACGCTATTAAAGTCTTTAAGGCTATTACAAAGAAAAAAGAGGCCCAAAAAGAGCTTCCAGTTGTTGCTTCATTGATTGATAAGTTAGCTAAGAAGAATATAATTCATTCAAATAAAGCAGCGAATCTTAAATCAAAACTTTCAATTTTCGCAGCGTCACTTTAAGAGTTCATCAAAAACTTTAAGAGTTCATTGAAATAAGAAACTCTTCATTATTTTCTGTTCTCTTGAATCTATCTATAATAAACTCCATAGCCTCAACAGGGTTCATGTCTGATAGATATTTACGCATTATCCACATTCTTTGAATAGTAGCCTCATCAAGCAATAAATCATCTCGTCTAGTACTCGAAGAAACTAAGTCAATTGCAGGAAATAACCTCCTATTTGATATTTTCCGATCAAGCTGAAGCTCCATGTTTCCTGTCCCCTTAAATTCTTCAAATATTACTTCGTCCATTTTTGATCCAGTATCAGTTAATGCAGTAGCAATTATTGATAAAGATCCACCATTTTCTATATTTCTTGCTGCTCCAAAAAATCTTTTAGGTTTGTGAAGCGCATTTGCATCTACACCTCCACTAAGTATTTTTCCAGATGCAGGTTGTACTGTATTATAAGCTCTTGCCAGTCTGGTTAAAGAGTCAAGTAGGATAACTACATCGTGACCACATTCAACCAACCTTTTCGCTTTCTCAAGAACAACATTAGCAACTTTAACATGTCTATCAGCAGGTTCATCAAATGTTGAAGCAACAACTTCTCCATCAACATTTCTCTGCATATCAGTTACTTCCTCTGGCCTTTCGTCAATAAGTAGAATTATTTGATATACTTCTGGATGATTAGCGGCAATTGCATTTGCAATATCCTTTAAAAGCATTGTTTTCCCTGTTTTTGGTTGAGAAACAATCATACCTCTTTGTCCTTTTCCAATTGGTGAAAAAAGATCCATAATCCTTGTAGAAACTGTATTTTGCTTTTCAGCTAATTTAAATTTCTCCTGAGGGAATAATGGTGTAAGGTGTTCAAACGAAACCCTGTCTCGAACTACTTTTGGATCAAGACCATTTATTGTATCTACTTTGATTAAAGGAAAGTATTTTTCACCATCTTTAGGAGGTCTAACCGCCCCTATTACCGTATCTCCAGTTTTTAAACCAAACAGTCTCACTTGTGATTGTGAAACATATACATCATCAGGAGAAGATAAATAATGATAATCAGACGATCTTAAAAATCCATAACCCTCCTGCATTTTTTCTAAAACCCCCTCTGTTTTAATAATTCCCTCGAATTCAAAATCAGGGGCACGGTATCTATTTCTGTTATCTTTATTGTGGTTTGGATCTTTTTTATGGTTTTTATTTTGAGAAT
>TARA_B110000444_G_scaffold240488_1_pt1 | contig 27642 bp, 17 predicted proteins | sample TARA_B110000444 | Tara Oceans TARA_B110000444 (sample SAMEA4398370) | marine metagenome | biome: Polar Biome; feature: [SRF] surface water layer (ENVO:00010504); material: water (ENVO:00002006), including particulate matter (ENVO:01000060) such as... | depth 5 m | reverse complement strand
CAAGTTCCAACCGAATTTATTCATGAGCCTTGGTTGATGTCTTTAGATCAGCAAAAACAGTATAGATGTATGATTGGAAAAGACTACCCTGAGCCAATTATCGATGAGAAGTCGGCAAGAAAAGAAGGCGTTAGTAAATCATACTCAGCCAAAGGAAATGCCAAAGTAAAGCAACGTTCCAAATTAGTATACGACCTTCATGGGAGTCGTAGAAGACAAAAGTGAATTATATTCTCCTTAAATCGGTTTTCTTTATGTTGTGTCGACCCTACGCATTAATCGAGGGATAGTCAAGATGCAGGGCGAGGATATGATTTCACGTATCTCAGGTCTTGATGTATACTTGCCCTCAGGGCGTCGACTTGGCGTTGTTTATGATGCTGTAATAGACACATCAGGAATCCGTTGTACTCATCTCTTTGTTAGGGAAACCGACCACGAACTCGTTGAAGGTGGAATAAATATCGCAGTTCCATGGCGCTGGGTTCGCGGAGTCAATGATATTGTCATGCTTAGATGGTTTCCACCTACGCCGATCCCTATGAATTCTTGAGGTGAAAGAATGAGTTTCGATATTCATATTCTTGGTACTTCATCGGCTCGTCCAACCGGTTCAAGACAAGTCAGTGGAAGTATTGTTGTCTGTGATGAAGGAGTTGCAGTAGTCGATGCTGGCGAAGGCTTCCAATCACGATTTGCCATTCAAAGAAGACGGATGAAACAATCCGATAAGAGTCAAATCAAAGTTAGTCGAGTAGATGTATTATGCTTGACACATGGACACTTAGACCATACATGGGGAGTACTTCCATGGCTTCATACCCTTTCTTTAGATAAGCGTAAAAAACCACTTTTGATACTTGGGCCAACCTCAGGTGAAGTATTAGAATCAGTACTTTCTAATTCTGATTTACCAGAAAATACCTCTAATTCCGACTTATTAATTCAGTGGCGTTCTTGGCACCAATTAGGAGGTACCTCACAACAATTAGGCTTCCCAGTTAGATGGATTTTAGGAGATGTCAAATCTAATCGGTGGATTGAATTATTACCAGATAGCGATTCTGTAATAGAATTAGATAAAATGCCCCAGCCCGATGGATGGTCTAATAATAAAATCAAACCATTACCGACTAACCATACCGTTCCATCATGTGGTTGGCATTTTTCTTCAAAGCCTAAAAAAGGTAAATTCAATCGTTTAAGGGCTGCTGAACTGAAACTCTCGGATGCTCATAGAGCGGGTCTTGCAAGGGGTGAAGACCAAACTTTGGAAGATGGTAGAATCCTAGCCTCTGATGAGTTTAGGTCTCCTGATTCGGGAGGTATAAGCGTAGTTCTTTCAGGTGATACATCAGAAATGTCTGAGGGTATAACAAGTCTTGAGAATTGTGATGTACTCGTTCATGAGTCAACTTTTCTTGAAGATTCGAGTGAACGGGCCATGAATTATCTTCATAGTACTGCAAGTGGAGCTGCTAGAACTGCATTATCAGGTGGCGCCAAAAACCTTGTTCTAACCCATTTTGGTGCCAGAATAAAAGACACTGAAGAGTTATTGTCTCAGGCACGAGAACAATTAGGCGAATCCAAGACTGCACTTACTGCTGCAAGCGATGGAGATCGAATTCATGTTTCTGATTTAGGTTCTGTCACGCACCATTATTGGGGCGAGCAAGGCTGGTCAAATTGATTCAAACTAGCGCATAGTTGAAGTGTTGAGCGCCAAACAGCGTGATATGCGTTGTCAGTTCATGGTCGCAATATTACTGTGCATGATAATGGCGCCAGCAATTTCAGCACAAACTGAAGGTCGCGCACCGCCAGGTTGTCTTGAAAGAGACGTCCAAGATATTTCTAATTCCATTTCAGTCGACTCTGGTTTATGTTGGAAAATAAATTTAGGAACATTAGAACCAGGTGAGGTTTATGATGTCGAAGTCAATGTGATTAATGATGAAATAGATATGTTATTTTTTGACCAAAACAGTATCCAGTCTTATGACTTAGGTCAATCTTATCGCTCCTTATTCGATAATAAATCATCTACTGAAAATGCCCTTGGAGGGTATAACTTTCATTGGAAAGTTCCTTCTTCAATAAATCCCAAAGTTTGGTATCTTGTGATAGATAACCTCGCTCATGATGGGGACCAAGGCTTTGGAGACCAAGGGGGAATTACAAGTCAGATTTCATTAGACTTCACTAAGTTAATAGATTCTTATTGGACTCCTTATCATGATGTAATATCAGTCCCTTCAGATTCATTTGAAATATTGCTTTCAGGGGATGATTTGAAATTGGATACTGGTACAACAATTGTGTTGACTGCATGGGCATTACAGGGGGTTGGAGATGTTTATCTACAGACTAAACAGATGCATGACCTATATCTCTCGGGAGGGGTTGGGCAGTTGTATATCACTACTACAGAAATGCAGTCAGTTACCACATCCGACTCTACAACATGGGTTGTTCCAGCAGAGTTGGAAGGGCAAGAATTAGTTTTGATTGTCGATAATACAGATAATCCAGTTGGGGGGGGAGACGGCTCCCAAAACATCCGAGTCACGGTCAGAGTTCAACTAGCACCTCCAATATCTCCCGTGATTTCAGCAGATAATTCCGGAATAACTTCGATTGGTGTAGGATTAAATCTAGATTCGATGAGTACTCCAAACCTACTGGACCAGATAGAAACCATGAGTTGGGATTTTGATTTAGAAGTTGATAGTGATGGTGATTTAATCCTTGACAATGATGCAGATACTGTAGGCTGGCAGGCAGTTGGCTTATGGGACTCACCAGGACAAAAGACAGTAACTTTGACCGCGGCTTCAAGAGACCAACAATCAGTAAAGACAACTTCCACTATAACGGTACAAGATGTTGTGAGCCCAGTTGCTATTATCTCAAGTTCCGGGCAAGTTATCAGCGATGGTTGGAAGACAGGGTTGAATCAAGATATTGCATTTAGTTGCGGAGATAGTACTGATGATGATTCAGTAGCGACTTGTATTTGGACATTGGACGGCCAAGTATATGACCAAAACACTTCAATCGTGTTATCTTGGGCTAATATAGGCTTGCGCACTCTTGTTTTGACAGTAGCCGACAACGCAGGTAATAGTAATTCAATTTCTCAAAATATCGTAGTAGATGATTCTACAGTACCAGTATTAGATCAAAGTAAACTCGAACTCTTACCCGATTCAGCAGTCCAAGGTTCACCTATCCAGTATAGTGTATCTGCAATTGATGCATATGACCAAACATTCCAGTTGAAGTATCATTGGGACCTTGACCCAACAGTAGATAGTGATGGTAACGGAGATGCTAAAGATGACCCAAATTATCTGGGCTCAAATGTTGAAATCACTTTCGAACAAACAGGAAGAGTTGATGTTGTACTAACTGTATTTGACCAATCTGGTAACAAAGACTCCCATCCTTTTTCGGTCAATGTGGCCTCAGAATCAGAGCCTACAAGCCTCTTTGGAATTATCATAGTGATCTTATTTGTCGGAGTATTGACAATGGGGGTATCGATGATTGGATATCGACGATGGCAGAAAAACTTGGCTATTGAATTACTGATAGGCAGGGGTCTTTCCCAACCTGAAGCGGATGAACATATCGGAATGGTAAGTCGGAAAATGAAAGTACCAATATTTGCTTCAGCCGCAGTTATTGCAGGTTTGAAATCAGAGGAGCCAGTAGTCACATCTGAAGATAAAGCCAAACAGGTTGACCAAGCAAGGTATGAATCGATTTATGGGGCACAAAACCAAGATCCAAATGCAGGCTTTGCGCCACAGTCATTCGCCCCTCAGGCATATGCACCACAACCTGTCGCTAGACAATATAGTCAAGGTAGTCAAGCGGCTGCTAATGATGCTTTAGCAATGTTTGCTGAAGATGAAACCGAGATAATAATCGAGTCTAGAACTGAACAACAAACACAACCGGTAATCGAAGCCAAGGTCAATAGTGGGGGGATTGAACTCCCTCAGTCTGTGAAATCCCAAATTAAAGGCCCGGAGCAAAGCAAAGTAGCCGATGATAGTAGACAGATAACTTGTCCAGAGTGCCAACACAGCTTTAGAATTAGAGTTCCAAAAGGAATTCCTCAAGCCGTAGTTGCTTGCCCTGCGTGTAATTCCGATTTCGGTCTTGACTTTTCTTGATTCCATTCAAAAAAGTGTTTTTGACTGTTTTAATGAACATAAAGGGGATGGATTCACATAGAGGTATAATTTGCTTGAATACATGGATGAGAGTAAGCCACGTCTGATTAGGCCAGGCCTGCCTCAGACTGGTGACTCACGTAAGAGCGCAGTATTCCTTATTTTACTGATGTTTATTTCAATTGCTCAACCGGTTTCAGCAGACACATCAATATCTCGAGATGACTTTGACGTATTGGATGCATTAATGGAAACTATGGCTAAGAGAACGGATAACGGAGAGGCAGAAATTGCCGATAGCAGTGCGGAAAGTGCGCTAAGCGCTGTTGATGCTGCTGCTAGACCAGTAGGAAATAATGACCCGCTCACCGTTGCCAATACATTCCTAGATAATGTTTCAATGCGAGATTCTAGCCCATATCTAGCAGATCATCCTCGCCCATATGAGTTTTTGATGGATAGTTCAACTCAGCCCGAAGGGTTCCCAGACAACTTATTTGACACTCTATTTTCAACTGCAGCATTAGGTGATGGAAATATTTTGGCAATTGGAATTAACACATATGCAGTATATGTGAACTTCACTTCAAGAAATAATGGCCCATCATATGAGGCTTGGGAACGAGGTACATTTACTGGTGATTTAGTCGTGGATGGCGGACTTAACTGCTGTTTTGAAAACTTTATCGATATCGATGGCGATGGTTCTGATGACCTAATAGTTGCTTTAACCATTGAGGACATACTCACTCCGGGCGAAGGATTTGGTGTTGAAACTAGCCCTGACCCAGTTACTGGTATTTTACCTGTTATCGATAAACTTTGGATTAAGCCGATATTTCAATGGAAGGTTGAAGCAGTTGATTTGACAGACCCTATTTGGGATTCATTAGAGAATCTACAAGTTAGTTTAATGAAAGGTTTAGCATTTGATATTACTTTGGATGATTCCGAATCTTATGGGATAGTAATTGACACCCGTTTTACTCAAGCCCCATATCAATTTACGCTTGGAGTTGGGATTGAAAAAATAGAATTCGATGTATCTGCACAGAATATTGGAAATTTACTTCTTTCAACCTTGATCAATTCACTGAACTCAAGTGACCTCGCTCTAACATCCATTTCAGCACCTTATTCAGTACAAATTTCCAACAAGAATGCCCCCGGTTCTAATGACCAAACCGACTGTGAAGACCCAGGATATTTTGACCCTGTAGCGGATAATATCGCTGAAAGTGATGTGCATAAATGTGGGTTTGGTATCGGTGTTGGTTTCATCCGGTTTGATGGGGATGGGGGTAGTTCTTCTGCCCCAGTCTTGGAGATGAGTTATCTGGATGCAGGTTTTCATCCTGAAGTAGGAGAAACCACAATACCCTCAGAAGTAGATATCACTATTAGAAACGATAACCTTGGAGAAAATACATTTGATACCATAGAGATATTTTCTGATACTGGTGCAGATGTTTACCTTCATTACTTCGAAGACCGCTCTAATGTTAGTGAAGGAGATTCAGATTATGGCAATATAACCGATGCAAGAGTTTGGATTCATGGGCTACCGTCTGGTAGTATGCCCGCTGAAGAAATAAATTCAATTTTCACGATGTTAGGAGAAGCACCGGGGTCTTCTAACTTGCCTGGTGAAGTTCCTTCACGTCTATCATGGATAATTGGAATCAAGAATTTCACTGGAGACAATACTGGTAATATCGATGACCCTACTCTCCCAATAAATCCTGTTGATGCACCTAATACACTGATTGTAATTGCAGGAACAGAGAAAATAGACCGTCTTGAATACAAGTCAACTTTCAAGAGAGGTGGTTTTGATAATGATGCATCATCTCTGTTAATCGAGGTCGAACAAGTACCTGAAGTAATAATTATTGAAGGAAGTTTTCTTGTCTCACCAACAGGTATCGATAGGGTGAACTTCGATAATCCGAACCTCAACTCAATCGCTCAAATTCTTGACAATGCTTTGTTATCGATAGTTGAGGTTGTATTAGATATCGGAGAAATAGTCAATACTCTCCCCGATTCTATAATCAGTACAGCCGGTTCATCCGGTGGAGTATTAGCATTACATTGCTTCACACAAGTCAAATCTAACATTGGAGGAACGCCACGCGATTCACAAGAAATTGGCCGTATTACATTCGCCTTCTCCAGTAATGACCATCCATGGATCCCAGATACAGACCATATTTTGATTTCTCAAGATAGTTCAATCGGTTTAATCAATGGTAAAGCAGGAGCGGTAGAACCACTGGTTCCTGTTGCTTTGAGCATGAGGGTAGCAGGAATTTCTGATGTAACCCATACTTATGATCCAGATGCCAATATAAGGCAGATTGTGGTTGAGGGAACCAATGGTGGTCCACTTTTGATTGGCCATATAGAGCATGATGGCTTGAACTTAGCCTCAGCCATTACTCAGTCAGCTTTATTTTCTAATCGGCCTTCTTATCTTCAGATAATTCAGACATCTGAGGATTTGACTTATCAGGCTAGCTCGACAATTCAATCAATAACTTATGGTGGAAAGAGCCCAAGTCAACAGAATGCGATTAAATTAAATGGCCTTCCTTCCAGTTTCGGTCTAGTGCTTGGAGATACTCTTGGGTACTCTGCCAATCAAGCACTAGAATCAATTCAGATTCAACTTTCTAATGCTTCAACTCCAGTTACTATGGATGGAGACCACTTCAGATTCAAGGTTGACGCAGATACTTCTGAAGCATGCATGAGTCTACAAATATCCGATGTTCTTAGTCTGAAAAGATTCTCGCCACAAGAGCCTAATGCGACGGGACCTGAAGGCAATTCACAGATTGAAATGATTAGAACTCAATCTTCACCATTCCGTATTTTATTGGAAGATAATTCAAATTATGAAGATGATTTCCTTGGTATGAATGGAAGGATTGCATTAGACCCCCTCCCATCAAATATTACCCTAGCATTCCCAAGCGGTGTCGATTCTTCGGGAATTGAATTGCCAAGTTTCGATGAAGGTGAAGGAGTTGAATCCTTGTCCTTTTTCTTAGGAGACTTAGTCGACTTTGGTTCATCTGTGAACGATGTGATATATGATTTCACCAAAGATTTAGTTGGTAGTGAAGGGGATGAAGAAGACTTTGCAATTGGCTTAGATTTACTGACTGGGGAATCGTTTAATCTAAGTGTGGATGTTAGGAAAGGGAATAATTTTGATGATACGCCAGACTGGGCTCATGGAATTTCCATGAATGTATTTGAAGCCTCAGTATTAGACTTCAACCTTACAAGAATGCCAACTTACACTCAATCTACTAAGTCAGTTGTAGATACAGCATTAGAAGATTACAAGATTGATTCCAATGAACGCGAAGAGATCGAGAATGCTTTACTTGAGAGTAATATTACGCAGTTCGGAGATTTGCTAGATGCTCTTGAAGACGGAGTAGTATACGACTTTGAGATGAAAGAACTCAATGTAACGCAACTTGAGAATCTAGGTATTACAATAGACTTCAGACGCTCTTGGCATAATAGAATCTGGCTTCCACAGTTGCCGGCAGGACAAATCACACTAGATTATGATTTCAGAATGGTCGACCAAATTCCAACATATGAAATTGATATGTATATGTCTCAATGGAGACCACTTCGTGAGCAGCTAACCATTGAAGTGAATGGAATTGAAGGCAGAGACATGGACTTAGTAATCAATGGACTTGATACTACCAAACCGAATGATGTTTCTGCAAATGCTGTATTCTTCACCCAAGATAATCTTACAGTGCCTCGTTTTACAGTAAATATGGATTATGACCTAGGTTCTAAGTTAGATTCAGTTCATGCTATATTCATAGATAGAATTGAGAAAACTAGAGTCGAAACATTGATCGATGAAGTTCCTCAATCGATGGATTTCTCAGCAACTATTGGTGACGTTTTCATAATTGATCTAGATGTTCCAGATAGATTCATGACCGAATCAAAAACTTCGATTAATAAATTGATGATTCAACAACTTCGGTTTGTAGATGGATACTGGTGGCCAGCAACAGCATTTATGCGTAATTTACCGGGGGTGATGAGTCTAAGTGCGGTGCCTGATAATAATTTCAATATAAGAGAAGATACTTCTTTCCAAGGAATGATGACTCTTGATTATACTTCTAATGCAGAGAATATGGATTTATACTTGGAAGCTGCTGGACGAGCAGTGGATTATAGAGGTGACATTTTGATGATAGCACAAGGATTACCTTCGACTTTCAAGGTAGACACAACCGATGACTGGGGGGTTCGTGTGGCATCTTCAGGCGACGGTGTCAAGAGTTTGTACATGAAGCAGACCAACATGCCAGTAATGCCAGGAATTACTGTAAACAGAGTAGAATTGATTGGCCAAGATTTGAAGTCGGCAACTATTCATGTTCATAGAGGGCCATATGAATATCCTGTAATTATTCTTGATGACATTACTGATGGAAGAATTGTAGCCAGCGCTCAAGTGACTAGTCAACCAGGATATTATGTAGATATCTTCGGGGAAAGAGAATTCGATGGAAGGGCGGTCATGCTTGATACACAAATGACAGGCCCATTGCCTACAGCATCTTCTCTAGGGATTAACGGAGTTGTTTCTGACCTTTCCTTAGTAGGTACATTAACCGGTGGCGCAGTTGAGACCAGGCACATCTTGCTTGTCGAACCGATGACGTCTATGATCGCCAGTACTCTGGCCATGTTGGGGTGAATAAATGATTAGTCAAGATGATGTTATTTTTTCCGATGAAGGAGACATGGTAGTCCATGAGGACTCAATCCAGTCCAGTACTCTAAGCCAAGATGAATTGGCTATCTTACAGGCATCAAAAGAAGCAGCAAGGTTAGTTCAAGACTTGAAAAGGGAAGTCACTCCAAACAGAGTTGCCATGGCGGGAATAATTCTTCTATTACTAATTGGAGCCTTATTCAGTGGATGGTATTGGGTAATACCAAGAGATTCGGTGACCGTTGAAACATTGTATATTCAGAGAGGAGGTCATATCGTAATGTCAGAAATACACAATACTGGTAGTAGGGATGTCACAGATGTTTCGATGGATGTCAAATTCCAATCACTTGACGGCGAGGTTATTGAAATAATGAGCATAGAAGTCGAACAAATCTCTTCACACTCTTCTGTAGCAGGTGATGATTTAGAAATGCAGATACTTGGTCATACAGTATGGGATTCCTATGTTATTGCGATTGAAGTTCAGTGGACTGATTACGAAGGTGATGTCAATAGAATCATTCAAACTCATGAAGTTGGAGAATGGGCTTGGGAAGAGTTCAAGGATAGAGATTAGAATCTAAATTAAGACCCAAATGACCCGAAGCAATAAAGCGGGGCAGGTTGGGGAAGAAAACATGCAAAGCATACGCGCTGGCAGGGGAGCAATTCTCCTAGTGGCATTATTTGTTTTGCAAAGCATATCTTCTATATTTATTCCAGAAGAAAGTTTTCTCGATGAGGAAAACGATTATGGCCAAGTAGAATGGGTGAAATTTGACCTTGAAGAAGGGGTGTATAATGATGCTAGAGGGACTCTTGATGAAAGTGTAGAATTGGAAGAAAGAGCCGTTTATGCTGGAACAACATTGGGCGTTTATGATGAGAATGGCCTTACCTTGAGTAGACCAGTACCTCTTGAGTGGATGCAAGCAAGACATGACCTTTCACTTCTTTTGATTTCAGATCAAATAAATATGTTGGATGCACGTCAACAAATAAATGAAATTCAAGGATTAGAGATAAGAGAGTTCATCTATCCTTCAGGACTAATAATTCAAGGTACAGCATCAGCATTGATTCAGGCTGAAAGCCTAGACTCTGTTTCAAGTGTTCATTCAGTACCTCTAGCAATGCTTGTTCAAGAGGAGATATTAGACGTGTTATTACTTGAAAATGGCGAACAATCTCTAATTGGCCAGAGAATGAGAATTCAAGGGTGGCGTAGTGATGCAGGTCCATTACAAACAATATCGTTTACTGACTCGAATCAGAATACTTTGTTTCAGGATGTCGCCGAGGTAGTCGAACTTTCTCTTGATGACGCCATCAGGTGGGATGAAGGAAGGTATGAAGGTACTCTAAAATCCGACCAATTGATTGCTTTGGTTCAACAACCATCAATAAATTCATTGAGATATAATCCCGAATTCACTATCGAGAATAATAATGCAGGAAGCCATATGAAAACTGGTACAATGAAAATTTATTTCACCAGTGACCTCGACGGTTCAAATCAAACCGTAGCGGTTGCAGATTCCGGATTGGATGACGACCATGGGGACTTTGGTAGTCGGATTGTAGGGAATTATGACGTTATCAACGATGGTTCAACAGCCGATAAGTGGTCAGGTCACGGAACTCACGTCTCCTGTACAGTACTCGGTGATGGAAATCGTGGAGGTTATGCTGGAGTTGCTCCTGAGGCAGACCTATACTTCCAAGCGATGGAAAATGATAATACTGGTAATTTCCAATCACCTTCATTGAATGGATTATTGAATTCTGCATATAATGCGGGAGCGAGAATACATACTAATTCATGGGGTAGTAGTGGAAGTAATCTCTATGGCGAGTATACTTCAGAGAGCCAAGATGTCGATGATAGAGCCAATTATTATGATAGATACTACAACGGAGCAGAAGGTTTGACAATTTTATTTGCTGCTGGAAATGATGGCCCAGGAAGCGATACAGTCAGCCCTCCAGCAACTGCGAAAAATACAGTCACAGTTGGAATGCACCAAAGTAGATACTCAGGAGCACCAGATACGATAATGTCAGGTTCTTCACGAGGTCCTTTGGATGATGGCAGAATAAAACCAGACGTCCTAGCCCCTGGTGGATATGTTCGTTCGTGCAAGGCCCAAGAAGCTGGAGATACTGGCGGTTCCTCTTGGGAAAGTACCTGGTACCTTGAATACACAGGAACTTCAATGGCGACTCCAAATGCCGCTGGGGCATCTGCTATGATTAGGCAGTACTTAGAAGAAATCGCATTAAGAGATTCACCACAGGGTGCTTTAGTAAAGGCACTATTAATTCTTGGAGCAGAAGATATTGGAACTCGAGATATTCCCAATAATAATGAAGGATGGGGTAGAGTAAACATCAGAAATACTCTTGCACCAGCGGATGGACAAGGGATATGGGTCGATGATAGGTCTTTATTATCAGCATCAGGAAATTCAAAATCTTATAACTTTGACATAGATATTGCAAATGATGCTTTCAAAGCAGTTCTTACATGGTCAGATGAATATGCATCTACGTTTTCTAATAAGCAATTAGTCAATAACTTCGACCTCGAAGTGATAGACCCTAATGGCAATATATACATCGGTAATGATTTTACTAATGGGCGCTCAACAACCGGAGGTAGTGCAGATAATACCAATAATGTCGAAGTTGTACTAATCGATTCAGCAATCGTTGGTCAGTGGACTGTTAAAATCAAGGATACATATCATGGAGGAAGTCGCTCTCAACCTTTCGCATTAGCAGTAATGGGTCACGGAATTAATGATTTACTTCCTGATTTAACAGTAATTAATTCTGGTTATGAGATAGACATTCCAATTCCTAGTGTCGGTGAAGAGGTACATTTCAATTCAAAGATTGAAAATACTGGTAATGTAAAGTCCGACCCCTTCGACATGGTATTAGAAGTAGATGGAGTGGTTGTTGAAACTAAGAATATGGATGTTGGTGGAGGTACAGTGAAAGAGCTATACTGGACTTGGACTCCGCAAAGTGCAGGTTCTAAATTGATTTCTTTCATTATTGATCCAACTGATTTAGTCGAAGAATCCTTGGAGAATAATAATCGTCAAGATGTAATTGTTGAAGTTACAACCCCTGGGGTTTCATTAACTTCTTCTCAAAAGATAAAATCACTCAATGACCCACTTGAAACATCCACTTCATGGGAAGTTAATCTAACCAATACCGGTTTACTACCCACCAATGCTACTATCACCAAGCAAGGTATTACCGTTGCTGAAACAGGAGAAAGTATGCCTTGGTATGTAGGTGTTTCATCAACTAGTTTTTCTTTACAAGGCCAAGAATCAACCACACTTAGCGTCACAATGATTCATCCTGAAACACCTGCTAAAGGTAATTATCAAATTCAACTCCAAGCGACCGATACCGATAATGGAGTTTCCAGCCAATTAATTTTGGTAATGGAAGTATTTGAAATCGCAAATATACTAGTGGAATATGACTATGAAATAGTTCCAGTTAATCCAATAGACCCAACGGTATTCCCGATTTATATTCAGAATTTAGGAAATTCTAATTTAGAGTATGACCTTCAAGTTCAGCCGCCCATCGGCTGGAATGCATACTTTGGCCAAGGTGATTCTGCAGGTAAGTTTACCAGTACAGGACCAATTGACGCAAATCAACTTTCTATCTTGAATATCACCGTACAGCCGCCTAATATTGTTCAAGATGCAGGTGTTGAAAAGATCGTTTCTGTAAATATCCTCTCGAGAACTACGCCAATTAAAAGCTGGTTAATCGAGATTCCAATTAAGGTAGATTCTCTCAAGTTAGTAGAATTTACTCTTGATTCTGAATTGAATAGTATTATTCCTGGCTCAGAATTTGTTATGATTTATTCTATCGAAAATAAGGGTAATGTTGACCTTAGATTATCTCCTTCGTTCATACTACCTCAAGGAATTCAAAATACACAAGGAGTTTCTCCATTGAACTTAGATATTGGGGAATCAAAAGTTTACATCTTGAACCTTTATGCTGGAGTGAATTCAAAGAGTGGACAGATTATACTCAATATGGATAATGGCTCAGATAGATTCTCTACCTCAAATGATTTAATCATCCAAATATATGCTAAGCCAACACTTCAGTTTAGTAGATTAACTTATGCTGATTTCTCAACATATCCAACATATTCAGGGTCGGGTAGCCATCCTGCAGGCCAAATATTAGAATTTGACTGGGTTTTAGGAAACTCTGCAGATATTGAGTGGACTCCAGTTCTTAGCATTCAAGAGGATGAAGATTTATCGGTCCAATGTAGTAGTCTTGCAACATTAGCGAAGGATGATGAAATTGACTTTTCGTGTTACGTTTTGATAGACTCTGAATCAGAACCTTATTCGCAACCCTCATTTACCATTGAATTAAGTGGTGATGGTGCTCAATTTTCAGAAACAGTTTCGCTATACATAGCAAGTGTTGAAAAGGTTTCTTGGCAAGGTCTATCCTCTAATACTTTCAATACAGGAGAAGAGAAATCAGTTCAAATATTGGTGACTAATACAGGAAATATTCCTTTCAATCACCGCCTTGAGGTCACTTCTGATGATGATTGGAAAGTCGTAGTTGATGGTGAAGATATACTAGACTTACAAGTTGGTGAATCGGCTAATGTTCGATTCTTGATAACTGCTAAGGAACCTGGTTTTTCTGCAATATCACTCGGTTTCAAAACTGTAGAAGTTCCCGAAATGAGTAGTTTCCAGTTCAACGTTTCTTCGACAGGAGAATCCGAGGATTCTGCGAGTGGAAGTCTCCCGTTGGTTACTGCATCTTTACTAGTAGTTGTTCTTCTAGTAATTATTGGACTTACTGTTGCTTTATTGAAGCCCAAACAACAACAACAACAGATAAGACCACTACCAATGCCTAATATGAATAATAATGCAGCAATAAATAAACCAGCAAATCTACCAAAGAGTCTACCAAAAATAGCTCCAATGGGGGGTTCTCCAGCTGTTGTTATGCAAGTGGCTCAGGCTAAGATTCAGACGCAACCTACAGTACAATCAACTATTTCTCCAACATCGACAGAGGCAAGTAATTCTCCTCCTCCAATATGTTGGTCTTGTCGTAATCCAATCGAAGGTGTGATTCTAGGTTGCCCTTCATGTGGCGCAAGGTATCACGGCGAAGGTAGTGAGTCCTGTGACGTTTCAAAACTCGAAAAGTGTGTCAGTTGTTCAGGTTCTACTTCTGAATTTATAGAGGGATGAGTATAGTTTAACCATTCTATTGTGAGCATTTGAGGATAGGCTTTTGATACTAAGTCTTCCACGGGGGTTCATGAACCCCCGAGAAAACACCCAACTTTCAGCGCATCGTGGCGCTATTTTTCTCGTCATCATAATGCTATTTTCTGTAATTCCGCTAATGTCACCTATGGCATCAGCGGAGGGAAGCATATCTCTGAACGTTTCACCAAATTCAATGGAAGTAAATCCAGGTGAATCTGGAGAATATACAGTTGTAATTTTCAATACCGGCTCAGACCCAGTAACCGTTAATCTGCAAGCATCTAATGAACCTGGTGAGGACTGTAATGGCTTTACTACAACGATTGGCCAAATACCTGGTCAGATTGAGTCTGGTTCCTCGGAAGAGACTACAATGAATGTCACGCTTGCTCAAACTGTTGAGCCTGAATCTTCCTGTGACACCACAGTTACTGCTACAATAACTGCAGTTATTGGAGCGCCAGGTGCGGAAGTTCCAGAACCCTCTACTGAAACAGTGACTACCAATGCAGGAGATGGCTCAGGTAGTACTTTATTCGGAGTAGATTTGTACTTTGACAATGTTGAGGAAAGAAATTCCCAAAAGAAGATACTTGGAGCGGGTTCTGATACAGTCACCTACTTTATCACTGTTGAAAATACAGGGCAAACCAATGAATCGATAGATTTGATATTGGAAGAAGTTACCGATTCTGGTTGTAATAACCCTCAAGATTTAACAGTAACGCTCAGCGATACTAATGTTGCTCTTGATGTGGAGGAAACCGAGCAAATCACTGTAGAAGTGGAAGTTCCTGAAGGGCAGCAAGCAAACGACTACTGCTGGGAAGTTATAGCTACTGTTTCGGGGTCCAACCCTGCTCAAAATGCCACTGATACAGTGGAACTTGAGTTAGAAGTTCCAGTTCTAAAAGAGTGTTCAATGTCTCTCTCAAAAACTACTTTGAATCTAGAACCAGGTGATATTGGAACTTTGACTGCTACCCTAAGTAATGAAGGTAATAGTGATTGGTCGGTAACTATGTCTGTGACTGGAGACCCAGGTTCTGCCAATAGTAGGTGGGTTACTTTCGATGGACCTTCAAGTGGATTATTGCCATACAACAGTGGCTCAGGGACGAAATCATTTGATCTAGAAGTGCAGCCAGATGATTCAAGGAGTGCAGGTTCTGAAACTCAAATTACCGTTCAAGCCAAAGATGGAGGCACTCTAAAATGTATCAAACAATTTACAGTTATTGTAGGACAAAGTTACGGGGCTTCCCTTAGTTTACAGACCTCAAGTTTAGGCCCTATTGAGCCAGGTGAAAACCAATCATCAAAAGTTACTGTCACCAACACAGGTAACGGTGAAGATACTCTTAGATTAACGGTTTCTTCCCCTCCTTCTGGGTGGACTGTCACATTGGATAGGGCGACAGTTACTGTAGGTTCAAAACATGGTTCAAGCAAATCAGCCGAAGTATCTTTTACAGTATCAGTTCCTGAAGATGCTCTTGCTACAGAAAGTATTGACTTGACCTTCTCAGTTTTACCAAATGGCGGCGGACAAGCGTACCAAACTAAGATTCTTTCAGTCACGGTCAAGGAAACTCATGGAATGGATGTCGAAAGAGGCGAGAATCAAACCGGCCGTTCAAATACCATTTTACTATTTCCAATGACGGTTGAGAACCTTGGAAATAATGAGGATAGTTTTAGATTTTATACAAAAAGCAATACTGAAAACTGGGAGACTTGGTTTATGGATGAATCTGGTAATCAGCAGTCACAATTCGACATTGGGGCTAGAGAAACCCAAATTATTACCTTAAATGTTAGAGTTAAAGTTGGAACTGAGAATTGGGAGTTTACCGATATCGATGTTGAGGTGACAAATTTAGGAGACTCCAATACTGCCGATGATAATCTCGATGGATTGCCAGATAATAAGCGATTGGAGAAGTTTAGAGCCATACGTTCCGATGTCAATTATTCAATGGACATTAAATTTGATGAAGGCACCCCAGGTGTGTCGATAAATAACAGAGTTACCTCGATAGTCCTCCCACCTGAAGGAGAAGTAATTTTCAATATGTGGGTTGAAAATACGGGTGATGAAAATTACGATAATGCCGTTTTTGACATAAATGGGCTAGAAGGTTTAGCTACACGTCAATTATTATTAGATGGTGAAGTAGTAGATATTGCTGGTAAATTCAAGATATTATCTGGATTTGGACTTTGGAATGCTACAACGGGCTCATACCAACTAGATGCAGATGGTGAACTAGTACACTCTTATTCGGAGCAAGGTATTGAATTTGAAAAAGAAAACCTGGGGATATTAGATCTTGAGGTTAAGACTTACAGAGTGCTGTTTCAACTTAAGATAGAAGTAAACCCAGGTGCTGTAACTGGAGACGGGGGAGCTCTAGAAGTTGTTGTTACAAGCGAATCAAATTCTGCAGACCGTAAAGGTTTCACTTCTCTAAGTCTAGAGGTACAAACTATCTATAACATTCAATTCCAATCCGATGTCAGACTTGACCATTACCTTGAGTATCCAGATAAAGAGACAATAAATGTTGATGTTATCAATGAAGGTAATATTAGGACACAGTTCCTTGTTCTAAATCCGGAAGGACTGAGAGGATGGACCGTTTCTATGGATTATACCAACGGCTCATGTTCTTCTAATTCAGAAGGACTAACTTGCTGGCTAGATGTTGGAGAATCCATTGGGCTTGAAGTTAATGTAAGGCCATCATTTGATGCAGAAGTTGAAGATAACTTCACCTTCACATTATCGGTTCAACCGATTGAAACAGGAGTAATCGATAGAGAAAATATCGAATTTTCTGTTTTGGGGGAGCCTTATGCTGGAGCCTTTGGGCTTGGAATTCAACAAGAGCATATCAAAACTGGAATGTATGTTCTAGTCGCTATAATATTCCTTGGAATAACATATCAAGGGGCAAGGCCTACAATAATGGAAATGAGTGCCAAATCAAGGGCTAAGCGCCAATTGATTTACTCTGATAAACTATTACATGCCAAGGCTAGTGGTTTCAAAACACAAAGTGGCCTAAGTTTCAATCCAGTGCCGTATCGTTCTTCATTGAAACAATGGTTAGTATTCACGCCTCTAACACTCGGTATTTACCCTGCTATTGTGTTATTCAAGTGGGGTAGTGAATTGAAGAGGTATGCTAACCTTGGGCCTGGAGGAGCAAAGAATTTATTATTCTTCATCATACCTTTATTCAATTTCTACTGGGGATTCAGATTTATTGGCCTAGTTAGGCAATTAGAAACACAGACAATGCATCAAACAAAAGTATCTACTAAGGCTCCTATGGTTTGGTTTATTCTTTCGATATTTGTTTTCCCTGTTCTTGCCGGTATTACTTTCCTTGTTGGAGCGCTTCTAATGATCCCAGTTATCATTCTACTACCTGAGTTTGTTTCTTTGCCTATCTTGTACTTGTTCTACTCATTCGTTGTTTGGTTGTTTATCTTACCATCGTACAAGATATGGTCTTTAACACAGAATTCAATGAATGCTTCTTGGACTATTTGGTTCGGTAAATCTGCATAGATTTCCCTGTGATTTTGGCAGAATTTAATGGTCAAATTATACCTGAAAAAAGCTGTATCATTTGGGAACCCTTATTGAGGGGTAATTATTGGAAAGATTGCTGGGCGTATGCTTTGCAATTGGGTGAAAAAATGTCCGGACTTGAATCGGTACCTAGCTCATATCTTTCTATTGGCTTTTTGACGGTTGTTGGCATACTTATGCCACTAACAAATTTCCTCATTACTTGGGTGGTTAGACCTCGTGTTGACCCTGCTCGTCCTCATATTACTCGTTCATACCTTTTGGAAGGTTATGAGAAAGACCACAGCCTGTATCCAAGAAGGCTGACTACTTTCGAATGTGGTAGTGAGCCAGTAGGCGATGCAATGATACAATTTCATTTTCAATATTACTGGTATGCGATTATCTTCCTGGTTTTTGATGTAGCTTTCATGTTCCTAGTTTTGGGCGGAATGGTTGCATCTGATGCTACAGCACAAGACCTAGCAGAAAGCGCTAGAGAAGGTGCAGTTGCCAAAGCCAAGAACGCACTGGTCGTTCTTAGCGTATTCTTTGCCACAATGTCGTTAGGCGTGTGGTATGTTTTCCGAAAGCGAGGAAGAATATACATCTGAGGTGATTTAATGGCTGATACTGGAGAGAATTTTGCTGCTTTCAATAGCAGAGCGCTTGTCGAGATGGTCGGTGGCGTTACCGATGAAGCATTAAAAGTAACAAAAATCAAGCAATTTCTAAGCGTTCTTGCTGGCAGATTTTTTAATTGGGCAGGAAGAAAATCCTTGTTTACTCTGCATTTGGGTATCAAGTGTTGCGCTATTGAGATGGCTGCAGCGGCAACACCGCGTTTCGATGGAGACCGGTTCGGTGTACTTTTCCGTTCATCTCCACGTCAATCTGACGTCCTACTTGTCAACGGCCCGGTTTCCAAGAAGTTTGCCGATAAGATAGTCCGTCTTTGGGAGCAAATGCCAGAGCCAAAATACTGTATTGCAATGGGCGAATGTGCAATTTCAGGAGGCCCCTACTTTCAGTCATACAATATTCTTGAAGGAGTCGACACTGTAATTCCAGTAGACGTATACATCCCGGGATGCCCTCCAAGGCCAGAGGCTCTAATCGATGGCTTTGGATTACTTCGTGAAAAGATTATCCGAATTGGCGCCGCTCCAAGTTCACAGAGAGAGAGCGAGAAGCCTTTGATTGTTGGAGATGAGTGATATGGGTACAACTGTTACACTATCACAAAACGAAGCAGCCGCAAATGAATGCTTAGAGGCGATTAACTCTCGTTTTTCTGGCTCAGGAGTTGTTGCTTCAGTAGAAAAGCACTCAAATGCTAAGAAATATGCATTTATTCGAATCACAACACCCCCCCAACACTGGCAAGCACTAGCAAAATGGTTGCGTTTTGACTTGAATGTCAATTATTGTTCTATGGTCACAGGAACTCATTACCCTGAAGGTCCACAAGAAAGAGGCTGGGAAGTGGCTTATCACTTTCTAAGGCAACCAATTACAGATCAGCGTCCAGATACTTACACGGTTTATGTGGCTGAGAAGTTAGATGGGCAATTAATTCCAATGGAATTCGAAGTTTTGATTCCTCTTGAAAATAATGATTCTCCAGTCGTTCCAACAGTGCAACACATTTGGGGTGGCGCAGATTGGAATGAGAAGGAAACTTGGGACCTTGTTGGGATTAAATTTGAGGGCCATAAAAACATGCATAGAGTCCTAAATCCTCACGATAGCCCTGAAGGATTCCATCCACTACAAAAGCAACACAAACTTCGATATCACGATCATAATGAAATGTATGATGACCCCCAAGGCTTTGGCCGAAAACCAGCGGATGAGGGCCGTATTAAGTGAGGAATTACCATGGCACAAATGTGGATTACAATGGGGCCTCAGCACCCGATGACTCATGGGCTGTGGACTCTGAGAGTGAAAGTTGATGGTGAGACAGTAGTCGATACCGAAGCGGAATTAGGATATATCCATCGTGGGGTTGAGAAAATATGCGAATCAAGAGATTTTACTCAAGTTACGCCCTACTGCGACAGACTTTGTTATGTTAGCGCAATGACTTGGGCTAATTCCTACATTTATGCTGCAGAAGACCTTTTGGAGGCGGACGTTCCAGAAAGAGCAGAATATATTCGTTTGATTTCGGCAGAATTGCAAAGACTTGCATCTCACTTGATGTGGCTCGGCGCTTTTGGCCCAGATATTGGTAACTTGACTTTGATGACTTGGTGTATGCGAGACCGCGAGATGTTCCTTGACCTGCTTCAAGAGTTAGGTGGCTCAAGAATGCACTATAACTATCCTAGAATCGGTGGTGTAAAGCGTGACATTCCTATTGGATTTGCTGATAGAATGATTGCTAAAGTGAAATTATTCGAACGCAGAATCGAAGAATACGAGATGATGCTTGACGAATCTACCATTTGGTTGGTCCGATTACAAGGTGTTGGCTATGCTAATGCCGAAGAAATGGTTGAAGCTGGTGTATCAGGGCCTAACGTCCGTGCAGCAGGAGTAAATTATGACGTTCGTTGGGCGCACCCATATTCAGTTTATGACGAAGTAGACTGGGAGCCGGCAGTTGAGAAACCAACCTCGGTAAAAGGTGCAGACTGTTATGACCGTTACAGAGTTAGAATGGAAGAGATGCGCCAATCATGTAGAATGGTACTAGATGCAATTGAGAAAATCCCTGGAGGGAAGAATACAAACTACGCTAATGGCGATGAGATGATTTACCAAAAAGCGCCAACACGTGCTCCAGAAGGAGCTTCAGGATTTAGTAACTACGAGTGTACTAGAGGCGCTTCACAATTCTATGTTCAAGGCGGCGGAGATGGCCGTGGAAAGAATCCTTATCGACTTTCAATCCGTTCTCCAATGTTCATAACAATTCCATTCGTTGCTAAGACGATGATTGGTTACAAGGTTGCCGACATACCTGCAATTATGGGTAGTTTCGACCCATGTATCGGAGAGACAGATCGTTGAGGTGATATCATGGATGATGCATATGACTTACGAGGATTAATTTTTGACCTTGTCGATAAGACAATCCCGCCACTTCTTGAGGGCACCCCCCTAGAAGAAAGTACAGGTCAAATCGCATTTGGATTAGCGACCTTTGCAGTAGTAAACATTGTATTTCTGATGTTATTTTTCTCACAATTCGCAATTCTTTGGATTGAGAGGAAAGCCGTTGCTAGAATGAATGATAGAAGAGGTGCAACCACTGCTCTACGTTCCTTGTGGGTTGGTGAAAACGGAGTTACTGCAGGTGAATGGTGGAACATGCTGCCATTTGGACTTGGTAAACCAATTGGCGCTGTCAATAAATGGTTGAATAAGAAATTCGGTAATAGAGATGAAAAGTTCCCCACAGTTGACAGAGTCAATAACAGGTCATGGATGGGATACTCGATATTCCCAGGTTTCTTTCAAAACGTCGCAGATGGCATGAAGTTCTTGTTAAAAGAACATATGGTGCCACAAAGAGCAGATAAGTTAATCTTCGAAGTTTCACCATTCTTAATAGTTTCATCCACTCTACTAATTCTTGGAATCATACCACTTTCTAGTGGAATTTATGCCACTAATCCTGAACTTTCAATTCTATATGCCATAGCAATCTTTGGAATAGCGCCAATCGGTGTTTTCTTTGCTGGATGGTCTTCTAACAATAAATATACCTTGATCGGTGGAATTCGCTCTGCTGCACAACTAACTGCATACGAAATTCCACTTTTACTTACATTACTTTCAGTCGCCGTTTTGTCTGGAACTTTCAACATAATAGAGAGTGTACACTTCCAACATTCAGCAGGCGCTTGGAACCTATTCTTGATGCCTCTTGGTGCCGGATTATTCCTTCTAACAATGATTGCTGAAGTAGAACGTGTCCCGTTTGATATGCCCGAAGCTGAAGCCGAATTGGTTGAAGGCTGGTGGACTGAATACGGAGGAATGAGATTTGGAATGTTATTCATGGCTGAATATATCAGAACCTATGCCGCATGTTTCTTGTTCACCCACTTCTTCCTTGGTGGATGGCATCTACCATTCCAAGGTCTAATTGGTTCGATACCAGTTGTTGGCGGTGCTTATCTTTTGATTCCTGGAGCAGTAGTAGTTCTACTCAAGTCTTGGTTAGTATTCCTACTAGTATTCGTATGGGCGAGATTCTCTCTAGCAAGAATAAGAACTGACCAAATTCTTGAATTTGGTTGGAGAATCTTGTTGCCACTAGCAGTATTCCAATTAATCCTATCAGCAGTCTACCGATTGTATCTGTTTGATCCTTCAGCAATGGATGATGGAACTTATGGAGGTACTTCATGGGAGGCTCTAGGAATCCCATTCTTTATTCCAGCGATTACAACCGCCATTTGGCTAGGGATATTCTTCCTTATGCTTAATGATGAAGATAAGAGCGGAAACACGGAACGTATGTTCCATGTATACACAGACAAGCCAGCGGGAACATATGTCCCGGGGCAGGAGTGAGGTGAAAAAATATGCCAATGCATCCACACGCAAAACCGAATTTTAGAAATCTATTTTGGTATCCGTTTAAGATTACCTTGATTACAGCACTACGAACCTTCCCAATATTTGGTAAGTTATTTGGAAAGAGGCTATCAGGTGGCTATCACAATACTACACATCCCGAATTTTTAGATGAAGGTTCTGCGGCTAGAGCGTCGAAGAATTCACAGTTCAACGATATATCACAGCAACAATTTGCCCCCGATAGAGTCACTTCGGATTTATTCCCTACTCTTTGGAAGCCTCAAACAGTTCAATACCCGTATGAGAGGTTAGAAGATATGGAGCCATGGCTTTTCGTACCAGGGAACTATAACGGAAGAATTGGAGTCATTTGGGAAACATGTACTGCTTGTAAGTTGTGCGTAACCGCTTGTCCAAACGATTGTTTACACATGACCACAGAACTTCGCGTAGATGTCCTTGACGGTGCTGAAGGCGAACACGGTGGAATGGGCGCTGAACTAGAGGTTGGCGGATTTGCTGCAAAGCAAATAGAAGAAGTTGTAGATACACTCGAAGACTTCAACCACGTCACCGCACACGCTGATACTCCAGACCAGTGGAGATTTGCAGAAGTTCTTGATTTATCAGGAAGTACTGCAACAGTTCGTTGGAATGATTCAGGTGCTGAACAAGAAGTCGAGGCTGCTGAATTATTCGTAGCAGATGACCAAATTGTATCAGGTAGAATTGACCTTGGACGCTGTATGTTCTGTGGACTTTGTATGGAAGCATGTGGATTTACATCTTTCTTTATGACCAATGAATATGATGGAATGTCAGGTTTCTCTCGCCAAGACCTTTGGTTCGATGCAAGCAGAACTAGAGTTCTACCTTCAGTACATCAAGAAGCAGTAGATTCTGAACTTGCAAAGCGTGCCAACAAAGAACGCGATAAGAGGGCGAAGAAGGCTGCAAGAGCGGCTAAGGAGAGTGCTTGATGTGGACGTAGGAGCAATTGTTGAGGCAGGGGTATTCTTCCTTTTTGCAACAATCACCATCGGTGGAGCTTTAGGATTAATCCTTGCTCAAAGAGTTGCTCATTCCATGCTTTCACTAATCTTCTGTTTTATGGCAGTTTCAGGAATCTTTATTCTACTTGGTGCTGAATTTTTAGCAGCCATTCAAATTTTGGTATATCTTGCCAGCGTAGGTTTGGTTGTACTGTTTGGTATCATGCTTACTAGAAGACAAATACTGGAGGAGGACTTCGAATGAAGTTCTTGTCCTTAGTAACTAGAATTGGCCTTCTTGGCCTTGGTATGATACTTGTTTCAGTACTGAGTGCTGATGAAGTATGGGATAACCCCAGCGATAGTGAGCCATCAACAAACGCACTCGCTGACATCATGCTAAATGAATGGGCGCTACCTCTACTTGTCTTAGGTGTGCTAATGTCAGTCGCTATGATTGGAGCAGCATATCTTGTTCGTGATGAAAGAAGAGAGAATCTTCTTTGGGAATTTGGAGGTGAAGAAGAATGATAGATCCAGCATGGGTTTCCGCACTTTCAGCATTATTGTTCGTTATCGGACTTGGTGGAGCATTTACTCGTAAGAATGCGATTATCGTATTGATGTGTATCGAGTTGATGCTTAATGCAGCAAATATGCAATTCGCAGCCGCTGCAGTTCATCATGGTGATTCTACTGGATGGATTTACACTATTTTTGCAATTGCAATTGCAGCGAGTGAAGTAGCTATCGGATTAGCGATATTCCTTGCTATGTATGGTAAGCATGAATCGATATCATTAGACGATGTAGACGTCTTGAGGAACTGAGGTGATTTAATGGCAGGTTCAAGTGGTTCAGGAGTTATACTCGACAGCGGAATGGTTCAGTATGCACCATTGATTATTTTACTACCAATGCTAGCATTCCCAGTGATTCTATTCCTGGGTAAGGTTTTCAATAAGAATCCATTTTGGAAGAATACTTTGAAAGAAGGTGGATTAATTGCATTGCCAGTTATGGCTGCGAGTTTGATTATATCGTTACTATTAATCAAAGACCATCTAGGTAGTTTTGCTGGAATTAAAGATTCATTAAATATTCTTTGGGTTAATACCAGTGTTTGGGATGGAGGCGTACTTGAGCCTGTAACCCTTGGTTTTGGAATCTATGTTGACCACGTTACAGTGATGTTATTATTTGTTGCATCATTCCTTTGTCTTCTAATCAATATATTCAGCGTTGGATATATGAATACAGATCCAATTAACGATAATAAGAATCATCGATTTTATGCAGAGTTTGTTCTGTTTTGTTCAGCCATGCTCGGTATGGTTCTTGCTGATTCTTTCCTTTGGTTATTCATTTTCTGGGAGATTATGGGTCTGTGTTCATATCTGTTAATCGGATTTTACTATGAGAAGCCAAGTGCTGCTTATGCGGCTAAGAAAGCGTTCTTGACGACCCGTATTGGCGATGTATTCCTAATGATTGGTCTTGTAATGATGTGGGACTTATTTGGCTCTCTGGACTATGATGTTGTTTTCAACTCGGACAATATCGCTGAGGTTGCCGCTCAATCTTCAGGAACTCTTCAATGGGCATTAGGGATGATGTTTATTGGAGCAGTTGGTAAATCTGCACAATTCCCTCTTCACGTTTGGCTACCAGACGCTATGGAAGGACCAACGCCTGTTTCTGCTCTTATTCACGCAGCAACAATGGTTAATGCCGGACTATATCTTGTAGCAAGAATGTTCCCATTCTTTGGTGATGCATCCATGAGCGGGGAACTTGTTGATTTGGCGTTTATCATTGCATTAATCGGCGGTATCACTGCTGTAATGGCAGCAGCGATTGCCTTTGTTCAGAACGATCTGAAGAAAGTTCTAGCATACTCGACAATGAGTCAACTAGCATATATCTTCACAGGACTTGGTTGTGCAATGTATCTGGCTAATACTTTAGATTGGCAAAATGACGACGGTGCTCATTATATCGTAATCGTAGCATTTGGTGCTGCACTATTCCATCTTTTCAATCACGCCATGGCAAAGGGAATGCTGTTTATGGCAAGTGGTTCAGTAATACATGAAGTACACCATGCCCACCATCACTTACACCACCATGACGACAATGGAGACGACCATCATGAAGATGACTTCGATGCCCAATCTATGGATAATATGGGTGGTCTTGCCTCAAAGATGCCACTTACGGCAACAGCAATGCTAGTCGGTTCTGCTTCTATCATGGGTCTACCTTTCATCGGTGGCTTCTGGTCTAAAGAGGGAATCATCGCTAATGCTTGGAGAGTCGCTCAAGATGACCCAAGATTCCTAATTCCTGCTATGTGTGTATTAATCGGTGCTGGAATGACCGGTTTCTATATGTCAAGAATGTGGCTAAAGACATTCGCTGGTAAGCCAAGTAATGAGGTTGCAGCCCATGTAGGTCCAACAAATACTTGGATCAAGATACCACTTTTCACTCTAATCTTCGTAACTCTATCCGCTATAATATTTGCAGGAATGGGCTTTACTCATTGGGCACCAGATAGTGAATATAGTTTCATGTCAGAAAGAGGCTTAGCGGAAGGAATTGTCTATGAAATGAAGCATGCATTTGCTAATAGCGATTCATTCTTCTTTGTCATCACCTATGTGGCAATTGCTATTGGGGCTATACTAGGTCCTGGTTTAGCCATGTCTCTTTATGGTGGTAATTTGGCTGAAGGTGAACAAACTAAGCCTTGGATGAAGCCAGTCATAAGACTGAATGCTTGGGTTTACGCCCGTTTCAACTTCAACAACAGTTCAATTGCAGAATCTAGTCTGACTAGAGCACTTGAGCAGAGATTGTATATCGATTATTACTATGATATGGCTATGCTTAAGATTGTAGCAGCCTTTTCCAAGAAGTCTGCTGAAGCAGATACTTTGGTAATAGATGGAACAATCAAGAGTATCGAAAGAGGTTCACAGTCTCTATCTACTTTGGTTCGCTCGCTAACCACAGGTTCTGCAAGAGATTATATTTTGATGATTTCAGTTGGAACATTGGCGATATTCTTCTTCCTATGGGGGGTGGCATGATTGAATGATTGGATTTCGATTCCATTAGTGGCTTTCCCACTGATAAGTAGCATGATTTTGTTAGGATTTGTTTCCAATGCTTCGCCAAGAGTTCGTGAGGGACTGGTTAAGCCGATTAGAATGGCTTGTCTAGTATTTTCACTTCTTCTACTCGTTTTGACAACTGGAATGTTCTTCCAGTATTTCGGAAATGTTTCTTGGATGGATATTCAATTCAATGATTATGAATACATGGCTAGTTATTCATGGATTGACTCTTTAGGAATAAACTGGACTGTTGGATTAGATGCCTTATCTTTCCCAATGGTTTGGTTGACAACTTTCTTACTTCCAGTTACTATTATTGCAACATGGAATGAAAAGTATGGCGCCACATATTTCCCTCTGCTATTGATGATGGGAGGAGCTTTAATTGGAGTATTTGTATCTCTTGACTTGTTTATGTTCTATGTATTCTGGGAACTTACTCTAATTCCAATGTTTTTCTTGATTCTAAAGTGGGGAGGAACAGATAGAAAGTATGCTGCTCAAAAATTCTTCATCTATACCTTTACTGCTTCAGTAATAATGCTACTTGGTCTAATCACTCTATTCTTCTTACAAGAGCCAAACACCCTTGCATCAGCAGGTACAATGACTGGACGTAGTTTCTCGATACCAGAATTGATTGATTCTGCCAGAACTGCAAATGTCGGTGATAACTGGTTCCTTGGTAAGACAATGCAGAATATTTTATTCGTAATGTTGATGATTGGTTTCTTAGTAAAATTACCAGCAGTTCCTTTCCACACTTGGCTGCCTGATGCTCACGTTCAAGCACCAACTGGTGGTTCAATGCTATTAGCAGGTGTAATGCTGAAGATGGGTGCTTACGGAATGTTTAGACTGCCGTTAAGCCTATTCCCACACGCCCTATACCACTTCCAACTAGCATTGATGATTATTGGAATGGTATCCCTTGTATGGGGTGCAATTGTTTGTTTGGGTCAAACTAATTTGAAGAAAATGGTTGCCTATTCCTCAGTATCTCACATGGGAGTAATTCTGATCGGTATTGCTACAATGCAACCTATGGGTTGGGCAGCAGCACTATTCATGATGTTTGCTCACGGAATAATCAGCCCAATGCTGTTCGCAGTTTGTGGTGCTTTCAAACATCA
>TARA_B110000444_G_scaffold261004_1_pt1 | contig 27859 bp, 27 predicted proteins | sample TARA_B110000444 | Tara Oceans TARA_B110000444 (sample SAMEA4398370) | marine metagenome | biome: Polar Biome; feature: [SRF] surface water layer (ENVO:00010504); material: water (ENVO:00002006), including particulate matter (ENVO:01000060) such as... | depth 5 m | reverse complement strand
GTACTTATTTTTATTTGAAAATTGTCCTGAAAATCCACACATAATATTTTATAGTTTCTTATTTAACTTTTATAATCTAGCTTATATAGTCAACATTATCATTATTATTAAATATAAAATCATCCTATGTTAAGCAAAAGATTATCAAAACGTAAAGTTTGTGTGGTAATAACAAATCGAGCAAATTATGCGCGAATAAAACACTTTCTTTATAAAGCAAAAAAATCAAGTAAAATAGATTTACAAATAATACTATCTGGATCAGCACTAATACATAGATTTGGTGATATTGAGTCTTTGATAGAGAAAGAGGGGCTTACTATCAATGCTAAAGCTTATTTTTTATTAGAGGGTGGCAATGCAGTTACTCAGGCTAAATCAACTGGACTAGCTATTATTGAATTAACAAATATATTTCAGAAATTAAATCCTGATATTGTTCTGACTGTTGGTGATAGATATGAAACAATGGCTACTGCAATTGCTTCAACTTATAGTAATATTTTTTTGGCTCATATTCAGGGAGGAGAAGTTAGTGGCAATCTAGATGAAAATGTAAGACATTCAATTACTAAATTGTCTCATTTACATTTTGCGACTACTAAAAAAAGTAGGAATAGAATTTTAAAATTGGGTGAAGAAAAATCTAGAGTTTTTCATACTGGATGTCCATCAATTGATCTTATAACTTCATCGACAACCAAGATGAATAAGAAATTTTTTAATAATATTGGATCATTGGGTGAAAAAGTTGATTACAGAAAGCCATATATTCTTGCTGTTAATCATCCTTTAAGTACTGATATTAAATCAAACAAGTCTAATGCAAAAATATTTTTAGATGCTTTGAGTAAAAGAAAAGAACAAATTATTTATTTGTGGCCAAATCCAGATGCTGGCACTGATTTTGTTTCAAAAAAAATAAGAGAATTTAGAGAATATAAAAAACAATCTAGCTTTACATTCTTAGTTAATGTCTCTCCAGAGGACTATATTACTTTGTTATCTAATGCTTCTTGTTTAGTAGGAAATAGTAGCTCTTTTATTAGAGAGGGATCAAAATTAGGAAAGCCCGCTTTAATTATTGGTGAAAGACAAAACAACAGAGAAGTTGGCAAAAATGTTATGAGAGCATCATATAATGTTAATGAAATTAATCAAAAAATTGATATTCAAATTAATAAAAAATATTTATCAGAAAATATATATGGTGATGGCAAGGCTTCCGAAAAAATATTAAAAATTATAGAAAAAATTGAGCTAAATATATTAAAAAAAATTACCTATTAAATTAATGATAAAAATAAAGAAAAATACCTTTATTGCGATTGTTCTGGCCAGAAAAGGATCAAAATCTATAAAGAATAAGAATTTATTTAAAGTTAATAGAAAACCTTTAATTCAATATACATTTGAAGAAGCTGTGAAATCAAAGTTATTATCAAGTGTCATTTTATCAACTGATGATAATAAAATAATTAATCTTTCTAAAAAATTTAATATCATGAATTTTGGTCTTAGGCCAAAAAATTTGTCTTCTGATAAAGCAAAATCAATAGATGCTATTATACATACACTTAGTAAAATTAAAGATAATTTACCAGAATTTATTGTGCTTCTTCAGCCAACTTCACCTTTAAGAAAATCGTATCATATTGATGTTGCAATAAAAAAAATGATTAAATTAAAGAAAAATTATGACTCTCTTGTTTCTTTGGAAAAAATTGAAGAACCACATCCATATAAAATGAAATTTATAAATAATGGGAAAGTAGTTCCCTTCATCAAGGATACAAGCAGTGAAATTGCCCGTCAATTATTACCAGCAGCATATAAATTGAACGGTGCTATATATATATCTAAAACTAAAATTTTACTTAGTAAAAAAACTTTACTTTACAGAGCTGCACCTTATGTTATGAATTGTGATGAATTAGTAAATATCGATACAATGAGTGATATTGAATTATTTAAACAAAAATTAAAAAAAAATGGCTGAAGTAAAAATTATTGCAGAAATAGGATGGAATCATATGGGAGATATGAATCTAGCTGAAAAAATGATAATTGCAGCAAAAGAATCAGGAGCAGACTTTGCAAAGTTTCAAACGTGGCAAACTAAAAACTTAAAACCTGGTGAATGGGATAATGATGGCAGAACTGAAATATATAGAAAAGCTGAGTTATCAAAAAGCGATTATTCTGATCTTTTTGAAATATGTAAAAATAATAAGATACATTTTTTAACAAGCTTATTTAATGAAAAAGATTACGAGCTAATTTCTCATTTACCAATTGATACTATCAAAATTCCCTCACCTGAAAATAGAAATAAAAAACTTATTGAATTTTGCGATAACAATTATAAAAATATTTTTTTATCGACTGGTGCTGCAACTATTGATGAGATTAGCGAAAGCTATAAACTTTTTAATAAGGCAAAAAATGTGTATTTATTTCATTGTGTTTCAAGGTATCCATGTGAAGATCAACACATAAATCTTCCAAGAATTGATAAGCTAAAAGAAATTACTACAAATATTGGAATTAGTGACCACTCAATTGATATATTAAGTAGTCTACTTTCTCTTAATAAAGGTATTAAGTTTATTGAAAAACATTTTACTATTGATAAAAAACTGCCTGGTAGAGACAATGCATTTGCAATCTTACCTCAAGATTTAAAAGAACTAAGCAATACAATAAAGAGATATGAATTAATGTTAGAGTCAACATCTTTAATATCTAATTCTGACAAAGATATACGTCAATATTATGCTGGTAGATGGGCAAAGTAATAACTAAAAATATTTTGTATACGTATCTATAAAATATTAAATTGAAAATGGGTAAAACATATATAATTGCTGAAGCTGGAGTAAATCATAATGGTAATTCAGAATTAGCATTTAAACTAATTGATAAAGGGATTGAGGCTGGAGCAGATGCGATAAAATTTCAAATATTTAAAGCTGATAATCTTGCCACAGATAAATCTGATAAGGCACAATACCAGCTTTCAACAACAAACAAGCATGAATCTCAATTAACCATGCTAAAATCTTTAGAGCTTCCATTAAAAACTTATATTAAATTGAAAGAATACTGTGAAAAATTAGGTGCAGATTTTCTTATTACAGCTTTTGATTCAACTAGTTTAAATTTTATTATTAATAAATTAAATGTATCACGTCTTAAAATTCCTTCTGGAGAAATAACTAATGGTCCATTAATACTCCAACATGCGCAATCTGGACTAGATATAATAATGTCAACTGGAATGGCAAATTTAAATGAAATTCAAGATGCATTATCTATAATATCATATGGTTACAATAATCAGAAACCAATCAATTCTGTCAATTTCAAGAAAATTATTGAATTTAATAAAATAGAAAAGCCAAAAATTTCTTTGAAAGATAAAGTAACTTTATTGCACTGTACTACTGAATACCCCGCTCCAATTGATGAGCTTAACTTAAAAGCCATACAAACACTTAAGGATACTTTTGGTCTTATGGTGGGTTATTCTGACCATTCAGAGGGTATTTTGGCTTCTATAATTGCTTCATCTTTTGATATTAAAATAATTGAGAAACATTTTACCTTAGATAAAACTATGGCAGGACCGGACCATAAGGCCTCATTAGAACCAGATGAGCTAAAATTAATGATTGAATCAATCAGAAACACTGAAAATATAATGGGAGCAGGTGAAAAAAAAGCTTCCCCTTCAGAAATAAAGAATATTTTTATTGCAAGGAAAAGTTTAGTAGCATTAATTAATATTAAAAAAGGTGATTCATTTTCAGAAAAAAATTTAACTGCCAAGAGATCTGGAAATGGAATTTCTCCTATGAAATTCTGGGAATTTATTGGTAAAAAAGCATGTAGAGACTATTTAAAAGATGAGATTATAGAATGAAAATTGGTTATTTTGCTGATGGAGCATGGTCTCATAAAGCAATAGAGTTAATATCAAATATGAATGATTTTGAAATTGTATTCATAGTTCCTAGATTTGATATACAAGACCCTATATTAAAAGAATTGTCTAACATCTTATCTGTACCTTTCTTACCAATTAAGAATATCAATTCAAAAGAGACTGTTAAGATTCTTTCATCTTATGGCGCTGATATTTTTGTTTCAATGTCATTTAACCAAATAGTAAAAAAACCTTTATTAAAACTAACTAAACATGGCTTTATTAACTGTCATGCAGGTAAACTTCCTTTCTACCGAGGCTGCAATGTACTAAATTGGGTTTTAATTAATGGTGAAAAAGAGTTTGGTGTTACAGTACATTATATGGATGAAGGTATTGATACGGGGGATATTATTTCCCAAGAATTATCAGAAATAACCGATACTGATGACTACTCAACAATTCTTGATAAGGCAACTCAATTATGTGCAAATACACTTCATAATTCTCTGATGAAAATTAAAAATTCAAATGTAACTAGAATAAAGCAATCTACAATTCATAAGAATGGAAGTTATTGTCGAAGAAGAGTTGATGGAGATGAATGGATTGATTGGACTTGGAGTAATTTGAGAATTTTTAATTTTGTTAGGGCAATTACAAAACCTGGTCCATACGCAAGAACTACTATAGATAATGAGTTGATTTTGATTCATAAAGTATCAATCTTTAAGATTAATTTAGAAAATAAATGCAGTCCAGGTGAAATAATTTTATATAATGGAGATATCTTAGTAAGGACTAGTGATGGCTTTATAAAAATAAATAAATTTTCATTTAAATATAACACTATAGAAAATCACAAAAAAATAATTACTGGTTCAATGTTTAAAAACTTAAAGATTTAAATTAATATCTCCAATAAAATTGGTATAAGATAGTTTGGCTTAAAACTATTTTAATAACTACTGTTAGCTGGAGATGGTATTTTTTAATATATAAGAAAAAAAGTAGTGACACATTAGTATATAAAGCATATTTTAATCCATTATCGCGGGGTGGAGCAGTCTGGTAGCTCGTCAGGCTCATAACCTGAAGGTCGTAGGTTCAAATCCTACCCCCGCAACCAAATATATAAACTGATTTCAAATTAGTATTTACAATTATCTATGAATAAAAAAATTTTGATCACAGGTGGAGCAGGTTATATTGGCTCTGTACTATGTCATGATCTTTTAATAGAGAATTACAAAGTAACTTGTGTAGATAATCTAATGTTTGGCGGTAAGGGAATAGAAAATCTAAAAAAAAATAAAAATTTTAAATTTATAAATGTAGATATAAATGATAAAATAGAATTCCTCTCAATTTTGAATTTTGAAAAATATGATATTGTATTACATCTAGCTGCTATCGTAGGAGACCCAGCATGTAAATTAAATAGTGAATTGGCTATTCAAACTAACTGGGAAACTACAAAATGGTTAATTGACAGATGTTATCAAGCCAAAATACCAAGATTTATTTTTGCTTCTACTTGTAGCAACTATGGCAAAATGTCTAATGCAAATATATATGTTGATGAGAATTCTAAACTTGCACCTGTTTCACTGTATGCAGAACTAAAAGTCAAAGTAGAAAAATATATTCTTGAAGAAATTAATAAAGATGAAAAGTTCTCTCCTACTTGCCTTAGGTTTTCAACTGTATATGGACTTTCACCAAGGATGCGTTTTGATTTAACTGTGAATGAGTTTGTTAAAGAGTTATGTCTTGGCAGATCACTTGAAGTTTACGGGGAGCAATTTTGGAGACCGTATTGTCATGTCAAAGATTTTGCAAAAGCTTATATGTGTGTAATGAATGCCCCGACACATAAAGTTGCATATAATGTTTTTAATGTTGGAAGCACTAAAGAAAACTATACAAAAAAAATGATTATTGATGAGATAAAAAATAGTTTACCAAATATAAATATTAATTACGTTAATCAGATTGATGATCCTAGAGATTACAGAGTGAATAGTGATAAAATTAAAATCGAACTCGGCTATAACGCAGAGAAAACTCTAAAAGATGGAATAAATGAGATAAAAGATGCAATTCTTGAAAAAAAAATTATTAACCTAGATGACCAGATTTATTATAATATACCATATAATAAGAAATAATTAATATTAGTGCCAATATTAAAAATTTTTAATCATCAGAGAAATGAAATTAAAAAAAATAGCTATATTTTCTAATGCAAGAAGTGAATTTGGAATACTTGCTCCACTATTAAAAGAGATTGATAAGACAAAGGGTCTAGAGCTATTATTGTTTGCTGGTGGTTCACACCTATCAAAAGAACATGGATATACAATAAGAGAAATTGAAAATTCTGGTTTTAAAGTAAATGCAAAAATAGATATTAAGATTCATGGAGATACTGCTTATAATTTGTCTGAGTTTTCTAGCCTGTCACAAATTAAAATTGCAAAAATATTCAAAAATTTTGATTTTGATTGTGTTTGCGTTGTAGGCGATAGGTTTGATATTTTACCAGTTATTTTTAATGCAATACTATTTAATAAGTTAATAATTCATATACATGGAGGTGAGATTACTGAAGGTGCAATCGATAATCAGATTAGACACATGATTACAAAATCAGCACATATACACTTTGCTATTTCACAAAAGTATGTAGAAAATATTTTAAGGATGGGTGAGGAAAAATTTAGAGTTCACAATACTGGTGCTTTAGCGATTAGTAATATTAAAAATATTGAAAAAATTCCTATTTCAAAAATTTTAAGAGATTTAAAGATTAATACAAATAAGCCAATTATTCTTCTTACTTACCATCCTGTTACTTTAGAGTTTAATCTTTCATATGAAGAGCAGATTAAAAATATATTTAAAGCTTTAAAAGAATATGACGTACAATTAATCATTACATCTCCCGGAATTGATGTTGGTGGAAAAAAAATATTAAAAAAATTAAGAAAAATTTCTGAAATAAACTCAGATTATAAATATATAGATTCTTTAGGATATAAAGTTTTATACAATCTTTACCCATATTTAGATTTTGTTATTGGAAATTCATCCTCTGGAATAATTGAGTCTCCATTTTTTAGAATACCAACTATAAATATTGGCGAAAGACAAAAAGGTAGGTACATGCATGAAAGTATTATTACCTCAGATTATTCTGTTAAATCAATAAAGAGTGCAATTAAAAAAGTTTACTCAAAACAATATAAAAATAAACTTATAAAGATGCAGTATAAATTTGGTAATGGAACTGCAAATAAAAAAATCGTTAATATTTTAAAGAAAATAGATATAAATAACAGGTTGCTTAGAAAGAAACTTTCAAATATAAATCTCAATTATTAACTTCTTAATTTCTAATGGCTACAACATTAAATAATGATAAAACTTAATCCTATTAATATTGAAGACTACTCTAGTGAAATAAAGCCATTAGATGTAAAGTATGGATTGCCAACAGAAATTAAATTTTGTAAAGAATGTACAATTTCAAATCAAAGACCTAGTTCTGCCGTTGAATTTAACCACTCAAAAGAAAGTAAAAAATCTACGATTGATTTTGATAGCAATGGTGTGTGTGCAGCATGTGTATTTGCTGAAAAGAAATTAAAATCTATTGATTGGCAAATACGAGAGGAAGAATTGCAAAACTTATGTAATCAACATAGAAAAAGCAATGGTGAATATGATTGTATAGTACCTGGCTCTGGAGGCAAGGATAGCGTTTACGCATCTCATATTTTGAAATATAAATATAAAATGAACCCACTTACAGTAACATGGGCTCCAAATTTATATACTGATTGGGGCTGGAAAAATTTTCAGTCGTGGATACATGCGGGTTTTGATAATAAATTAATAACACCTAATGGACGAGTACATAGATTGCTAACGCGACTCTCTTTAGAAAACTTATTTCATCCATTTCAGGCATTTATGTTGGGTCAAAAAAATATTGCCCCAAGAATTTCAGAGATGTTAAATATACCTCTTATTTTTTATGGAGAAAATGAGTCTGAATATGGAAATCCCGTTAAAGACAATAATACTGCAATTAGAAATTCAAAATACTATACAAAAAATGATACTGAAATATTTATTGGAGGAACTTCAAAAAGTGAGTTGAAAGATAGTTTTGGACTTACAGAAAATGACTTACATCTTTATTTACCACTAAATAAAGAAAATACTATAAATAATCAGCCAGAAGTTCACTATCTTGGATACTATTTACCTTGGCATCCACAAGGGGCTTACTATTATGCTGTTGAAAATGCTGGTTTCCAGGCAGCACCAGAAAGAACTCCTGGTACATACAGTAAATACAATAGTATTGATGATAAAATCGATGATTTCCATTACTATACTACTTTTATTAAATTTGGCATAGGAAGAGCAACTTATGATTCCGCGCAGGAAATTAGAAATAAGGAAATTACTAGAGAAGAAGGAGTAGCATTAGTTGAAAAATATGATGGTGAATTTCCCAAAAGGTTTTCACAAGAAATATTTGACTATTTAAGTATTAAAGAAAAAGAGTTTCCAATTGCAAATAAAAATTTTGATAATCCAATAATGAGTCTTGATTATTTCAATGAGTTGGCAAACACATTTAGATCTCCCCATATTTGGCAATATGATAATAAATGGTCATTAAGAAAATCTATATACAATACAAATACATAAATTAAATGCGTAATATAAGACTAATAGCACGGCTTGATATAAAGGCGCCATATCTTGTAAAAGGAATTCAATTAGAGGGCCTTAGAAAATTAGGAGATCCAAATGAATTTGCTAGAAAGTACTATAATCAAGGAATAGATGAACTTTATTATGAGGATATTGTTGCTAGTTTGTTTGAGAGAAATAGTCTTTTGAATATAATTGAAGAAACAACAAAAAATATTTTTATTCCTGTTACTGTTGGTGGTGGGATAAGAAATACTAATGATGCTGCAGATGTCTTAAGAGCTGGCGCAGATAAAATTTCTATAAATACTCAAGCAATAAAAAATGAAAATATTATTAGTGAGCTAGCTAACAAATTTGGAAGCAGTACAGTTGTCTTATCTATTCAAGCAAAAAAAAATAACAATTCTTGGGAGGCCTACTATGATAATGGAAGAGAACATAGTTATAAGGATGTTATTGAATGGGCAATAAGAGGGGAAGAATTGGGAGCTGGTGAAATATTACTAACTTCTGTAGACAGAGAAGGAACAACAAAAGGATTTGATAATAATCTTATAAAAAAAGTTACTGATTCTGTTTCTATTCCAGTAATAGCAAGTGGTGGCTTTGGAAAATTAGAAGATTCATTAGAAGTAATTGAAAATGGAAAGGCAGATGCAATTGCAATGGCTCATATGCTTCACTACAATATGTTAGAGATACCTGATATAAAAAGATATCTTATAAATAAATCAATTCCAATCAGAAATGAAGAATTTATAAATGAATAATGTTGTTATTGTCGATTATGGCCTAGGAAATTTAAAAAGTGTTTATCAAAGCCTAGAGAAATTTAATGTAAAAGTTAAAATTAGTTCTAAGCCTGAAGAGATATATGATGCTGATAAGTTGATTCTACCTGGGGTAGGTTCTTTTGTTGGCGGAATGAAAGGATTGGCTATAGATGGAAAGGATGAAGCTATTATTAAATTCATAAAAAAAGGGAATTTTTTTCTTGGTATATGTCTAGGTATGCAAATGCTAATGGAATTTAGCAATGAACATGGCGTAAGTAAAGGTCTTTCAATACTTGAAGGTGATGTGACTATTATTCCACAAAATTATAAGGACATAGTAAATTATAGAAAAATACCACATATTGGATGGAATACAATTAGTAATGCAAGAGATGATCTAGTTGAATGGAATAATAGTATATTAAGAGATATAAATAATTTTAATTATTTTTATTTTGTACATTCTTACATGGTTAATTTAAAATATGAAGAATATAAACTGGCAGTTTGTAACTACAGTAACCAAGAAATAGTAGCGGCTTTTCAAAAAGAAAATATTACAGGTCTACAATTCCACCCTGAGAATAGTGCTAGTAATGGTCTCCGAATATATGATAATTTTTTGAAACTTTAACTTATTAATATAGTAATTTTTAAGAATAAGATTAATTAATTCTCTCACTCCCCTTCAATCAATTCAATATTTTTTTTCCATTAAAAATAATTCACTTAACAATGATAAGTAGCTCATTAATTAAATTTATAATGAAAAATCAGATTGAGATTTTTTAAGAGCATACTTAATATCAAAAACTATAGATTTTTCTTTCTTATATAGCTCAATATTATTATTGATTTTCAAAAATTTTTTATGAGGGACGGCATGAATAATGACATCAAAAAATGAATAGTTTAATTTTTTTAATAAATTAATTTTATAGGTACTTTTTACCTCATTATGATCAACAACTGAATCATAAATGTAAACATTGGATGAAAATCTTTTTAAACTTTTGTATAAGTCAAAAACTTTAGTATTTCTAATATCTGTACAGTTTTCTTTAAAACTAAAGCCTAGTATCAAAATTTTACTTCTGGATAATGTCATTTTTTTATTTACCATTTCTTTTTTTATTTTATTGGCAATGAATACTGACATGTTTTCATTCGTGCTTCTTGCTGCCAGTATCAACTTATGGTCAATTTTATTCTTTTTTGCTATATGTGCTAAATAATATGGATCAACAGAGATACAATGGCCCCCTACGAGACCTGGCTTAAATGGTAAAAAATTCCATTTTGTTTCAGCTGCATCCAAAACATCACGAGTATTTATACCCATTTTTTCTAAGATAATAGAAAACTCATTTATTAACCCTATATTTAAGTCTCTTTGACTATTCTCTATAATCTTTGAGGCTTCTGCAACTTGAATACTTGAAGCTTTATGGGTTCCAGCTGTAATTATTTTTTTATATAATGAGTCAATAACATTAGCTGCATATTTGTTTGAGCCCGATGTAACTTTTTTAATTCTTTTTATATCTCTATTTTTATCACCAGGATTAATCCTTTCGGGGCTGTACCCTAAATAAAAATCTTTATTTAACTTTAAACCTGATATTTTTTCCAGATAGTCATGAGCCATTTCTTCACTTGCTCCGGGGTAAACTGTTGACTCGAAAATAACTGTATCATTTTTCTTGAGTAATTTGGCTATAGATTTGGTTGCGCTAATCATCATTCTCATATCTGGATTATTTTTTTTATCAATAGGTGTGGGAACGGTAACAATAAAAAAATTACAGTCATTTAATTCAATTATATTTTTTGTGAAAATTAATTTTTTAGATCTTCTTAATTCATTGCCAGTAATTATATCTGGAATATCATTATTTTTTTTTAAAAGATTAATTTTTTTTGAATCAATATCATATCCTATGGTTTGGTAAATTTTTCCAAGTTCTACTGCCAATGGGAGTCCTACATAGCCAAGACCCATAATTGCAATTTTAAATTTTTTTTTCACTACTATTCAATTAATAACTTTATTATTTACTATTAAAGTTCATAACTCCATATTGGGTTAGATAGTTTCCATTCATTATTTTTTTTATGCCAAAGATGGTCTGGTCTATTAGCATCAATAATTTTCCAAAAATCATCTTCTTTTAAACTAACATAATCAAGAAACTCTCTAAAATATTTATTAGGAAATTCCATGTCATATTTTTTAACCAAAGCAATGCCTTCTTCTCTTGTTATTTTATCTTCTCTAATTTCTTGGGCTGCATTATATGTTGACCTGCCAAGTCCAAATTTAATTAAAGTTGTATAATAATGAAATGGGTCTATTTTGTCATCAATTGAACTATGCTTAGAATATGATCCCTCAGTTCTTTCCGGATTAGGTTCAAATCCAGTATTTTTAACTGCATAATAGTAGTTTTCCTGTTGATCCCATTTTAAATAGTATCCTAAATAATTAAATTGAATATTGCTTTCACTCAATTCATTCTTTGTTAATGGAATATATGGCTTAAAATCATTTATATTAAAATTACTGTTCCTTATAATTTCATTAATTGATTGTCCTCCAAACCTTAACTCATTGATATCAGTATTTGAAAAATATTTATCACTCATTTCAGGTATTAAGGTTTCCTCTATTGCATTACCATGCTCAGCTTGACTCTCTCCGTACATGACAAGTTTAATTCCAAATTTTTTAGCTATAGAAGGACCAATAATTTTTTGACCAATTATGAAAGGCTGAAATGGATGGCATAGATTTTTAAATGCTAATGAGGTTAGATGAGAATGAATCTTTCCATTGGGTGTAAATAAAATATTGTCTAGCCCTCCTACTCTTACCCAATTATCAAAATTTTTTGAGCCAATTTCAGTATACAAATGTGGAGCCCATGTTACAGTCAATGGATTCATTCCATATTTATATTTTAAAATATGAGAAGCAAATGCGCTGTCTTTTCCGCCACTCCCTGGAACAACTACATCATAATTTTCATTATTACTTCTAAATTTATCTAAAAGTTCTAAAAGTTGTTTTTCACGTTCTTTCCAATTAATTACATTATATTTTTCTTTAGTGTAGTTGCATGAGTCACATATTCCACTGTCATCAAATCTTATTGTAGTCTTTCTTTTATCATTATTACTTTTAAATTCTACAGTAGAAGAAGGTCTCTGATTCGAAATTACGCACTTTTTACAAAATTTTACTTCTAATGGTAATCCAGATTTTGAAATCATAATTTTGAGATTTATATTTAACTATTAGTACTTAAATAATTAACTTAATTCAATATTAAAAATTTATTGTTTATACGCATCTATAGATATTATTTTTTTATAATCATTAAAAGTAAAAATATCTAATACATTAAGTATACCTAAATTATCTATATTAATTGAAATAATACATATTGCTGAGTTATTTGACTCAAGATATTGATTTAAAGTAATCTTAATAACATTGACGGAGTTAAAGATTTTATTTAATTCAAAAAGTACAGCTTTTTTACTCTTAACATTTGTCTCCCAATCACTCAAGGACACATCATCACTTAATAAATTAGACAGTCCTCTAATATCTTTAGATTCAAATAGTTTAAAATATGTATTAACTATGCTTTTTAATATCATATAAGCTATCTGTTATAACATTTTTAAGAGCTAATATGCAAAACATATAAAGTAAGAAAAGTATCAACTTAAGATGACATAGAAGTGCGATCGTATATATTACGAAGAATTATATTTATGAATATATATAATAAAAATTGATAAAAAAAATAATATTACAATGGATTAATTATGAAAAAAATTGCTATATGTTTTTATGGAGGGATTTTATCTTTACCAAGCCATCACAAAGACTACAATCCTATCAATCCAAATAAACAAATAAATTTACCTCCTCTTATTTTAAGTAGTCTACTTTCATTTAAAAAAAATGTAATAGATGTCAATCCAGCAATTGAGGTGTATATACACTGTTGGAACAAGGAATATAAAGAAAAAATTTTAGAAATTTTACACCCAGAAAAATATTTATTTCAAGATCAAAAAATTTATAAAATACCGAATAAGTTATCGCTATTAATTTTTTTTCTTAAGTCTAATTTTACAATTAATCCTATTAAATTAATTAAGAATTTAATAATCTTAATAAAGTTATGGAGTAAAAAAACTAATAAATCAAGAATACAAGGTGTTTACAGTAGATGGAATAGTGTTAGTAAAGTTTTACAACTATTAGAAAATAACATACAAAAAGAAAAAGATTATGAATATGTATTTTTAAGTAGGTTTGATTTATTTTTTTTAAAGCCATTAGTTTTTTCACATTATAAAAAAAACTTATTTCACCTTCCAAATACGCCTGACTTATATGATAAAAATAACAATAGAATTCCACTAAATCTTTATTATCATAAAAAAAATATTGGCGAAATTATAACAAAAAAATCAAATAATCAGTTTATGAATAGAATTGTTGATGATTTATTTTTCTTTTCTTCATTTCAAAATATGAAAAAAATTAAATCTTTATTTAAGATGATTGATATATATTATAAACAAGGTATTCAAATTAACAATCATTTTCTTTTATATAATCATTTAATAAAAGAAGATCTTTACAATAAAATTGAATTCTCTGTCGATAGAATTTTTGAGATTGATTTAACTAGAAGGGTTAAGGATAAAAGTATTTATTAATTTAAATTGTTTCATCATTATTTGATGAAGAATTAATACACTCCTTACAAATATTATTGTCATAATATCTGCCTTCTAAATGCATTTCTTGTAATTCTTTCATATCTTTACTTTTCCAAGTTTCCTTGATATCTCGTATTGGAAGTTTACTTAAATTAATATCGTTAATGTTTTTAGTATTAGAAAATTCATTGCTCAATCTTCCAATTGGCAGTTTTGCTCCAAAAAAAGTGCAACAAGGTAGAATACTTCCATCATATCTTATCGTCATATGATAAAATGGTTGTGCACATGAAAACTTACCTCTATTTAAATCAGATTTATTGGGTTTAACTATAGATACAAGATCCTGGAGACCTATACAATCAGCCTTATCAGACCAATAATTTATAAATTCATCTAACTCATGTGAATTAGTCTCTGTCTTAACAAAGTTTACTCTTAATGTAGGAAGTTCTTTTTTTTCTTGATTTCTAATTTTAATAAATTTTAAAGTGTTTGAAACAACTTTTTTAAAATCGCCTCCTTGCCTTATCTTATCAAATGTTTCCTTTGTAAAAGCATCAATGGAAACTTGAATGCGTGTAAGACCTGAGTCTAATAGTTTTTTTGATATTGCTTCGGTTAATAGAGATCCATTTGTACTTAGATATATATCAAGTATACCTTTTTCTTTCGCGTACTTTATAAAATCAAAAATATCTTTTCTAATAAAAGGCTCATTGATATAATTTAATCTTATTGCACACAATCCATTTTCTACACCTTGATCAATTACTTGCTTAAATTGATTAAAATTAAACCAGGTAGATTTACCTTTTCCACTAGTAATCTCTGAAGACCAAGTGCACATAGCACAAGAAAAATTACAGGAATAATTAAGTTCAAAGTCTATCTGCAACGGATATTCTGGTATTTCTTCTAAATTTGACGCTTTTGCCCATTTTGCGCGATAAAGATCATATTTAACAGGATCGGAATATTTTCTAATGATTTTATGAACATCTTTACCTAACTGAGTAGTAACATCATAACCATTATTTTTTTTAATATTATTCATTTTTTTCATATGCTTTATAGGCATTATTTATTTGATGATAGGCTATTTTTTTATCTAAATAAATATTAATTTGATTGTAAATTTGATGCATACTAATGAAATCACCTGATACATATTTTTTACGATATTTTTTTGCACATTTGATAAGCTTAGTTTCTTTTGGATTATTTATAAAATCAATTACAATTTTTGATTTAGAAATTAATGACTCATGAGCAGGTAGGTCATTCTTATGCTTCTTCATTCCTATTGGAGTACAATTAATAATTACATCAAATATAATTTTATTTTTGTGAAAATTATGTATGAAAACAAAACTTCCAATTTTTTTTAAATAAGATAAGCCCCTTTTGCTCCTATTTGTTATAAAAATATTTTTAAAATTATTTAATCTATTTAATACATAAAGTGTACTTGAGGCTGCCCCTCCAAGTCCAATGATTAGTATTTTAGAATCTTTATTCATCTTGTGCTTCTTAATTGCTGCGTTTATACCTTCTATGTCAGTATTATATCCTCTAAGTTTTCCATTCTTTAGTAATACTGTATTTACAGAATTAATTGATTTAGCTATATTTTCTACATTATCTAATTCTGAAATTATTTTTGATTTAAAAGGCATGGCAACACTAAAACCATTAACTTTTAAAGTTTTAATTGATGTAATGGCATCTTTTAAGTTTTCTACTTTAAAAGATTTATAAATTGCATTAATATTATTTTTTTTAAATAATCTATTATAAATAAAAGTTCCTACATTTCCTGGGCTGCTACCAATAGAAATAAATATTTTTGTATTATTATTAATCATTTCGTATGCTTATCTAGAAGTTTAATACCATAGGCAAATAAAAATTTATCAAATGGATATTCATGTAAAGGGGACATATTTAAAAATATTATTGCAGTTAATATTTTAATTTTATTTAGATCGTAATGGTTATCTTTCAAATATTTTTTATAAACTAAAAATTCACTATCAAGTTTATTTTTATACAGTAATCTAAATGAAATATTCATTTTTTTTTCACTATATTGAAATTTATTATCTTTTATTGAACTATAATCTATTAAAAAACCACCGTATAACTTTGATAAGTCGTAATATATATCTCCTACTTTAATTGATTTATCAAAATTATGCCTCCAATCAATAAGTTTAAACTTGTTAGTTTTATTGTTATAAATAATATTATCAAATTGAAGGTCGCCATGTATAAAAGTAGGTATACCATCAATTAAATATTTCCAATTAATTTTATTTAAAATAAAATCTACTGAATTAATTTTTTCTCCATTAATTGATTTAAAGTTATAATTTGGATATTTTTTTTTATACAGTTTAATTCTTTCTTGTGTTTTTATTTTATAAAAATTATGACACAGATTTTTAAAATCAACTTTATCTATTTTCTTTTTTATCCATAGTTTTTTTTCTAGCCATAAAAGTAAGTTAGTTAATACTTTATTATTTATTTCTTGATAAACAGTTTTGCCATCAATAAAATTATAGTAATAGAAATTATTTATGATTTTGCAGGTTGGGAAAACATTATGATTAATTTTAGATTTTAAAAATCTTTCTTTTGAAATATTTTTTTCTGAAAAATATTTTATAACTTTATTTTTATAAAAAAAAATTGTTTCATCTTTTTTTGTAAAGTCATATGGATTATTTTTGAGTATTGCTTCTTTGTATTTATCTTCAGTTCCAAGGTCTAGCCACTTAGTTTTTTTCTCATGAAGAAATTTTTTATCAATTATATTTTGTAGCCCCATAGATATTTGGGGTGATGTTTTACTTTTAGTACTATTTTTTAATCCTTCCCAAAAAATATTAATATCTTTTATAAACATCAATCCTATAAATGATGTCATTTTTTTATTTTCATATTTTTTTTTATCAAAAATTTTTTTTACTTCTGATTTTAAAACAAAAAAATTACAATAGTCTGAGGATATTGATGTCAGAACTCTATTTGTTCCTACCCAATTGTTTTTTATATCTATAGGTAACGCTTGATCAATAATTGTGTCACATGAGACAAAGTAGAAAGGTTTTACTAAATATTTTCTACACTTATAAAGAGATAAACCAGGACCTGATCCAGAACCATTAAAATTATTAATTTTTACTATTCTAATATTATGAAATTGCTCTTTATGAGCTATTTTTAAATAGTCTATTAATTGTTTGTCTTTATATCCAACAGCAATAATAAAGTTTGAGTTTTTTGGAAATTTATCAATTATATGACTTATAAGGCCTTTACCTTTATATGGAAAAATGGCTTTATTTAATGTTTTACCTAAAATACCCATCCTTGAGCCAATGCCTGCTGCCAATATACATACATTAAATTTCATTAAATAACTTACTTGTGTTCAGATTTTATTAATCCACTAGACCTCATGGCATCATCAGATACTCGTATAACATCATCTAAATGAGGGGTGGAAGTTTCAAATAAAGTTATATTAGATAAAGCTTTGATTCTGTGCAGAGTTTTTGGTTTAACTGATAGCGAGGATATTCCTTTAATTTTATAAAAACCTAGGTCTTTATCCTTAACATCTAATTCATGTATTCTATTATTTTTTTTATAAGTTAATTCTGCTCTACCGTTATATAAAATATTGGTTTCACATTTAAAATTATGAAATTGTAAACTAGTTTTAAAACCTTTCTTTATATATATTTTTTTAAATGCATAGTTTTTATGTCTACCGTTAACCCATATCTCGTAGCCCCATGGTTTCTCAACTTTGTACAAACTTTTTTTATGAAATTTTTTTATAGATTTTTTTTTAATATTAGTTTCTTTAGTTCCTGCAACAAATAAACAAAGCTTACCTGATAATATATCTATTTTAATTTTTTGATTTTCAATTTGAATACAGTCACCTTCTTGTAGTTTTATTAATTTTTTATTAATCAGTAGCTCACAATTAGAATTAATTTGTAAAACATAAAGAGTAAAAGATTTTAAGTAATCAAAATTTAAGAAATTATTTTTCTTAAGAATAATTTGTTTATAGTAATATTGATTATTATCAGAAAAAATATTATCTTTGTTAAACTTTATATTTTTTTTTATAATATTTTTTCCTCGAATTATTTTTGTCATATCAAATTTTATATTTATTAAGAGAAGAATTTAAGCTAAAAAAACTATCATATAAATTCTTGGTGTAAAAGTTTATGTCCCATTTATTATTAAATCCATATTTTGCTTTCATCCATTGTCTTCCTTCACTTAGCCATAAATCTATATTTTGATTGTAACTATCCGTCTTAATTAAATCACTGTGATTTATAAGATAAGAATTATTTTCAATAGCCCATACTTCACTTGTTATGCCACAAGCATAATTATTGACATATGCTTTGCCAATTAATTCGCTGTCTGCACCGTAACCTCTAAAATTTGAACCATCAAATAATCCATAGATATAGTTATTTTCATCAAAAATTGCAATTTTTTCAATTAATTCCCTTCTAATAAAATATGCTGTATTGTGTATATACCAAAAATACTTAATGTTTGTATCTATTAGCAATTGCTTCTCTCCCCATTCTCTTGAGCAAGGCGATAATAAACCTAATTTATTATGTTTATCCATTATTTCTATCATTTTTTCTAAGTGATCAGATGATTCTATTTCAGTGTCATTTGTTAAAAGAAAGAAAAAATCATAGTTTGAAAACTTATCTTCGAACCAGAGCTTACTTAACCCACAATTCATGCCACGTGAATATCTTAGGCCATTTTTTAATGTTTCTTTGTCTTTTATATGCCACGAGCAATATTTAGATAAATTATTATTGTCCGAGCCTGCCTCAACTACAAATATATCTGTTAAATGATATTTATCATTTTTTTTTATATACTCGACTAAATTATCGGTAACATCAGGAAGATTTCTATTTAATATAATTGTTGCAATTTTTTTATCTAGACTCATACAATTAAAAGATTATTTACATACCTCATAATTGACTTTTTGATACTTTTTTTTAACTCTTTATCTAAATCTACAGATTTATTAGATAAATATTTAGTCGCCTCATTTTTTATTTCTATAAATTCTGGACTAGAAAATACATAATGTCCGGCTATTAATGCTTTTTCTTTAAATGATGCATTTGAATTTGGTAACATCCATTTATTCCACTTATTAGATTTTACAGATAAATTTTGAAATTCATCTAATAAATAATTTAAGCTATATTTTTCAAGTATGTCTACAAATGTTCTTGTCTCACATACTCCATATTCAGGAGCCACATTTACAGCATGAATTCCTAACTTTGGATGTGATTGAAGTGCACTATTTGAAATATAGTCAGTGTTATGAGCTTTCATTAAAACATCATACTTATTACATATACTAATCATTTGAGGAACCTGTATTTCAACAGCTAATTGATTTTTTATTCTTATATTTGAATCAAAGGCACCAATATTTTTCATCTCAGCAACTTTGGTACCCGACTGAATTACTACAAAAGTTGGTTTTGGGAATTTTTTAATTTTACAAAAATCAGTAATTTTTGATAAGCTATAATCTAATTCACTTGTGGTATTAGTTAGACCAGATTGCTCTTCCGTCCCAATTTCAAATAATATTTCTTTGTCTAGTTCTTTTGCTTTTTCCCAACAATACTCATAAAGCTCATATATTCTAAATAGTATAGTATCAATTGAAGGAGTTTCATTTAGATCCTCACTTGGGTCAATATGAATTACTTTAAAGTCAGATTTAATATCAACTAGATACGACTCCTTTGCAGACTTCATTGCACGTTCTATTGAATATTTTTCATTTTTCTCAAAATTATTCTGCCATGGTCCACCATGATCTCTACATAGTAAAATATTATTTTTTTTCGATTTACTCTTTACATAATTTGAAAAAGCTTCAGTTGTCCAATTATTTACATAGCCACCTCCATGTTGAGCTGAATCGATTTGTCTTCTACTAGCTATTAACATAAGAGGAAATTTATATTCATCAGCAATTTCTATTGCGACATCAACACAATTTTTACTCATTGGACCAACACCTAATAGAGTACAATTTTTTTCACGTAAATAATTTGAAATTATATTATGTATCAATTAGTCCAATTTCCTGAAAATTTTTTATTTTTTTTAATTGCACTCGAAATATTTTTAAAGTTTAAAAAATTCTTTAAAATATAAATTACTGCTTCTGCAACCGCCCTGTCACCGCCTGATCTTTTTAATAATATATCGGCTTCTTTTTTTGCCAACTCACTTGCATTAAATGGTGCAAATGAAAAAGCTACTTTACTCATTACCATTGAATCAAAAAAACCATCTCCAATATAAATACTTTCATTTAAGTCATAGTTTTTTTCTATCCACTCAATTCGTTTAATTGTACTGACTAAGTTCAACTTAAACCCCATATCAGTTACAATTCTTTTTTTAGAAATCTTAAGGCCTTTTTTATCACCAGTAATAAAATGTATATTCATGTAGTCGCTCAAAATCTTAAGAGCGTCATTGTCGTCAGCTCCAAATAATTTCATTATTTTACCTCTTTCTGAGTAATAAAATTTGCCATCTGTCATGACACCATCCACATCTATAATAAGATTTTTATAATTTTTTTTTTGTTTCATATAGATTTAAAATCATTTTTTTTTATAAAATTGTTGTGTAATCATGTCTAATTGTATAAAATAATTTTTATCTAAAATCTATAGTTTATAAAATAATAATATTATGATTAATAATGCTTCATTTATATAGAATAATTAAATATAAATTTTTTAATAACTTCATAAGTGTAAAAATTAATGTCTCTTATCACTTATATATACTTATAGTATATTTTAGAAAAAAATTACTTAATTTTGGACATAAAAAAAAATTATATAACATTGAGGTATTAAAAAAAACTCAAGAATTAAAAAGAAATGGTTTTGTAAAGATCAATTCAGTAATTTCAAATGATGAAGCCTTTAGGATTTCAGAAAAAGCAACTGAACTTATAAAAAGAAATATAAATGTAAAAAAGGATGATGTAAGCCCTAGATTAGTTACAAAAGTTCTAAAACCATGTGATGATTTAAATATAATACCAGAAAAAATACTATCAAATTATAAAGTAAGTGGCATTTTAGATAACTATTACTTATCAGACTACAAAATTAAATGGATAGACTTTTATAGATCTTTTCCTAGTGACTTACCAACTTCGTCCTGGCTTTGGCATATTGATAACCTTCCTGTAGGCATAATAAAAGGGATAATTTTATTTACCAAACAAGATATAAATAGTGGAGCAATGCAATATTTAGACAAGAAAAGGACTTATGCATCAATTAAAAATAAATATTATGGATCGTCGCAAGTTCAAAGGTATAATGATATATCTGCATTAATTAGAAAAGAAGGGTTGGATTTTAAAACAAATATTTTGTCTGGAGAGGCTGGAGATATGTTTCTTTTTTTTCCTAATCAACTACACAAAGCGGTACCTCCAATAGAACATTATAGAGATGCCGCAACGTTTCTCATTGTACCAACATATTTAGATAGTGAATTTAAATATGATCACGATAAATTACAAAATAATTTAGAAAAACCTTTTAATCCATGGACTTAAAATAAAAGTCAAGAAACTTAGCTAATAATAATAATATTTAATTTTACTCATTAAACATACATCTTAAAATTAATGAAAATACTTTATAAAGTAAAATTTATTAATTCACATTATCTCTACGATAAAAATACTGTAAGTAATGATTAGAAAACATTCCTCATTTATTTTATCTCATTGATGCTTCAATATTCCCACCATCAACACTTAATACTGCTGCAGTAGTCTTATGTGATACTGATAAACTATAAAAAGCGTTAGCAACATCTTCGGCAAATACTTGCTCACCTAATAAATTTCCTTTTAAATAATCTGTTATTGATAAGTTTCTTGATTTTGAACGTTTTAGTATCATTTTTTTAGTCAGTAAACCACTTACAATCCGGTCTGCATTTATACCATTAGCTCGTATGCCTAAATGACCATATTCAAGTGCATATTGCTTGCAAAGAAATAATAACGCTGACTTTGGAAGACCATAAGAACCAAAATTAACTCCCGGGTTAACTGATTGCTTAGATATATTAAACAATAGGCACCCACCTAAATTCTGTTTTTTCATCAATAATACGCTTTCAGAAGCTACAATTTGATGTGAGAAGAAATTAATTTCAAAACTTTTATGAAGATCAGAATCTGATAATGTTGCTATTTCATGCTGAAAAGCATTTCCAGCATTTGAAATCACAATGTCTAAACCACCATATTTTTTACTGATCTTTAATAGCACTTTTTTAACCTCAGATCTTTTAGTAACATCACAATGATAATAGTCAAAATCTTCATTTATTAATTTCTTGTTATTTAAATCTAGCAATACTACTTCAGCTCCCATTTTTTTAAATTTTTCTGCAGTAGCAAATCCTATAGTTCCTTTGCCTCCAGTTATAACTGTAATTTTTCCTTCCAATGGAAGTGACACTTTTTTTAACTTGGCTTGTTCCAAACTCCAATACTCAACATCAAATATGTCTTTGCTTGGAATACTAATAAATTTTGATTTTTTTTCTATTCTATATATGGTTTTAATTGATGTTTCAGATATATCTCCATTAATAATAGATTCTTGAAGGTTTCTCCCTAATGAAAATATCCCCATGTTTTGGATTATTATTATTTGAGGTAAAGGATTAAGCATACGATACATTTTTTTTGACTCACTATTTTTTGTAAAATATTTTATATAATTTTTTCTATATGAAGATAGCTTCTTTAAAAAAAGTTTTCTAAAATCATTTGAGTTATTGCATTTATCAATATTCATAACTAAAGGTACAGGCTTAGTTCTTATTACATGATCTGGAGTAATAACTCCTTTTTTTAAAAATAATTCAATATCTCTTGAGTTTATTGCAGATAATAAACTACTATTAGTTCTAAAATTTAAAATCTGTGTTTTTTCGGAGCTTAAATAGCCTCTTATAATTGGGGCAATCTCTGTAGGTAAAATGTTTGTTATTTTTGTTTTAATTTTAGAAATTTTTTTTGTTTTTTGTTTATTTAAAAAGTTTTCCGCAGTACTTACAGCGTTGATCATTCTGCCATAAGACTCTTCAGCACTATCTGCAAAAGTAAATATTCCATGCTTAAATAAAATTAAGCCATGTATTTCTTTATCTTGTCTGTACATTTTATAGACCTTTCTAGCAAGTAAGTATCCAGGCATTATATAAGGTATAATAATAAAATTTTTTCCAAATAAGTTTTTAGATAATTTAAGCCCATCAGGTCGATCTGTAATTTCTAAAATTGAATTAGAGTGAGTATGGTCAACAAATTTTTCCTTTATAATTGCATGAACTAATGTTTCAACGGATGGATTTGGCGATGAGATATTAATAAGGTTTTTCCTTATATAGCTTACCATTTCTTCATCTGTTACAAATTTCTTTTTCATTAAGTTCATTAAAGGATCTATTTTTACAGCTGGAAAGTCTTGAGGGCCAATGCTTCCAAGATCTGAACCACTTCCTTTTATATAAATTACATCATATATTTCTTCATCTACATCTCTTATCATGCTTTTAACAGATGTATTTCCACCCCCATGTAAAACAAGGTCTGGATTGGCACCTAATAATCGAGAAGTGTAGATTCTTTCAGCCAAATCTTTTGGGATTCCATTTTTATTAAATTTAGATACAAATTTAATTTTATCAATTTTTTTATATAAGTTTTTCATTGTAATTTTTCTTTAATCTTAATTATATCAGTCTTAGCTGCCTTATACACTCCAAATTCAGTTATAAGTCCTGAGATAAATTTTCTAGGCGTTACATCAAATGAATAATTACTTGCGTTAGTGTCTAATGGTGTAACTCTAAAATTTTCAATTTTTCCATTTTTATTTAAGCCTCTAATAAAATGCACTTCATCTTGATTTCTTTCTTCTATATTTATATCTTTACCATCTTCAATTTCCCAATCAATTGTTGATGAGGGTAACGCCACATAAAATGGTATATTATTTTCATATGCCGCCAAAGCTTTTAAATAAGTGCCAATTTTATTACAAACATCTCCTGTATAAGTAGTTCTATCACTGCCAGTAATAACAATATCAACTAAACCATTCTGCATTAAGTGTCCCCCAGCATTGTCAGCTATAATAGTGTGTTCAATATTTTCATTCTTTAGTTCCCAAGAAGTAAGGAAAGATCCTTGGTTGCGGGGTCGCGTTTCATCTACCCACACATGTACAGGTATATTTTTATCTCTTGCTTTATAAATAGGGGCTGTTGCTGTGCCCCAGTCTACAGTTGCTAACCAACCTGCGTTACAATGTGTAAGAATATTGACTGGTTTATTTGTTTTTTTAAAAATTTTTTCTATAATTTCTGATCCATAAATACCTATTTTCTGATTTATATTTTCATCATTAACAGCTAACTTTTCAGCTAAACCATAGGCTAGCTCTTGTCTTTGATTTTCAGGAAATAATAAAAGATTAGAAATAATTTTTTCAACAGCCCATTTCAAATTTATTGCAGTAGGCCTTGTTAAGATTAATTTTTTTCCTACATTTATTAAATCTTCATTTGTACACGAATTTTTTGTAGATAAATAAATTCCATATGCGGCTGTAACTCCTATCAATGGAGCTCCTCTAACTCTCATACTTGAAATAGCCTCTATTGCATCTTCTAATGAATTAATTTCAATTTCTTTAAAGGTAAATGGTAGGTATGTTTGATCTATAATATTTATTTTTTTTTCAAGGGTACTCCAAATTGTTTTGTAATTTATATTATCAACTAGCATTTATTACTCTTGAAGCAATCGCATCTAAACCAGAATCAATTAAATTCTTTTTCGAATAATTTGAAGTAATAATTGCCGTATCTAAAACATTATCAATACCTTCAACATAAAGAGGTCTATATTTTTTAAACTCTACAACAAAAGACTTTATTAGTGCCTTTGCTTTATTGGCATTTTTATTAAGTGTTCTTACTATATCTTCCACTCCTACATTTTCTTCACTTTCTTTCCAGCAGTCATAATCTGTTACCATGGCAATTGGTACATAGCGCATTTCCGCTTCTCTGGCTAACTTTGCTTCAGGCATATTTGTCATACCTATTACATCACAATCCCAACTTCTATATAGTTTAGACTCGGCATAAGTTGAGAACTGAGGACCTTCCATAACTAAATAAGTTCCATTTTTTTCAATATCTATATTTTCTGAAATAGCTGCATTAAATACTAATTCTGATGTTAACTTGCATATTGGTTCAGCCATTGAAACATGGGCAACTATACCTCTATCAAAAAAAGTTTTTTTTCTTAAATAACTTCTATCTATGTATTGATCAACCAGAATAAATTTTCCAGGATAAAGATCTTCTTTTAACGATCCAACTGCTGAAACTGACAATAAGTCGTTGCAACCAAGTCTTTTAAGAATATCTATATTCGCTCTATATGGAACATTCGTAGGAGTAAATATATGGTTTTTGCCATGACGTGGAATAAAAAAAATTTCAACTCCATGCAAATTTCCGTATAATATATCTGCTGACGGCTTACCAAAAGGTCCATTTTCAGACTTTATAACTTTTTTATCTTCAAGATCCTGTAGATCATAAATACCACTGCCTCCAATAATTCCAAGTTTTAATGTCATGATTCATCCTCTGAAAAACTTGATAATGCAGTGCAACAATCTCCAAGTTTCTGTATTTTTGATATACCTGGCATTCCTTTTAATTCAATCAAAAATACAAAATCAATAATTTTTGAATTTGTATTTCTAACTAGTTTAGATGCAGCTAAAGCTGTTCCACCGGTCGCAATAATATCATCTACTATCATTACAGTATCATTTTTTTTTATTGAGTCTTTATTGATTTCCATTTGATCATTGCCATACTCTAAATTATATTTAGCTTTGTATGTATCTCCAGGAAGTTTCCCTTTTTTTCTTATTAAAACAAGTGGGATATTATTTTTATAAGCTACAGGTGCTGCAAATAAAAAACCTCTAGATTCAATTCCAATTATTTTGGAGATCTTATTTTTTTTTGCAATAGAGGCAATATAATCAACAACTTCATTAAATATCTTTTTATCACTTAAGAGCGTTGTTATATCTCTAAACATAATCCCTTTTTTTGGAAAATTTGGAATTGTTCTAATTACATTCTTTATTCTGTTTTCAAACATTTTTTAATAGATTATCCTTATTGTTTAACAATTAGTTTTCATTAAATATATCTCGCGTATAAATAATATTGTTACTTGCATTTATTTCATCAGAGATTCTATTGGCAACTATCAAATCTGATTTTAGTAAAAAATCAGTTAAATTATTTAATAATATTACATTATCAAATTTTAATTCTTGCATATCTGGTTCATATAAAAATATTTTCACCCCCTTGCTAACTAATAGCCTTATAATGTCAATTGTCGCACTTTCTCTAAAATTATCAGAATTAGATTTCATTGCTAGCTTATATATTCCTACAGTCTTTGGATTTTTATTTAATATAGATTGGGCTATGAATTGTTTACGAGTTAAATTAGCATCAATTATTGATTTTATTAAGTTATTTGGAATATCTTGGAAATTGGTGAGTAGTTGCTTACTGTCTTTAGGTAGGCAGTATCCACCATATCCAAACGAAGGATTATTGTAATAGTTTCCTATTCTATTATCCGCACTTATAGCTTTAATAATATTTTCTGAAGACAAATTTTTAATTTCGGCAAAGGTATCCAGTTCGTTAAAAAAAGCAATCCTCATAGCAAGGTAAGTGTTAGAAAATAACTTAACAGCCTCAGCTTCTTTAGATTGCATATAATGAACCCCAACTTCATCATTTTTTTTATTTGAGCAATCAGCTAACAATTTTCCAAATATTATGGCTTCTTTTGAATTGTCACCAATTACAATTCTTGAGGGATATAGATTATCATAGAGAGCACATCCTTCGCGTAGAAATTCAGGTGAAAATAATATACTAGAGGTCTTATGAAGAATTCTCATCTTGTCAGTGAACCCCATTGGAACAGTTGACTTGATTATTATGGTTGCATTTTTATTGCATTCTATAGACTGCTTTATAACTAACTCTACTTTACTAGTATCAAATTCACTTGTGGTATTATCGAAACTTGTTGGAGTTGAAATTATAATAAAATCAGAATTATGATATGCTTTAAATTTATCTATTGTAGATGTTAAGTTTAGTTGTTTTGTAGACAGAAAATTTTCAATATACTCATCTTTAATTGGAGATTTTTTTTTATTGATTAAGTTAACTTTTTTTTCATCAATATCTAAGGCACATACTTCGTGTTTTTGTGAAATAAGAACACTTAAGCTAAGTCCAACGTATCCAAGTCCAACTACTGTAATTTTCATATTTTAAAAGTAAACTCAAATGTTGTTTTGTAAAGTGACAATAATTTCACGCTTAGCAGACTTGGCAATGTCCTACTCTCCCATGCCTTAAGACATAGTACCAT
>TARA_B110000444_G_scaffold242325_1_pt1 | contig 27926 bp, 35 predicted proteins | sample TARA_B110000444 | Tara Oceans TARA_B110000444 (sample SAMEA4398370) | marine metagenome | biome: Polar Biome; feature: [SRF] surface water layer (ENVO:00010504); material: water (ENVO:00002006), including particulate matter (ENVO:01000060) such as... | depth 5 m | reverse complement strand
TTTTTACTTTTTACTTTTTACTTTTTACTTTTTAGTTACTGCTGCATATGTGTTGCGGGATCGCTTTGACTCGTCGACACCAGCAGCAATATCCATTGGAATTGATACTAAAATCTTGGTTGAATTCTTTACATCTTCGGTATTAATAATTTCATACATCGGGTTGTTGACACGACGATGTGCGTTTTTATTGACTAGAAGCGGGAAGAACTTGGTGTGGTGGTAAATAAACCGAGTCTTGGTATCGGGATTTTGGATATCGTCCTGTAGAGCCTTTGATGTCTCGTTGTCAAACCATTCATCAAAGTGAAGGAATGCCTCGCGCCGACCCTTAACAATGTTTTTAACAAAGTCTACCCGCATAATCTTCCCGATATCGTGGTCAATAAACTGACGCTTAATGTAAGCCTCGCTAATGTGATCCTGAACAACGGGAATGTAGACGGAGAGCATCTTTCTAGCTAATAATTATTTGATATGGTTATGTTTAAACTTTTTTATCATAATCAATTTTTTTTACATCTAACAAAAAAATTGATTATATATTTAATATTATTTTATACAAATAATAATGACTAAGCGCAAATTTGAACAACCGATTAGTGTATTAGTTTCAAACAATACTAATGTTGACTATTTTAATGAATTAAATTGTGATTCAATTAAAATACGTAACAATCGTATTATATTTAATTCAATAGTATCAACCGTTACAATCGCTAAATTATTTGAGTTTATTAAAATTATTATTGAATCTCCGGGTCTTCAATATAGTGGTAATCGTATTTATTTACATATTATTTCAAAAGGTGGGACTTTAAATGCATTAAACGATTTCATACAAATAAAAAATAATTCTTTTCCACATATTGAATTTATATCGATTATAGAAAATAGTTCTATAGACGCTGGTTTTATGCTTGCTGCATTATGCGATTATCGTTTTATTAAAAAAAATGTTATTTGTTATATGTCATTATTGGATTTTAATAGTAAATATTGGGGTGTATATCACCAGGGTGAAAATCAACTAATTGATTTTGAACATATCATATCTAATTCTAAATATAAGATATCTCGTGAAAAGATGTTAAAATATTTACCCCAAAATAATAATTGGAATGCAAAAAAAATGGTTAAAATAGGATTTGCGGATGAAATTATATAATCTCTCAAAATTATATTAATATTATTAAAATTATATTAATATTATTCATACTAATAATAGTAATAATAGTATGTCATTCAATGAATATTTTACTAATTTTGATAATGCACTTGATAATTATTTAAATGAATTTTATGAAAAACCCGATACTATAGAAGAATATAAGATTAATTTTTTAAAGAATCATTATTATTATTTTATAGAAGAGTATATAGATGTTACTCGTGATAATTTATTAATTGGCGTTACAAAAAATAAGAACTATATTTATTTTCAATGTAAACTTAATACCAATTTACATTTGGTTTTTGATAGAACTTATTATAAATATTATTTAAAATTTAATAATCCTAATCTTATAGAAGAATTATATATACATGAAGTAAATTATAAACATAGAAATAGACCACTTAAACATAAAATAAATTATAGAAACAACCAATGTTTTAACTGTATTATTAATTAATTATAAAAGCATTCCCATGATGCTACGAAACTCCAATCCATATTATTTATTGAAAATTTTCTACCGTATTCATCTAATAATTGTACCCGTAATTTTTGTATATCGGTAGGTCCAAAATATTCTCTTACATATTTATTATTATATAAATAATCTCCTGGTGCTCCTGCATTTTTAAATGCTGTTTTATCTTCTAAACAAGATAATATATTTATTCTTCCAACTATATTTGATGCAATACACGATTGTGCCGCTATCGAAAAATAATTTCGCGAACTAGTTTGAAAATCATCTATACATATATATATATATCTTGGATACGAAATATGACAAATCCCAGGAGATATTACAGTTACGGTTTCCGCGATGCCTATTGGAAGTGGATTAGAATCCTTATCTATAATTACGTTATTACTTCTAAATCCTAATTGCCAACCTAATTTTTGATATAATTCATTTTTACTACAATTACTCTCTGTATTATCATTATTTATATTAAAATTTATAGTAATTTGAGCCCCATTTTCTACCTTATTAACTTCATTTACGGCATAGTGATTTTCGTAAGTAAAATAACTAAAACCGCTTTGTAAATTCACACCAAATTTTAAATATTTTGATATATCATTTTCTGTAACATTTGCAATAATTTGTTTATTTATTTCGTCTACAATATTTTGTGCTTTTTTTTGAGAAACAGAAGTAAATAGCGATTCATATAATCCAGATATTAAAGTTATATCCCAACTTTGTTCTTGGTTGCTTGCATCGATTAATTCTATTCTAAAAATATTATTATTTAAATTGTCACTTATATTATGGTAAGATAAAGGAATTTCTAACGATGACATAGACATTGTTATCGCGTTAGTTATAGTTTCCGGTAATTCAATTATATAATCGTCACTCTTATTTGATGGATTATCGTAATTTGGTCTAAATATACTATCTATCGTGAATGTTTTTTTTATAATAGATTTATTTATGCTCTTATTGTTTTCTAATATAGAAACATATTCATTATTTTTATTATTAATTATAAAATGATTACCATCATATTTTTTTACATCGTTTAAACCTATATTTTCTTTATTTAATGAATTTAAATATTCAGTACTTAATTTATTTTTTATATTATCTAAAAAAATATATAATTCTTCTTTTTTTGATTCATTTATATTACTTTTCAAAATTTGGTTTTGTAAATTATTTTTTTTATAATGTATATCTTCTTCCTTATAGGGTTTTAATAATCTTAATAGATTTTCTAATTCTGATAATGTATATGTATTTATATCCAGATTTACTTTATCCATTATTATATATTATTTGATTATATTTAATTAAAAAAAATTGATAATATTATTATTAAATTTTTTTAAGTAACCAATTTTATATAATGAAAGATATTGAAGATTTTATTAAAGTTAAAAATTCTTCAGGTAAAAATGATTATAATAATATTGATAGTAGTAAATATAATTTAATTACATGTAAAAATATATTTACTAATTTGCTTATCTATATTAAAAAGAATAGCACTTTGATTGGTGTTGATAATAGTAATTTTAACAAATTATTTGAAGCAAAATTAAATAAAGAAATGAGATTATCAAAAATTAAGGATTTAAAAAAATCTATATTATTGAATATATTTAATAATTTTATTACCAAAAATGATTTTGATAATGATTTATATGATTATTTTGATTTGTTAAAATTATATTTAAGAAAAAAACCGATGAGAAATATTTCTGGTATTACATCTGTTACTGTTATATTACATCCTTTTCCAGATGGTCAAAATTTTAGTTGTAAACACGATTGTTTTTATTGTCCTAATGAACCTGCCCATGCGGGAAATAATTGGCAAGCACAACCTAGATCTTATTTATTTTGGGAACCGGCAGTACAACGTGCAAATCGTTGGAATTTTAATGCTATACAACAAATGTTTGATCGGCTAGACGGTTATTTTTCAAATGGACATACAATTGATAAATTGGAACTTATAATAGAAGGGGGGACATACACTGAATTTCCAGTATCATATTTAGAAAGATATCATAGAGATTTAATTTATGCTGCTAATATTTATTTTGATGTAAGAAAAATTTTTCCCAATTATGATAATTTTGATATCGGAGATTTACAGTTAGATCTACTTAAACATATTCGCTCCCCATTATCTGTTCAAGAAGAAATTAAAATTAATAAAACTACCAAAGTTCATATTATTGGAATTTGTATAGAAACCCGCCCCGATGCAATTACAAAAGAATGGTTAATTCGTTTTCGCAACTGGGGAGTTACTAGAATACAAATTGGTATTCAACATACCAATAATAAAATATTAAAAAAAATTAATAGGGGTCATACCATTGAATGTGCTTTAGAATGTATGCAATATTTAAAAGATAATTGTTTCAAAATTGATATTCATATTATGCCGGATTTACCTAATTCTAACCCTCAAATGGATAAACTTATGTTTGATTATGTTTATAATATTGTTTGTCCCGATCAAATGAAAGTATATCCTTGTCAAACTGTTCCATGGACAAAGATTGAAAAATGGTATAAAGAGGGGAAATATGTCCCTTATTTTGATACTAATCCAAACGATTTAATTGATGTTGTTAAATATTCTATGGAAAAATGTCCTAATTGGATTAGATTACCTCGCGTTATTCGTGATATTCCATGTTCAACCTACGTTCAAGGAGGTAATAATGTAGGTAATATGAGGCAACTTATTGATAAATTATTGGATGGAGAAGGTATTGTTTCGCACGATATTAGAGCCAGAGAAATTGGGCGAAATACTAGTTATTATAATAAACCAGCTGAATATAATATTTATAAATATTATGCCAATAATGGAACCGAGTATTTTATATGTTATGAAAGTTATGATAAAATTGCATTATTTGGTTTTATTAGATTAAGAATTGTTAATAAAATAGATAATATGATCGAATTTGATATATTAAAAGAAAAAGGTTTAGTTAGAGAATTGCATGTATATGGTGATACTACCGCAGTTAATTCTTATAAAAATAAAGCGGCTCAACATAAAGGAATTGGGGGTGGTCTATTAAAGATTGCAGAAAAGATTACAAAAGAAAACAATTTATATGGAATAGTTGTTATTAGTGGAGATGGGGTAAGGGGATATTATGAAACCAAAGGATATAATGATATTGATACATTTATGGTTAAAAATTTCAGAATTTGGGATGTTTGGTTTACTATTTTATTGAAATATTTACGTTATTTATTTAATATTTTCAAGGATGTTAAATTAACCACGAAATCTAAAGATGTTTGATTCTAAACTTAAATTATTACTTGTATTTTTTTTTAATAAATCAAAACAATTATTTTCAGCTGATAAATACCCCTTAAATAATCTACCACTGTTTACATTTTTTTTCTTATCTTCATCCAATAACATTATTGCCATCGCAGAATAATTATGTAAATCAATTAATGTATCTCTTAATGATTCGGTATTAATTAATGATATTTGTTTTGTAGTAATAGATTGTAACCGACTAATTTTGTCCCCCGTCCTAACTAAAACACCTATTACACCATAATTTGCAAATGCATCTCCATAATCTTGATTCTTTTTTTTAAATAATTCTAAACCTTCTTGTTGTATTTTTACCATTTTAAACTCGCGAGCACTAAACCCGTCCATTTATTATAATAATAATCATTATTATATTTTTAGATTATTTAAAAATATAATTATTTATTTTTTATCATTACATGATTTACAGGATTTGTTTCCTATAACATTAAGCGGTAAATAATTTCTTTTTAAATTTGTAAATCCTAATGTTAATGTTTGTTTTCGTTGTATTATCGGTCTTTGAGTATTAGTTTCTTGCATTGACGGTTGATTTGTTAATAATCTCATATTAATTTTATTACTAGACATTTTATATTATATAACTATTATTTTTTTACATTATATTTATATTTGTAGGATATATGAAATATAAAATTAAATATTCATCATTATTAGGCGAAACAATACAGTTATAAACTTTATCGTTTGGTATACGAATTTTCTTTTTACTATTTGGAGATACATCTCTTGTTAAATAATGCGGAGTTATCTTCGCGTTTGTCAAAATAACTATACCAGTATCGCCTGCGTAAAATTTAGCGGTTTCATAATTTGGTGTAAAATATATTCCGCGACCATACGTTTTTCCGTAATTTGAACCAACTTTATTAAAATCAAATCCGTTCATTTTAATAGATAATGAATTTTCATAACTAGTACCATGATAAAGTAACATTTGTTGTTTATTGTAGATTTTGTTTATTGTAGATTTTGTTTTATTTTTACTATTTTATCAATTTTTTACCATATAATAGTTATTATATTTTACATTCTTTAATTAGCAAGTTTTTTTACAATTTACAATACTAAATTTATAACTTTTATTACCCCACATCGGGTCAACTGTCGATGTTTCTTTATCAGATTTTAAATATTGTGATTTCTTTCTTCCTAAATATCTATCATACGAATTATGTTTTATATCAACTCCTAAATTTGGTTTTATAGATGACGGTGTTAAATTTGATTTTATACCATGAGCTTCTTTTCTATCACTCCCATTATGCCATGGGCGTTGTATATCGTCACTATTTATATATAAACTCGCTAAATTATTTGAATATAATGAAGATGGTACTCTTACTGTATTTTGTATTATTTTTTGCGTTACACTTGTATTATAATCACTATTACCACTTATTGCTGGAGTATTTGCTTTTTTATATTTATATAAATCTTTTACAGTATTGAATTTTGTTTCACAATTTATTATATTTGAAAAACCATGCATTAAATAATTTGCTTTACTATTTAAATAAATCCGGCTTGATCTTTGTATTCCATTATCTAAAAATACTGTATCGCTTACGTCGCAAGTTAATATATATTGATTATATTGATATGAATTATTTGATAAATCAATATGTAACGCTGATAACTTACTATATTTTGTTAAAGGTATTGGCATTTATATATAAACAAATATTTATTTTAAAATTGAAAAATTTTAGAAATCTAATTTTTAACCAAATATTCGTTTTACATGACATCATATTCTTGCAATTATTGTAATAAATCATATATACGAAAATCGGCATTTAATAATCATCAACTTAATTGTGAATTAACAAGAATATGTAATAATGTTAAAACTAATTATCAAGAAAACAAAGAAGAAACCGAATTAGATATTAAATTTAATGGTACCATTAATGATGTGTATAAATTATTAATCAATTTAAATAATAAATTTGAAAAATTAGAGACTGATTATAATGAACTTAAAAAATATGCAACTGTTTGCAAAAATAAAATTGATATTATTGAACATTTAAATAAAAATTTTCAATATTCAGATTTTAATTTTGATCAATTTATTAATTCGATTCTAATTACCGATATAGAATTACAAATTATATATGAAAAAGATTATATTGATGGCATTTTTCAAATTATTGTAAATCATATTGAGAAAATTAAACATGATAGTAATATACCCATTAAAGCATTTAATAATAAGGAGGGGGTTTTATATATTTATTTAAATTCACTTGATAATTCTCACAATTGGGTTATAGTTGATGAAGATAGAATTAAATCAATCATGAAATATTTTGATAAAAAACTATTACCTTTATTTATTCAATGGAAAGACTATTATCAACTACATCATGATCCCAATGATTTCACTTTAATATATGTTAAAAATATGAAACGTGTATTGGGTAGTAATTTTGAAAAAAAAAACAAAAATGCCATGTTACAAAATAAATTATATAAATATTTAAAAATTAATTTGAAGAATTTTATACAGGATGATTTTACTTAAAAAAAATTGATTTACTATAATACTATAATACTATAATACTATAATACTATGAATAATTTTTATTTATTATTCATATTACCTAGTGATTTAGTTCATTATATTTTTAAAATTATATTGAGAGAAAAAAATGCCAATATCATTATAAATAGATTTCATTTTAATAATAAGTGTTATCAAGTCATTTTTGGAATTATTAATTTTGTTTATTTGGATAATAACTATATATCCAATTCTTTAATTGATAATTTAAATTTTGTACTCTGTAAAAATATACCAAAAAAATTCAATAAAAAATTTTGGGAACATTTATTAAATTTAATTAGCAAAAGATTTGGTGAAATTCATATTAAAACTATTATGTATAACAATAATACCAAGAATAATATTGTATATAAAAATTTGAAAATTGTTATTAAGTTATGGTTTAAAATCTGTCAAAAATACAGTATTAAACTTCAAACATCAGAATATGTTAATTTTAAAAAAAAAGATAAAGTTAATTTTAAAATTATTAATTCCAAACATATAATTAAACTTTTAGATTTTAATAAATATTTAGAATCACCACGAGTTATAATTAATCGATATAATCAGTTTTATTTCACTGAAAATTATAATTTTATACAATCTTTTATACAATCTTTTTATTGGTTTACACAATTCAACATTAAAAAACCTTATTAAATAAAAAAATTGATTGACTTGCACGTTTTTTTATATAATATAAACCAGCCATGACCTGTAATATCTGCTGTGAAAAATATAATAAATCTTTACATGCTAAAGTTACATGTATATGTGAGTTTGATGCGTGTAAAACTTGCATAAGAACCTATTTACTTTCTACTACAAAAGACCCACATTGCATGAAGTGTAAAAATCAATGGAGCAATAAATTTGTAATTGATAATTTGAATCGGTCATATATCGATGGAGATTATAAAAATCACCGCAAAACTCTATTGGTCGACCGTGAAATTAGTAGAACACCCGAATTAATGAATCTAGTTGAGAGAACTAAATTAATTGAAGAAAAAATACAGGAAATAGATGAAATTAATATACAGTTTAAAGAAGTAAGAAAACTCTATAATGAACTTTCAAAAAAATTGTCTGAAAAAAAACATGATCTCTCAAGAATTAGGACCGGAGAAAAAATTATAGACCGAAAGAAATTTATTATGCCCTGTCCCGGTGAGAATTGTAAAGGATATTTATCATCTCAGTATAAATGTGAGATATGTAAAGTTCATACTTGCCCACATTGTTATGAAATCATTGGATATAACAAAGACGACGCGCATATATGTATTGAGGCCAATTTACAAACTACAGCATTAATTAAGAAAGAAACTAAAGGTTGTCCACAGTGTGGAGTTAGAATTTATAAAATCAGTGGTTGCGACCAAATGTGGTGCACCGAATGTAAGGTCGCTTTTAATTGGGGTAATGGTAAAATTATTTACGGGGGGCAAGTCCATAATCCACATTACTATCAATATATGAGAGAACAAAATGACGAACAAACCGCAACAAGAAATCCTGGTGATGTATTATGTGGTGGGTTAGTCACTTACAATGTATTTTCATATTTTGTTCGATATATTAATGAATATAATCAGCCAAAGTGGTTTGATATCATGAAAAATGATGTTGTAATAAATCAATTTACGCAAGAATATAAAATTGATACTATCGCTCAAATAACCACCATTTTATTACATCTACACAGAACAGTTAATCATATTAATAATGTTAATCTATTCAATACAAGAACAAAGGTTAGAATTTTAGATAATAATGACGCATTAACTATTCAATATATTTTAAATAAAAAAACCAAAAAGCAACTTGCTACTGATATTTATAAAAATGATGTTTCCAGAAAGAAACATACAGAGTTGTTAAATATTTATGAACTATTGGGTGTTGTTGGTATTGAAAAATTTACTAATCTAATGGATTTATATAAAAATATTCATAAAAATCAAGCCACTAGCTTCTCCGGCGGGCCTCTTAATATTGAAAATTTATCGCTACTAGTGCATGCCGTTATTAATGTTATAACAGAATATCATAATTTGTTGAACTATTGTAACCGGTTATCTGTTGATATTTCAATCAATTACAATCAGTCCGTTACTTTAATACAATACTTTCACAGCGAGTATAAATATCATGTTTTAAATGGTAAATATACTATTGCTTCTTTCGAGAAAATTTTAAATTTTGGCAAATACAATAATAATAGCGAAGCATCGTCAAGTTCCGACAATAAATAATTATAATTATTATCTTGTATGTTTTATCTTTCTATCTTCTATCTTGTATTTATTATATTCACTTTTTTTTATCCAAAATGTATAAAAAAATGCATTTAATAAAACCATATCTGATTTATATATTATTTCATACATAATATATAAATATAAATATTAATTTAATTTTATTTTGAAAAATCATCAGTTTTGAGTTTTGAGTTTTGAGTTTTGAGAGATTTATCCAAAATTCACAATTAATAGTCCTCGATTTATAGCTTAAGTTCTTTTTATTTTTTATTATTCGTAATTTTTATTAAATTCTTCTAACGTTATTATTTTTATATTATATTCTTTTGCTTTTTTTATTTTTGAAGTCTCATCATCCAAACTACCCACTATTAGTAAATTTACAGTTTTATTTATATTGGCTATTACTTCTCCCCCTAATTTTTCTATTTTTTTAGCCACTTCTTTTTTTCCTTTTATATCAGACATAACTATTATATAATCACTTAAACTTTCTTCATTCTTTGATGTAACTTCTTTCTTTGATGTCACTTCATATAATTTATCTTCTAAATTTGCCTCTATCATAAATTCTTTGAATTTTGAAATATTTTTAACAAATTGTTTTGATGTTTTTTCCGCCATGCCATCTACGTTTTTTATTTTTTTTATTTTTTCTGTATCCGATAAATCCTCATTTATTATATTTGGATTTTTTTTTAATATCAACAAAATTCTTTTTTCACCAAGGCCTCTTCCTAAAATATTTGATGCTGCCGCTATTTTTGCCAATGACGATTTTTCTATTTGTTTTTTAATTGAATTATTAATTTTTCTTGCCATTGTTTCTTTAAAACCGTTCACCTCCATTAAATTGCTTATAGACATTGCTATTATTTTACCAATGCTATTTCCACCTGCGTTAATTATTTTTTTTATATTTGCTTCTCCTAATCCATCTACCTGCAATGCTTTAAAGAATCCCGCTATATTTTTTAGTTTTACTGTTTCATCATTATCTTTATCTTCCAACATAATATCAACACGTGTTTCGTTCCATATATACTTTATTGTCGGCATCAATGCTGTTTCTGCCGGTGTAATTATTTCTTCTATTTTTGGTATTACATCGCCCGATCGAATTATTTTAATTACTGCTCCTAAACCTATGTTATTGTCTTCTATGAATTTTGCATTAAAACCTGTCGCATACTTTATTTTTACTCCACCTATGCTTACCTCTTCTATTTGAACTCTTGGTTTTAAATATCCATCTTTTGATACTGCCCATAAAACATCCAATACTTTCGCTTCCGCCGATTGGTCTGATAATACCATCTTGAACGCAAATGCATGGTCTGGGTTTTTACTTTCTCGTCCATATACATTATCATCTATACAAATTACACCGTCTATAGTGTATTCATAATTCGTTCTCCAATCTACCAACTTTTCCGATAAATATTCATTTGTCAATTCGTCCGAACTTATATTTGCTATAAATTTTACACACATACCATCCATCGTTTCTATATTATTTAATTGAACCGATGGTTTTAGCATCTCCGGGTGTATTACTTCATATCCCACAAAATCAATATCTTTTAAAATATCCATGTGCTCTTTTGTTAATGTTTTCTTATTTATTAATCCCGATACGAAATTGCGCGAGTTAGAATATTTTGCTCCGTATTTTTCTTTGAATAAATTTTCTTTGATTATTATTTCGCCCCGTAGTGTTATATTTTTATCAGTTGGTAATTTCAAATATGGTATCAAGTGGTCTATTGTTTGTCCAAATTTACCATCCCCGCGAGTATATAATTTCGGAGTATCGCCTTCAGTTGTATATAATGCGCTTACTCCGTCCAATTTACACGAAATAACATAAGGACCTTTATATTTATGTTTAAATTTATTCAATTCTTTTGTATCCGCCTTTATTTTATCCATAGACCACATCTCGTATGGTAATTTTACTTTATTTTTATCCACTTTTACATCGGCATGCTGGTCCAATGCCGTTTTATTTGTTGGATAATTTTTTAAAACATATTCACGCAAAATATCGTATTGATTGTCCGATAGTAGAGGCGATTCTGTTTCTTGATAATATGTTTGATTTGTTTCTTTTAGCATATCTGTTAATTCGCTTTCAGATAAAGATTTTATTACATTTATGCCCTCCAATTTAAATTTTTCAATATTATCGATTATTATTTTTTCTTTATTTTTTTTTCCTAATTTTTTTAGTGTTTCTGCATTATGTTTTGTTACTTTTATTTTCATTGTTTTTTGTAAACTATTCTTTTCTTTTTTTGTTTCTTCCACTGTTTCTTTTTTTGTTTCTTCATTTATTTCTTTTTTTGTTTCTTCATTTATTTCTTCATTTGTTTCTTTTTTTGTTTCTTTTTTTGTTTCTTTTTTTGTTTCTTTATTTATTTCTTCATTTATTTCTTTATTTATTTCTTTTTTTGTTTCTTTTTTTGTTTCTTTTTTTGTAATAATATTATTACCATCTATTCGTTCATGTGGTTCTTTAAATTCTAAATTTAAATAATTAAATATGTCTTTTTCTGTATTAAAAGTTTCTGATGTTATTTTTTCTCCTTTTATTTTATTTACCATTTTATGAAACCCATGTTCATTTAATGTTAAATTTTGTTGTAATGCATATTGTCTCATAGATGTATTGAATTCCATAGAACCGGTAAAATATAATATTGCAAATGCATATTCTTGTGGTGGTGAATATAGAAAATCTAATCTTCTTGCTATATTTTTTTCATCTAGTTTAGCAATTACCATTACTTTTTTTTCTCCACTTGTTAAGAACGCTTTTATTATTTTTGAATTATTACTTTTTTCATCTTTTTTTGTATCATCCATTTTTTCTAAAAATTTATTAAATATTGTTTTATCATTTTCTTTTGATGTTATTATTATGTCGATATCACCTGATTCTTGTTTTCCTCTTCTATAACTTCCTACTATTTCAAAATCATTGTTCGTATTACTATAACCATTCTCTTCGCATGTTTCGTCAAATATTTTTCTCAGTAATTCTTTATATTCGTCTATTTCTTTTCTTGGAATTCTTTTTGCTATTTCTTGATAATATATTAAACCTTTTTTTTGACTATCATTTAATAATTTTAATTTTTTTTGTCCTTTACCGGGAATTTCTTCGTCTTTTCTTTTTTTTAATTCTTCAATGTTATTTATATTTAATTCTAGTATCTTTTCTGCAGTTGCATCACCTATCCATGGTATTTGTAAAAATATTTCTTTTTTTTTCTCATGGATCTTTTCTTTTTCATAAACGTCTGTTCCGTATTTATCTTTTAAATCTTCTAGATTTTTTACTTTTCCTGTTTTTATATATTCATCTAATTTATTTATAATTGCGTTACCAATACCCGGTAAATCTTTTATATCGTTTGATGATGTTACTTTATCTTTCATATTTTTTAATTGTTCGCCTGCTTCTTTATAAATTTTTGCTTTAAATTTTTGTTTTTCGTGATTTCTATTATAATATTCTAATTTTTTTAATATTTCAATATAATCATTTTTATGATCTACATTACCACCATTCATAATACTATTATATGAATTATCTTTTAAGTTTTTCAATTTTATTGTTTTATTTTTATTTCTATTTCTATTTCTATTAAATGATGTCATTACATTATTAATATAATTTTTTTATATAATAATAATATAATTATGTCACCAAATAAAAATAAGCTTTCTGTATCTTTAATAAAAGATGGTTCAACTATTAAAAAAGGATTTGATGGTTTAGAAAAATTTTTTGATAACATTTATAGTATGGATAATGATGTATTTGTTAATATGCAAAAAGATTTAAATATATACATAGGATTACCCATTATTGCATTTAAAGAACGATTTACTCAAAAAAAAAAACCTAAAAAATATAAACCCAAAAAACCCCACACCCAAAAACATCTTACATCCCGTAAATCACTTAAAAAAAAACTTACCGACTTAACTGAATAATTTAATATATATATATATATCCAATAATTGTCGAATAGGAATTATATCTGAAATATATTCCATTATCCCTCGATCATGTGGTTATACAAAAAAATTGAATTCATTATTTCAAAAATACAAAATAGTATAACATACAAAATACTATAAAATGGATAATTGTATCAAGAGAATTGAGTATAAGCCGAATGAAATCGTTCTAACTACCGCCGATGAAGCCGCTAGAATGCTATATGAAGAAATTATGTATTATGGAGACAATGCAGAAGAAAATACTATCAACGAACAAAATGCCGCTCTTGAGGCTGGAATTGCGTGGGCCGCTGCTATAGAAGATATGAAAGATTGTGAGATGACAGATATGATGAACTCTGTAAATATTAACAACGATCCGACATGCGATAATTCCAATAATTGCGATCATGTGATGGGCTAAGTATTATTTTGAATTATTAAGTATGACAATGAATTTTTTTATATTATTATAAAATTTATTTTATAATAATATAAAAATAAATCATGTTTTTTATTATATTATGGATATAGATTTTCTCATGCTCAAAAATATGTCAAATGAATTTAATAAATTATATTTTATTAATGATACAATAGATACAATAGATGACCCATATTTTTATGATTTTACTATTTTTTTACTTGGTTTTATTAAATTAACTTTTTCACTTATTTCTGGTACTTTTATTGCTGTTATATTTGTTTCATATTGTATATATTCTCCTTCTAAATTGAAATTTCAAAAATTATATAATCAAAACAAAGAAAAATATGATTATGATCCATTTTTACTTGAATATATTGATGAATATTATGACTTATTTCTGGATAAAGATGAAGAATTTTTAAACACCCTAACTAATAAATATATATATTATAGTTTTGATTTTAATAATCAGACTTATAAAATTATTATGTATTATAATGCTACAGATGAATCATTCGATTATTATTTAAATAATAAATCTTATACGTTACCATTTGATTTTTTAGATACAGTATCTAGAATATATTCTGTTAAATATAATTGTAGAAATATTTATATTGATAATTATGATAATAAAAATAAATTATTAGATTTATTGTATTCTGATATTCAAGATAAAGATACACCTGATAAAGATAAAGATAAAGACAATGATAAAGACAATGATAAAGATAAAGATAAAGACAATGATAAAGATAATATATTTTATTCTATTAAAAAGAAAAATTTTCTAAAAAATAAAAATACAAATAAAACAATTAATTATACTTCAAATAAATTTAAATATAAGGGTTTATTAAAAGATTTTTCTGATTTAATTTTAGGATTTGATATTTATGATACTTCTAATAATTTTGTTACTTCATATCAAGAAATCGAAAATGACATTTTTTCTATTAAAAAAAATAATGATTTTGAAATGGTAGATAAAAATATATCTTTTAAAAATTTTAAAAATTCTATTATATAATAATTATATATAATGAATTTATTATTCTATATTTTTATATTTTTTTCTACTATATCAGAGGTTTTTGCTCAATATTTATTTAAAATTTCACATAAAAACACCAATCATTATTATCTGATAGTAGGTATTATTTTATATGCTTTTACTGGATTTTTTGCTTTTAATCTTTTAAAATATACTTCAATGGGCATTGCTAATATTATATGGCATTTATTTCATTTTATTTTATTATTTTTAGTGGGTTATTTCTTTTTAGACGAGAGATTAACAAAAAAACAAATATTAGCTACTATATTTGGTATTATATCTTTACTTTTATTTACGTATGAATTTAAACATCATTGATTCGTTTACCTCCCAATGCAGTCGATAATACTCCCACTGCTTTATAATCTGCGTTTACCATGTCGTTTTCTTTCTCGTTTATAAAATTTACAAATCCTATTGATTTTTCTATATCGAATGATGATTCTAAATTCTTTTCTGCAATCGTTAATGCTTTTTTTTCAATACTATTTAGAGATTCTTTATATTTTTCTATATAATTGTTATTATTCATATATAAGTAATAACTATTATTAATAATATATTTATAATCAATTTATTTTATATTTTATATTTTATATTTTATAGTTTATATTTTATAGTTTATATTTTATAGTTTATAGTTTATATTTTATAGTTTATATTTTATATTTAAAATTTAATAATACTTTTTTTGAATTTATTGCAGAAAGAACACTGGTTATATTATTATTTATTATATAATTATTATTTATTAGGAAATCTATTATGTCAGTTATGTCATCGTTTGTGCATATTTCTATCTTATAGTTGCTAATTGTACCTAAAATATTATTATTAATTACGTATCTACAATAATTTTCATTTGATTTATTTATTTTTGTTGATACATTCTTTATTGCTATTTGTTTTATAAAATTTGATAATGGTCCTAGTGGTAGTTTATTTATTGTTAAAATATGATAATAACTTATATTATTATCATAATACGGTTCTATAAAAATATTGTAACTTTCATATTGTTCCGCCATTATATTTGAGATAGATAAATATTATTATTATATATAATTATATATAATAATGGATATATATAATTTTGATTCAAACTTAGATGGAGGTAAACAAATTTCCAAACAAACTTTTTTAGGAGAAGGAGCATATGGTTGTACCTATACACCAGGTTTAAATTGTGATGGTAAAACTAATAAATCTAAATATAGTGTCAATAAAATTCAAGAGATTAATTTTTTAAGTAAAAATGAGGTAGAAATTAGTCAGTCTGTAAAAAAAATAAAAGGTTATAAAAGTAGATTTGTTCCAATTAATAAATCGTGTATTGTAAATTTTAATAAAATTGTTAATTCAAAAGATATTGTTAGTAATTGTGATTTATTTGATAATTATTCAAATACCGATACAATTAATTTTATTAACAAACAATATTTTATGTTTTATATGAAACGTATAAATGGTCTTACAATTAAATCGGCATCTACAATAATTAATACTAATTATCAATTTCATGATTTTTTTTATCATGCACTTTATTATTTATTAAATAGTATTTATCTATTAAATCGAAATAAAATTATACATAATGATTTACATACTGACAATATTATATATGATGATTTTGCTAAAATTCCATATATCATAGATTTTGGTTTATCATATAAACATAAAAATTTATTTAAAAATACAAACTTGAGTAAAGCTTTTGATTATCCTCGTATTAAAAATTTTTTTTTTAGCTGGAGAGATCATACTCAAGAGAAGTGGTCACATTTAATTGAAAAAAAGTTTATTTCATTTATTATTTACAATAATAGTAATCGTTTTCAATCTAATGTGGATAGTGATAATACTAAAAATATTTTAACTAAAGAAATTGTAGATATTTTTATCAACGATATATTAACAGTTTATGTAAACAATGTAAACAACGTAAACAATGTAAACAATGTAAAATTAATATTTACACAAAATGAATATCTTGAATTTTTTACTATGTTAAAAAATTATTATTATAAATTTTTACCTGAAAATGATGTTAATGGAAAATATATATATTATTCTTCTATACTTGAAGAATTAATACCATTTGTATTTGAATTTAATGATTTATATTCTCTAATATATTGTTTTATTAAAATTTTTAACATTAATTATGTTAACATGAAAAATGATTCTGCTAATTTTATTGATATATATGATAAATTTATAAAACCATTATTTAAAAAAATTTTTTATCCTGACCCCAATTATAGATTATCTACTCGTCAATTTATATCTATTTTTGGTTATGTATTTAAATTTTGCCAATCTATTGACGTTGAAGATTTAAATAACAATAAATATATATCTAAATTTAATGATGATTTTAAATTATTTTTAAAAGAAATTAACTATGAGTATGATATGTTTTTTAATAAAAAGTTTGCTTATCTTGATTTTAATTTAATTTTGGAAAAAAATAATGTTATGTTTATAAAAAATTTTAATTTTAATTTTAATATTATGTAAAATTATTCTTGAATGGCTAATCTCTCTGCCGAATAACTATCTAATAATATTTGTTGTAATATTATATCTTCTTCGTCGTTCAATATATTATTATAAATGGGAATAAAGTAATGATTATTATTTTCATAATGATTATTTTCATTATGATTATTTTCATTTTCATGACATTTTATTTCTTGGTATTCTAATTCGTATCTACATATTGGACAACAATTTGATTCTTCAGATAACCATTTTTTGATTAATTCTGAAGAATAAACATGATTACAAGGTAGAATTATTATATCATCGTCTTTTTCAAATTTATTTAAATTTATTGGACATTCTGTATTTGCATATTTTTTATTAGTATCAAATTTTTGTATTTTTAATTTTTCTAATTCATTATCATGAGTTACTCTTTTAAATTTTTTTTTATTATCGTCGTCAAATGTGCTATTTATAAAGTTTTCAATAAAAGGATTCTCTTGATTATTTAATGTTTCATTGTTTTGTAATATATTATTAATATTATTTTGTAATAAATTTATTAGAAAATTTGAATTTGTCGATTGGTCTATAGTAAAAAGTTCTTCAATTATTGAACTTCTCGGAATATTGATTAATCTATTTTCTGAATTAGATAAATCAAATATTTGGATCTGTAAATTTATACCATTATTCTCATTATTATTATCATTATTATTCTCATTATTATTATATGGCCCTAGCATATAGTTATTATTAATAAATAAATAATTATTAATTATTATTCTTTAATCTAAAATAATATAATATTTATTATTACATAAATACTATATTTATAATAAATATTATATGACTATTTGTAATATATCTGTATCTATTGGTGAACTATGGGATAAATATACTATCTTATTAATTAAACTAAATAAAATTAGCGATGAAAATAAACTATCATTTATTAATACAGAAATCAATTTATTAAAAAATCATTTAGAAACCTATAAACTTAATGGGGATATATTTGATGAACTAAAAAACTGTAATGAAAAATTATGGAACATTGAAGATAAATTGCGAGAGAAAGAAAAAAAAAAAGAGTTTGATCAGGAGTTTATAGAACTTGCAAGATTAGTTTATTTTACAAATGATAATAGAGCATCTATTAAAAAAAAAATTAATACTGTTTTAAATTCTACTATTCATGAAATAAAAAGTTATGAAGATTATTAATTTATATTTATGTAAATATAAATATAAATTAATACATAATATATTAAATTTATAATGCAAAAAGATGCTTTTGTCCTTTCTCATTTAGGACTTGGTGATAATATTATGCTTATTGGAGCTATTAGACATCTAGCTACTTTATATAAAAATGTTTATGTTGTATGTAAAAAACAAAATGAAGAAAATATGAATATATTATATGAAGATGATCCCAATATTATTCTATATAAAGTTGATAATGACATAAATATAAGTCCTAAATATGGTTGTCCTATATCTAATTTTAAAACATTAACAAATAATAAATGTGTTTTTTTATCGGGTGGACACTGTATGACAAAATTACCATGTTCATATGAACTTCTTCCATTTAACTTCTATATTGATATGAATATAGAGCCAATACATTTTTGGAATTCTTTTAAAATAAATTATCCACCAAAATCTAAAGAATTATATACTACACTGCAAGATATATCTTATATATTTATACATAATACATGTAGTACCGGTACGGTTTTTAAAATAGAAGAAATAGAAGATAAACTTAACTTAAATAAAAATAATATCTTGGTAATAAATCCATGTGAAAATATTTATGAGAAGAACCATGCATTTTATTCTATTGCAAATTATTTCATTAATCATAAACTACCATATTATATTGATATAATTATTAATGCATCTACAATTATTCTAACAGACAGCTCTTTTTGGTGTCTTTCAATGAATTTACCTATTAAAACTAAACACTGTTATGTCTACTCTAGAGATCATGTTAAATACGATCACATTTATGAAAAACAATATCAATTTCCAAATAACAAATCTATATTTAAAAATATTAAGTTTTAGATCGGGTTGCCCAAAAAGGATATTTTAAAGATTCGCCTTTACCAAATGGTTGCATCCACGACTCGTCGCCATCTATAACCACTGATCCATGTATTTTTCTTAACAAACTAAATAAACTTTGTTCATGTCTATTTTCTTTAAACTCTGAATGTTGCACACTATTATTGCTATTATAATGATCTGTAAACATTTGTGGATCGTCATTTAGTCCCTTTATTAAAAGATTTATTATTTTTAATAAATGCTCATTTTTCTTCATAACTAATATACCACCCAAATATTGACCTGTTTTTGCGTGATCACTGTTTAAATCCACATTTAAATATTTGAATATTTGCGTATTTGTCCATGTTTTCTCTCGCTCTAATCCGCCAGGTCCATTATTTCCACTCATTTGAAATGACATTATACCATATTCGCTATCCTTTAACATCTTTATATATTCATGAAAACGCGCTTTTCCCATTGGATTTAATTTACATCCCGCATCTAAAAAAACCAGAAATTCTCCATCGTTCATAGTTTCTAACTTGTTAAGTAATATTATAGGTCTCCAAATCCAATATCCTCCACCACGTGATAATGATAATATATCTTTATGTTTGATTATAAAATCACGTGGCAAATTTGCAGGACCATATCCAGTAATTGTTTTAAACTCGTTAAATTCTTTCGCTTCTTTTAACAATCGTTGTTTAGACGTTTCAAATCGATGATTTCCATATGTAATAAAATGAATATTAGATGGATTATCGATATTAGATGGATTATCGATATTAGATGGATTATCGATATTTAAAGAAAATTGAGAATTCATTATATTATTTAAATCCATTATAGGGTCGATTGATTCTTTTGAAAGCGTTTGGGTATTCATTAAATTTTTCCAATATTCAAAATACAATTTATCCATATTATATTCATTATTTTTCAATTTTTGTTGAATTTCATCATATTTTGAGTCTAAAAATTCCTGCGTAATTTCATTCCAATCGTTTACAATTAATACCGGCATATCTGTATATAATTCATTGATAGATGATGATATAACGATCGGAATTGTCCCACTATACAAAGCTTCCCATGTTCTGTGACAATCTATACCAGCACCAGGTGGTGATAATATAAATTTGTATTCAGACAATATATCATAACATTTAGAATTAGTAACATCTATCTTAATTTTACCTTCAATATTAGATTGACGCCAGTACGTATTTGTATATGGTATATTTCCTATAAAAGTACAAAACGACGACCATTTGGTTTTCGCAATTTCTATAAGTTTTATTCTATCGTGATTAGAACTAACTGATAAATTTACTGCAAACAATTTACTTTTTTCTTGAATTTTATGATTAGATAGTGATAAAAATGTTTGCATCGAATCTAAATGCCTATCATAATTCAATCCAATTGGTATACATGTTAATTTTGGATGATCATATTGTTTATTCCACGTAAACCAGTGATAAAGAAGTGGATTGTTTAAATATTCTGGTTTCATATCAAAACCGTCTGTTTCCAAAGTTATTAATATAATTTTGTTCTTAAAATTGTGTATCATATTTGTAAAAAATTGATTCACTAGATTAGAATATCCCGTTAAACAAACTAATGTATATGGTTTGCATTGTGCAAAATTTGTGCTATTAAAATTGGAAACTTTACGAGTATGCAATACACCTCCATTATCTCTTATCCAATTTACAAAATAATCTTCTGTAACGAGGTCTTTATCTATATTGATCATATAGATTTAAATAATAAATTATTTTTAATAAATTATTTTTTATATTTTATTTTTTTTTTTTTGTTGCATTATGTTTTTTTTCTTTTTTTTTGATGTAATATATTTTATCTAATTTATTTAAAATTACTATTAATGAATTGGTATTGTTAAAAAAATCATTATTGTAATCTATATTTTTTAAATTTTTTAAAATATCTAGTTTATAATTATTACCATCTCCATATCCATATTCATGTGTTAAATTTCCCAGTTCGTCTATGTTTTTTTTTATCTCAAAGTTTAATAAATATTTTATATTATATTCATTTTTACAATAAACATCTTTTATTTTTATTAAAATATCACTTATTAATTTTATGCTTAATAATTTGTTTTGTATATTTTGTTTTTTTATTGTTATATTTTCAATATTGTTATTACTTATTTTTATTATTATTATGTTTATTCTGTCAATATTATTTTTTATTGTATTTTCAATTTCTGCAATTTCATTTATTAAATTATCTATATTTTCCATTATTATATTAAAAAATTTTATATAATAATCTAGATAACTTATTAAGATATTAAGAAATTAGATTTCTATTTGATTCATCGTCTTCTGAATCACTGTTTATTTGCGCTTTTCTATAATATTCTTCCATTAGTTCTTCAATCCTTAAATCTTCATTTCTCATTTTTTCAATTTCTTCTTCATAGTTACAATATAGTGATAAATCTCCTCGTAATTCATTTTCGGTATCTCTATAATTATTCCAGTTTTGAATTAATTTTATCCGATGTTTTGAACATCTATTATCTTCTTCTAATTTATTTTTATATTCAATCATTTCTTTTGTTTTTTTTGATTTTTTAGATTCTATAATTATTATATTTGATTTGTCATTTTTTTTGATAATACTCCAGCCTTCTTTTACTTGATCTACTTTATTTAAAATTTCTTCATTTTCTTCTTTTTCGGTTATCTCAGCAAAACTTTTTTTTTCCTCTCCATATTTATTTAAATCTTCTGGATTTGTTTTTGTTTTTGTATTTACTAGTTTTGGAAATTCCTCTTCTAATGTTTTTATTTTTGTTATCTTTTCTAAATTTTTAATATTCCGGGCATGAGGGGGTACATAGTTACTCATAAGTTATTGATATTTCTTTAAATATAATTGTTTATTATTTATTTTTGTACTTTTTTATCAATTTTTATCAATTTTTTATTAATTATTTTTATATTATATTATATATACGTATGTCAACATTGGCAAGAAAAGCCGCTACTAAATATTCTAAAAAATCTAGTAATGCTAGTGGGAATTTTTCTATTAATGGTTCTGCTAATCAATCATATATAGGTAAAACTAATACTAATCTTTCTTATATCGGATGTAAACAATCGGATACATCAATTAAATCTAGTGTTAAAAATTATTCTGGTCTTAGAGGAACGAGAATAGTTAATTCTAATATCAATAATGGTATTAAATGTGATCCTGTTAATTCATATTTATGTTATACGACTTTAAATCCTGATTTAATTCTTAATAAACATAATCTTTATAATAAAGACCAATCTAGATATCTAGATATTAAAAAAAATACATGTAGTGTAGATAGAACTACATATTTAATTGATATTGCTAAAATACAAAATACATGTAATTCTCAAACCAGTAAACAAAAATGCAATATTACTAAAGATATGAATAAAATACTCGGATACACAATGGGTTATGATTTATATATTAATGATAAAGTTAAAAAAAACTGTAATTATAATCCCAAAGATGCTAGAAACATTGCTTGTTAATTTTATTTACTTTGCGTTTTATATTTGTATCATCTTCCTGTTTTTTTGTTAAATGTCTATTTCCAGAACTTATATGATTTATTGTTAGTTCTTTCGGGTTACAACTTATAAATGTATTATTTACTGAACTAAATACTATTCTTTTTATGTCCAATTCTATTATTGTTAGTAAACATTTATTACATGGTGCTGAATCTTGTAACTTATCTTTTTTGTCACAACGAACTATATATAGGGTTGTTTTTTTGTAAAGTTTTTTTATTTCATCTAAATCTTTATTTTTCTTAGAGGGCATACACGCCTTTTATACTGTCGTTGTATTTTCCATATCTATTCGTTCCATTGGAATAAAACATATTCCGCAAACAAGCAATTTCTGCATGACAAGTACAACTATTATTAATAAATGTATCCTTTGAATAAGATCTATAATGATTATGTCCGCGTCCGATTATCTTACCATTTGCAACCGCGATTGAACCATGTCTCATTAATACTGGCGATTTATCTGCTTCATTTGCCGCGTGCATAATATTCCGCATATCAGTATTGCTTAACATAATTATTGTTATTGTTGTTATTAATATTATTAATAATAATAATATTTCAATTTTTTTTTAATTGATTTATTATTATTATTAATAATATTAATAATATTAATACATATTTTATGGGTAATTTTATATCCTATTATAATAATTATACTATGGCACAACAAGAACTAGATAATTATCATCAGTTTTCTGATTCTGAAAATCAAACAGACGAAGTTAATATTGTAGAACATGTTAATACTATACAACAACAAGAACAACTACTACTACCACAACAACAACGTGTTTTTAAATATTATAACTTATCAATTTATGTTGATTCTCAATCTCTAGAATTAAAAAATTTATACATTGACGCTGCAAATAAGCATAATTTAATTGTAGATAATTATTTGAATGCTCTTTATACAAGTGAAACTTCAATGGCAGAATATTGTTTTGACGCTGGATTTGATTTATTTTGCCCCGAAGATACTGAAAGTTTTGGTTCTCAAAAGGTTATTCTTGATCATAAAGTTAAATGTTGCATGAGGGTTGTCGGTGATAATAATCAATTTGTATCATATTATTTATATTCTCGTTCTAGTTTACCATTACACACCCCATTGCGTCTTGCAAATAATGTTGGTATTATTGATTCTGGTTACAGAGGAAATATTAAGGGTGTTTTTGATAATATTCAGGGTTATGATTTTATGGATTTTACAATTGAATTTGCTAGTAGATTATTACAAATTTGCCCGCCTAATTTAGAATATCCCATGAAAATTACTATTGTTAATGATATTTTAAATTTGGGTCTAACTAATAGAGGTGAAAATGGATTTGGTTCTACTGGAAATTAATATCTATATATATATTAGATTGCTCTTAATATGCAAAAAAACGATGAAAATATTAATATAATAATTAGAGAAAACACTGATACTAATGTTGTTGATTTGTGTGATATTAATAAAGATGGTAAAATATCTTGTGCTACATTTTCATTAGATACATCTAATTCTGAAATTTGTTATAATGATTTAAATTTTTTTTTATCACAACCAAGTGATTCTAGTGTTTCTGACGATTATGATTATACTGATTTATCTAAAAATACTATTAATAGGAGAAATGTAAAATTTAAAAATACTCATTATAGAGATAATACGCATTATAGAGATAATACTCATACTATCTTTTATCGTAAATTGACATATAATGATGTTAAAATTCAAATTAATAAATATTATAAATTAAATACATCTCAAAAATATTCATCCTCTTTGGATATTTTAGCTAGTTATTTGAAAGCTCAAAAAATTATTTATATGGAGGCTTCTAATTCTACTTTAATTAAATTATATATGTTGATGTTCCCTGCCATATTTATTACTACTTTTTGTAGTGTTGCTCAGTCACCGTCTGAATCTTATGTATACGGAAAATATTTTTTGTCTGGTTTAAATGGCGTATTGACCTTTATTTTATCAATTATTAGTTTTACTAAATTGGATGCATCGGCACAAGCATATAAAATTACTGCTCATCAATATGATAAACTGCAATCGTCTACTGAGTTTTTATCTGGTAAATATCTATTATTTTATCAAAATCTTGATTTTTGTTCTAGAAATTCTAAAACTTTTAGCAAGTCTAATATTATAGATACTAATGATGATATTGGTACGGATAAAAGTCCCGATGTTTATCTTGATACTCGAGAAGAAACAAAAAAACATTTTATTTATTTAAAATATAAAGTTAAAACCATACAAGAAAAAATATCTGAAATTAAAGAAACCAATCCTTTTTTAATACCAAGAAATATTAGATATAAATATCCATTGATTTATAATACAAATATTTTTACTTTGATTAAAAAAATTAGAGATTATAAATCTAAAATTATTACAACTCTTAAAAATATTAAAAATGAGCTTAGATTAATTAATGCTATTTTTAAAACTGGTAAAATTATTACCCATAGTGACCAATATCAAAAATACACGCGTAGAATTTTTGATCTTAATCTGGTTAAGAAAAAATTTATAAATAGTATTATATATCTTAAAACTGCATATATTATGATTGATAGGATGTTTTCTCAAGAAATTTTAAATGCCGAGCTTCGTAGCAAATTTTGTTTTAATTTTTTTATATATGATTGTTTTCCTATATGTTTTATTCATTTATTTAAATTCTGTAATATACCATTGTCTTGTTGTTTACCTCTTAATTATAAAGAAGACCCCACACATGATACTTTATTAGAAGAAATATTAAGTTTTGATACTAAATCTTGCCATGGAATTACAGATGATGAATTACATCATTTTAATAAACGCTATCGAGAAGATACTATTAAATATAATTATACTCGTGGTTTATATAATACCTATATGCATTATAGAAACAAAGAATCCAATCTAAATAACAAAGAATCCAACCGAAACAAGGTTGATTCTTTCCCACCCCGCAATTCTTATATGGGAAGAACAGCTTCTTCCGTTTCTAATGTTTGATTTATTTCATATGTGTTATGTAAAAAAAAAATTGAATATATATATCAATTTTCACAAATAAGACACCCAAACCCAATACTTTATATATCCATGCCTTTCTGTAAAATGTGTTTCGATCTTGGCCGTCCCGATTTTAATAACCACAATGTACGTGATACTTCTCGCAATACTACATGTCCTTATCTTATTAACACTAAGTGTCGTAACTGTTCTTGCTATGGTCATACCTCTAATTATTGTAATATGCCTCAAAAGTTTAATTATTCCAATTATTCTTCTCCTGCACCTAATTTTAGACCATACGTTCAGCATATTGATATTGTTAAACCTATTGTTAAACCTAAAAATGTTTTTGAGATTCTAAACGAATATTGTTCAGATGAAGAGAATGATGACGCCGATTTTAAACTACCTGATATTAAAGATATTCGCTGGGGCATAGGATTTATTTCTGGATCTTGGGCCGACCAGGCTGATGACTAGTGATAATTAAATGACAATTTACTCTTATTAACTCTTATTAACTCTTATTTTATTTTTTTATCTAAATAAATAAGGTATACATCTGTTTAAACATCCACTTGATACTTGTAATATTCTATTTATATTTAACCGACCCTTTGTTGCATCAACTATTAAATCAATCATATTACTTATAGTGCCATCATTAAGCAATTGTAATAATACGCGTTCGTCTTCCCCATTAGTTAAATCAACTATTACAGCTTTAATTAATTTTATAGCCATTTCTTTTTGTTCGATACCTTTTAGTTGTGTTTCTTCAACTAATTCCATTACATATTTTATTATTAAATGCAACGTACTTGTTCTAATGTCTATAGCTGATGCTTTCACTTTTAGTTTTATTAATGTTCTTTCGTATACTGATTCGTTTTCATTATTTTTATTTACTGAATTAGTTAAATCCATATTCTCGTTTACTGTTTCCATTTTGTTATAAATGTTTTATATTTTTATCTCTAAATATGTATTTTTAAAAAATTATAACTTTCTATTATATCAAAAAAAGTAGTGCTATATAAATGATTGCTGTTTTTTAGTGGTATTGTTATTCTTATTGCATATTTATTATGTATTTGTATTGTAAATATTTCAGTTTTATTTATAAGATTAAAATAAATTAAAGTTTGGTTTACTGAATCCGGACAAGATTTTGAACCTATTATTGATGCATATTTATTTTTTTTAAAAAGTTTATTTATTTCATATAAATAATTGTAAAATTCACAGTCAATAGTACTTAATATCTTTCGCTCTTTCTCTTTTGTTTTATAACAATTATTTAATAAGTTTTTGTTTTTATACATTATATATTTTAATTCAAATATATAATATTGTTTTGTGTTATCTTTTTATTACTTTTATTACTTTTATTACTTTTATTACTTTTATTAC
>TARA_B110000444_G_scaffold243218_1_pt1 | contig 28225 bp, 30 predicted proteins | sample TARA_B110000444 | Tara Oceans TARA_B110000444 (sample SAMEA4398370) | marine metagenome | biome: Polar Biome; feature: [SRF] surface water layer (ENVO:00010504); material: water (ENVO:00002006), including particulate matter (ENVO:01000060) such as... | depth 5 m | reverse complement strand
GATTCCTTGGATCGGTATTGCTTCTCTATTCTATGGTATGCTAGCCCTCATCCTTGCACTTGGGATGGGCGGTTTTCTACCAAATACCGTCATTGAGCACGGTGGTTGGAGGCATGCAATGGGCCTCTCTCGAAATGCTCGTAATTCAACCAATCGTTACTTGACTCGGAAAAAGTACATGTCATCCTCTCACGGCAAACTGTCCCTTTTGGTTCATGACCGATATCAAGAGGGCCATACTCTGTGGGCCATCCGAGGCTCATTAGTTCTACTTGCTGTACCGTTTCAGGTCTTGCTTGCAACCATTCCGCTAGCCTTAGTATTGCTCTTCCCTCGGGATTTAATTCATCAAAACCGTCAATTGGAACTCGCTCTTCTACTATATGCAATATGCTTATTCTGTGCCATCCGCACGTTTCCTTTTTTCGCTCGCAAGTACATTTCAATCGCTTCACTTGCTCGTAAATTCCTCGGTGCAACCATGAAAATCACATGGATATTCCCAGTATTCCTTCTTTGGTCTATGGGTCAGTTCTCTACTTGGATTGTACACCGATGGATGGGCAAGGACCTCTCGTTGAACATACAATTCGAAAAGGAAGTGTTTGAATCGTTGATTTCAGCGGGGCCGATTCCTGAAACATCGTTCCTCAATTTACTCACTGCTTTGGCGGTGATGCCCATGGCTGCCTTTACCACGCTCGCAGTGCTTGGCGGGGGGGCCGGTTCTCCGCCTGGATGGATGAGAAGCCCTGAATTGGATGAAGATGAAGTGCAGGAGCAAACTGCAGGTACTGGCTCGTTGGTCAACCGTCTTGCTGTGGCAACCGATGCGGCAACTCACACTCCTTCAGTAATACAGCAAGTAAGTGTACCCGTAACAGTTCCACAAGAGCAGGGTGACGCTCCTAAGGTCCAATCGCCAAGTATGTTTCAGGAACCTTTGTCACCTTTAGACGGCCTCGATCTCAGTCTATTTGAACCTGAAATGGATTTGTCTGCTGATGAGATGGAATCTCAAACTAGTCCTTCCCACAATGATGCGGTCATCCATGGATTTGATGCACGTAATGAATCAAAGTGACCTTGAAATCTCATCTAGGTACCCGGGCCAAGAGAAGGCCACCTTCTTATGCTCAATCCTGTTGGCTCACTATGTTGATGAATATGCGCCGAATGACTCCCTTTACTCTTGTCATCTTGATGCTCCTCCAGTCCTTTGCTTTGATGGTTGCACCTCCAGTGGAAGCGGCATCAGGCCGTGGCGGAACAAATGACGACTACACCGTCAAGACCATTTCTCTTGGAAATTCTACTACAATGGCTTCTCAATGGATTCAATCCGATGGTACGGTCTTGGATTACATTTTCATCGATACTGCTATTGAAGTCAAGATTACAGTTCAACGGTTTGGGACCGGTGCTATCGGTGAATCCGCTCCAGTTATGCTCGAAGTGGTCCATCCTATTGGATTTGTTATGGAGACCTACACTTGGAATACAGCGCCTCTCACGGGAGGCCAACAAGATGTCTATTCAATGTCGTGGACGCCTACCGCAGCCCATTCAATCCTTAACACCTCGACCAACGATTTGACAGGAGGTCTCATTCTTCGGGCTACAGTGGCCTTTAGTGACGATTCACGAAACGAGAACGACGCTAAAGACGAAACTGTGCCGATCGCAGTTACCTCGGATATTTTTGATGGTACAACGACAGGTGCTTCGACCTTCTTCTCCGGAAAATACCCAGCTAGTGGTGGCGGAGCAGTTGCTGCTGGCTCATGGGAGACTGACAGCGGAGCAAGTGCCGTAGGAACAAAGCATTGGCGACATTCTGCTCAAGGGAGCAACTATCCATCCAGCGCAGAAGCAACCCGTTTAATCAACGGCCATCTAATGACAGGTCAGACATGTGGAGTGGATTCAGTTCTTGATGGAGAAATCAGCAACATATACCAACAATACCTCTGCAGGTCATTGTTCTATTCAAACGAATACGTCTCCAGTCAGTATCACATCCAAGCATGGGGTAGCATGAGCACTGGTGACTCGGTTTCTCTTGAATTATGGAGAGGGTCCGGTAACATTAACGATGATTACGAATCCGTTTCTTGGGATATTTCTCAAGGCAACCCAAGTGCAGCGCCAGGGCAATGGACAAACATTTCCTGGGACCCGCAAGAGTCATGGGTCCAAATTCCAAACTTGGCCAACCCCGATATTTTCCTCGGAGGCAACTCTTACTCATTCGGACTGCTGTTCAACTCAGACTCAAGTGCAGCGAGTGAAGGGTTCCACGTAGACGACATGATTCAATTCGGAGTAAGCAAGGTCAGCGACTACACAGTCGACTTGCAATGTGACAATCCAAGCAGTGGTGGCTACACCATCGCTCCAAACCAAATGGCTATACTCCAATGCTCGCTAACTAACAACGGATATTCTCCTGCTACCATCCGAGTTGAGACCAACGTGACCAACGCTTCATGGATGGTTCCGTTCCCGATCATTCGCATGGACATTGAAGGAAGTAGCAATCACGGTACTAATGTCATCATGCCGGTACTTGGTGCTGGTGATTCCCTTGAATTCTGGGCCAACCTCACCGTTCCAGCCGGAGCAGATGTTCAACAGCAAACATGGAATCTTTGGCTTAGCGATGCGAGCAGTGCTCAACTCGGTGAAAAAGCCCGTCTTGAGATGGACCTTGCAGTAAGCGAACAGTTTGGTGTTGCTCTTACCTCTACCGTAGGTTTGCTTGCAGCAACCATTGGACCAGGCCAGTACGATACAGTTGACTTCCGTCTACAAAACACTGGAAACAAAGACGCTGCTTTCAATCTCGTCACCTCTTTCTCAGATACCTCTACTCCCGGCGGATGGTCTGCTACTGTACTCAATGAAACAGGTGTCATCCTTCCGAACCCGATTATACTTACAAGGGGAGAACGCATTGATTTGACGCTCAACCTTACCGCACCTGACCTCGCCCCACCGGGACCTGTCTCCTTCAACCTACGGGCAACCTGTCCTTCATGCTCAACCCCTCTCTTTGGTACGGTCCAACTCGTTCGCAACATCGAAGTTCCAGTCTTGCGTGACGTTCAATTGGAAACAGAAGAATACTCGTTGACCGGCTCTGCTAACGGAAACGGTCGTTCCATCATCGTGAATATCCTCAATCTTGGAAACGACGACGAACAATATGATTTGAGTATTTTACAAAGCAACTGGAGACTCCAAGCATCACTTCCAGCAACTCAATCTCCAGTTCTCGATGCGTGGGATGGTGAAGGGGCCTTTGTTCTACGACTTGCTATGCCGATTGGTCTTACTCCAGCGCTCTACACTGTCAAGGTCATTGCAACCAACGTTGCAGACCCTAGTGTGTCAACCTCGATTGACATTACAGTCGACATTCTGGATACAGCCGCAGTCTTCGTATCTGATGAAGAAACAGGTCAATCATACATTCCTGGGGATCCCGCTCAAACTATGGCCTTTGAAGTGCGAAACGATGGTAATAGTGCTGACCGCTTTAATATGACACTCAACATTCCTATGGGTATGCAGGCTGAATTTACCAATCTTGTTAACGGGCAAACTACCGAAATTGATGTCGGTGCGAGTTTTAACGTCACCGTTGAGTTTTCATTCCTTGCTGGAGCTGAAGGCGATTTAATGCTCGGAGTCATCGCCACAAGTGCATCAGATAACACCATCAGTGCAACCGGCCAGGCAACCTACCTCGTGGGGTCACAAAACTGGTTGAAGATTTACACCATTCAACCTCTCTCCATTAACGAAGAGGGTGAATATGAAGTCACTGTCCGAGTGAAAAATCAGTATACTACGGCGCAGGTTGTTGTCATGGAATTGGACGACTCAAACACCAAGTCTTGGTTCCAAACCAAAGTAGGCCGACTGGACCGAGACTTCTCTTTGGGACTTAACGAAGAGCGAGAAGTGACGCTTACCATTGAAGTTACGGAAACTACATTGAAGAACCTTAATTCTGATGTCTTTATTTCTAACTTGACCATATGGGCCCGTTCCGAAACGGTAAGTGATGCGGCCAACGGTCGTCTTGAGGTCACGCTCATTAAGCAAGATTCGGATTCAGCAGATGCTGCTGACGACGCTGGCTCAGGCTTCCCAATTGAAGAGATTGCCCTTTGGGGTGTCTTCTTGTTGATTCTCGTCGGTGGTGTCATTGTGCTTTTGACCGTCATGCGTAGCGAGGAAGATGATGATGACGAATACAAAAACTGGGGCGAAGATGGATACGAAGACAGCTTGTCAGCAAATTATGGCGCAGTTGCTTCTGCTCCTACCGTTCCGGTAGCGGGCGCACCTTCGCCCGAACCAATTCCTGCGGGGGCTCCTCCAACAGCGGCAGCCCCGGCTTCTCCACCTGCCTCGGCACCTGTCGATGATGGCATGCCTCCGCTACCTGCGGGTGGTCTTCCAAACGGTTGGACCACGGAACAGTGGATGCATTACGGGCAGCAATGGCTTGAGCAGAACGGCCAGGCTTGAACGCGAAACTCCCACGATGAGCCAAGCGTAGGGTTCAAGGCACAGTCAACCTCGCAGAGTTTGCCGGAGGCATCAACATGTACGGAAATGGACAAGCTCCTATATTCATCCTTAAGGATGGAACACAACGAACTCGTGGACGAACTGCACAATCGAACAACATTGCTGCTGCAAAAGCAGTAGCTGATGCGGTTCGGTCTACGCTCGGTCCCAAAGGTATGGACAAGATGCTTGTTGATTCTATGGGCGATGTTGTCATTACGAACGACGGAGCAACCATTCTCAAGGAAATGGACATCGAACATCCTGCAGCTAAGATGATCATTGAGGTTGCAAAAACTCAGGAACAACACTGCTACGATGGTACAACCTCTGCAGTGATTCTTTCAGGAGAACTTCTCAAGCGAAGTGAGGATTTGATTGAGCAAAACGTCCATCCCACAGTCATCTGTGAGGGATTTCGCCTTGCTGCAGAGCGGGCTATTGGTCTTCTTGAAAACCATGGCATCTCCACTGAAAACGACGACAAAGTACTTTTGGAAGTGGCAAAGACAGCCCTGACCGGAAAATCAGCAGGTGCAGTGAAGTCGTTTATGGCCGATATATGCGTCCGTGCAGTTAACGCAGTCGGTATCACGGAAGAGGGCGAGCGTCTCGTGGATTTGTCTGATATTAAGGTCGAGAAGCGCCAAGGCGGTTCCATCAAAGATTCATCATTGATTGATGGTATTCTTTTGGATAAGGAGCGCGTCCACGCAGGAATGCCGCGGGTCATGAGTGATGCAAAGATAGCACTTGTGAACTCGGCTATTGAAGTTAAGAAAACGGAAGTTGATGCAAAGATTCAGATCACTGACCCAAACCAACTAGCACTGTTTCTTGAAGAAGAAGAGAATTACATTCGCAACTTGGTCAATACGATTGAATCCGCTGGTGCAAATGTATTGGTCTGCCAGAAAGGAATCGATGAACTGGCACAACACTACCTTTCCAAGAAAGGAATTTTCGCCATTCGTCGGGCTAAGAAATCCGATATGGAAGCTCTATCAAAAGCAACTGGCGGGACCATCATCACCAACCTAGAAGATATGGGCGAATCCGACTTGGGGCTTGCTGCTCGTGTTGAAGAAAAGAAAATTGGCGAATCAAACATGACCTTCGTGACCGGATGCCCTGAAGCGAAATCCGTTTCCGTTCTCCTTCGTGGTGGAACCGAACACGTTGTTGATGAAATCCGACGTGCATTTGACGATGCGGTTGGAGTTGTCTCCGTCGCATGGGAAGATGGGGCGGTACTAACAGGAGGCGGCAGTGTCCTCGCAGCACTCTCAAGAGACTTGCGAACCTTTGCCGAAACTGTAGGCGGTCGTGAGCAAATGGCCATTGAAGCCTTTGCCTCTGCTCTAGAAATCATTCCTCGTACCCTGGCGGAAAACGCTGGCCTTGACCCAGTCACTACGCTCATTGAATTACGCAAAGCTCACGCAGACGGGCAATCCTTTGCAGGAATCAACGTCTATGACGGCGGTGTGGCCGATATGAACAAAGCCAATGTCGTTGAACCTCTACGTGTCGTTGAACAAGCGATTCAGTCAGCAACCGAAACAGCAATCATGATTCTGCGTATTGATGACGTGATTTCATCCAAGGGCGTTCCTATGGAAGGCGGCATGGGTGGCATGGGCGACTTCAACATGTGATGGGGCCTCAGGAACTGCAATTTTTTGCTTAGAAAAATGAACCACAGAAGCCTTATTTTGTCACGGGCAGATAATAACCTTCAAAGGCCACTCTAGGGTGGGAAGATTGTTCACAGAGTGTGAGCAAGGGGTCTTCCGATGGCAGTTGTCGCAAAAGTATGGATTGACGAAGATTGTATCACGTGTGATGCATGCCAGGACATTTGTCCCGAAGTATTCGAGGTCACCGACGGTTCGTCCATGATTTTGGCGGCAGTTCGCACGGACGGCTTATTCGATAGAAACGAAGGCGGGTCACTACTTACTGGTACGCTTGGTGCAGAACTTGGAGACATTATTCTTGAGGCCGCAGAAGCTTGCCCCGTAGAAGTGATCAAGTTCGAACTTGTTGGTGATGGTGCTGCAGTTACTGAAGTCGCAGCAGAAGCAGTAGCAGAAGTTGCTCCAGCAGCGGTGGCCGCAGTTGCGCCCGCCGCAGGTGCATCGGACGAACTTAACGCAGTCTTCGCAGGCGACCGCACAATCAACATCTTATTTGGGTCACAAACTGGAAACGCAGCGGGTCTTGCTGAAAAAACCGCTAAGATGGCGGGCAACTACGGCCTTGAAGCAAAAGTGGTTGATATGGATGGGCTTGACCCAGCCTCACTGGCTTCAATGAAGCGTGTTATGATCATCACCTCTACTTGGGGCGAAGGTGAAATGCCGGACAACGCAGAATCAGCTTGGAATGCGATCAATGCTAACGGTCCAGGTCTTGCAAGTACTCACTTTTCCATCTGTGCAATCGGTGATTCCTCCTACGATGAATTCTGTAAGGCAGGTCACGATTGGAATGGTAAACTCGCATCATTGGGTGGACATGAAGCCCACCCTCTGCAAGAATGTGACGTGGACTTTGACGCTCCCTGGCAACTTTGGGTGAATGAAGCACTTCCGCTTCTGGCGTGTGTTGATTCATCAGGTACCCTTCAGGTAGAACTTCTTGAAGAAATGAAGGCCTACGGGTCCGGTGATGACGACGATGTAGCGGAGGGTGATTTCACACCTGGTAAGATTGCTCGTGAAGAATTGACCATTACGCTTGAATTGTTCCGATACTGTCCAGATGCAGCAGAATCCGGATGGGATACGCTCACTTGTAGCGTCCCCGGCCACGCAACAGTCCAAGACCTTCTCATATCCATGCAACAGGATGTTGACGGAAGTCTTGCGTTTAGAAGAGGAAACGGTGCTGGGACACCAACAACCGGTATTCGTGTAAACGGTCGTGTCACACTTTCAGATTCAACAATGATCGCTGACCTTACCTCTGACGGAGGGCGGGTCCGGGTAGAACCTCTTCCCGGCCACCCAGTCGTTCGGGACCTCATCGTCGATACCTCACGCTACGAAAACCATCGAAGCCGAGCCGAACCATGGATGCGAACAGATCCTCGTGAAGGTGAACGTCTTCCATCTGGAGCAGCACTTGGGACCATGGAGCCGACCCTTGCAACTACTCTCCACCTTGCTGGCGATGTCCAATCCTTCCAGTTAATCCAAGCAATGTCGGATACATTAGCCCATGATTCACATTACGAAGGTCCTGGCGTTCACTTCCAGCAATGGTTGCGTGCTAAGGATCCACGAACCAGCCAAGAACAACGCCGTAGTATCATGAACTCGCTCTTGCAACGAGACGGTGTGTGGTCTGAAGCAGACCATGCCAGTTTAATGCGCTTTGGAGAAGACGGCCGTCTTGCAGCGCACAGTCTTAACGAAGCACGAATGCAATTACTCAATCAAACCAAGTACGCCGGTAAGCATGGGCGGCTGGTCAAGTGGTACGGACGGAGTGTCAAGTGGACCGGTAAGGTCAACGAAACGACACTTTACCGTCAAGTTCTCGGCCCTCTTGGACTCGTAGGCAACGTCTTCAGCGGAGTCTCTGCCCGTATGGCCCTCGCATTTACACGAAACGGTTCTCCCCCAATCCGCAGCCTCCAATCCCTTCTGCTTCCACCGGCCGGACTTGGACGTATACCTAAGATGATCAATTCTAAGGTTCACGATTACCATGAGGTAGTCTCTCTCTTCAATGAGATAGACCAACGATTTTGAGGTGAAATGATGGTGAAAATCACATACTATCCCGGAAATGTTGCCAGAGCAGGCGCTTCTGAAGTTGAAGATATGATTCAACCTCTTTGCAGAGCCTTGAACATTCAACTGGTTGAACTTCCTCGCTCAAGTAGTGACGGTGGAAACATCATCAAGCAGGCCACTCCTAAACTACAAGACGCACTGGTTGCCCGTAACCTTGCCCTTGCCGAAGACAAAGGACTTGACGTATTGACTACCTGTGCAAGCAGTCATGCAATCATGTGCAATACTGCACAAGACATGGCTCGTGACCCGGTTTACGCCAGCCAAATCAACAACCTTGTTGTTCGGACTTCAAACATTGAGTATACAGGAGAATCCAAATCATGGCATCTGCTTCACTATCTCGTAGAAGAGATTGGACTCGATAAAATCCGAGATGCAGTGAAGAACCCTCTCAAGATGAATGTTGCGGCTTACTACGGCCCAGATATGCAACGAGAAGGGGCTTGTGGAAACGACGACCCTTTCATGCCCACTTACATGGAACAACTCTTCGAGGCCCTCGGCGGTCATGCTGTGGACTATGAATCCAAATGCCTGAGTGTCGGCTCAACATCAGTTCTATCCCTAGAAGATACATCTCTTTCAATGACAGCAGCAGTGCTCTCGGACGCGATTGATTCTGGTGCTGAACTCATAGTTAGTGCTTGCACCATCTCGCATGTCAACTTGGACTCGTATCAATCCAAAGCAGGTAGAGTTACAGGCAAGAATACCATTGTACCCGTGTGTCATCTTTCCGAAATAGTTGCATTCGCTCTAGGATTTTATCCTGACCGTTTTGCTCAATTGCGAACACGTGTCCGGCTCATTGGATCTTGATGTTACTGTTTTCCTTCAAGATTTGAAGGACTCGATTGGCGATATCTAATCCACATCCTGTTTCCTTGATGAGAGTCCCTTCCGTTGCGGTAAACAATGCTCCGAGGTGGGGTGAGAAGGCATTCATCACCTCACGTTCCTCATCTCCTACATCGGTGAGTTGGGAGAGAGCGTGCTCGTAACATCGTTCAAGTTGTTGCTGTGCACTTTCCAGCCATGGGTGAGAGGCTTCAGGTTCAACTAAGAGTTCGTCAATTTCACGTGCTGCTTGTTCCATGACAGATTTCAACGCCGTCCCTGTCGTGGTTCCGGAATTGACCATTTCATGAAATGCTTCGAGCAAGTCCTGCTCCCTTTGGGCTGCAATCGATACAAAATGTGCAGTCTCCATAGCATCCTTTGTCATCATTACAGGGATTCCCATATCAAGTGTGATGTGGGCTAACGCTCCAAGTACGGCATTTGGATGAAGGCCGTAGCTTGCGTCTCCTCCCGTTTCAATCAACAACATCGGACGTGCAGCGCTTGCTCGTAGGCTTCGACATTGGTTGAGAAGCCTACCATCCTTTATTGAAGCCAATAAATCTCTTGCAGTCTTCCGTTCTATAAGTATGCGCTCAGAGAGTCGAAGATCACCGTGAGGGAGGTGTGTAATCCGCGTTTTGAATCCAAGGCTCGCCAAATAGGACGGTAAAGTTGAATTCATTTCTCGATGGTCAATGAGAATTTCACGTTCTTCTCCGCTGACGGAATTTAATGAGGATATCTCTTCATCTGCCGCATTTAATATCACAGAGATAGATTGTTCAGAAATTTGTTGCTCCTTAGGATCCGTATCATGTTCTCCAGTAAAGGAATACAATCCACTTTGTTCCCTTGGCCGCCGTTGTTCTGGTGTCAGAGGCAGGGCTGTCCTCGGGACGTGTTTTTGCCCTTCCTTGATGGCTACTCCTGGTAGTGGGAATGGTTCAGTTTCTTCTGACTTGTGGAGTTCCTTCTCTCGTTCGAGAAACACAAGCGCTGGTAGGTTTTCACCCTCATCACTCACTTGAAACGGGTCTAAGAGCCCGTCTAAATCTCCATATTCATCCATGAGTTTTTTCTGACGTACCATTTTATCGACTAAACGGTGCATGTTCCTTTCTTGATGCTTGGAGGCTGAATGAATGTAGACATCACGGGTTTCTTTGGTGATCAACACATGAACCGAACCGGCTCGTTGACGCGCAGTTCTTCCTCTTCGCTGAATTGCACGAATCGCACTTGGTACCGGTTCGTAAAGAATTACAAGGTCAGCAGCAGGAACATCCAGTCCTTCTTCCCCAACTGAAGTGGCAACGAGAACATTGATTTCCCCTTCCCGGAACCGGTTTAGTTGGGCTAACTGTTGTTTCTGAGTCATTCCTTTTTGTGCTCCACGGGAGGATTGCCCAATGAATCTGTCAGGTTTGAGTCCATCAATCGAACTTAATCTTGCGACGAGATTACTTACAGTGTCTCTGAATTCTGTAAATACGAGAATTTTTCCATCTGGTTTTTGTCCAATTTCTTGTATCACGAGCCGTTCTACAACAGATGTCTTGGGATGTAATTCTTCAATATCAGCCAAGGATTTACGCAATTCATGAATGACAGGTAGGGAGAGCAGACGATTGGTTTTTCTTCCTTCTCGTCCTTCAATCTCCGCTCGCTCTAGAAATGAATGAGCAACATCCGTACCTTGTGTTTTGAGAAGATTTACAAGCATGTGCATCCGACGAAGGTCCGCAACTCTACGAGCAGCATCATAGCCTCGAACATCACGTTGTTGGATTGCTCGACTTGCCCGTAATTGGGCTTTTTCAATATCGCCAGAAGACACATGTTCTTTTGGAGCAAGGAATCCGAGTTGTTGCAAGTGCTTGACTTCGGATAAAAAATGCTCTTCCAAGGGAGTAATCAATAATCTTAGCGAGGGGGGGAGGTCGATGATTTCCTCATGAATCTTCATGTCAACATCGAAGGGTTTGACGAGAGGCTCATCCCGTTTTGAGACATCAACCAGTTGAATGCCAAGATTTCTTTGGACGTCATCAATGTGCCGTGCATTCGAGCCTGGACTTGCAGTTGCTGCTAAGATGCGACCATCGGGACGTGCTCTGCGATACAGTTTCCCCACCTGCGCATAGGCGTGATTCCCCGTAGCATGATGTGCTTCATCAACGATAAGCAGTCCAACCTCGTTGAGGTTGATAGTACCGCTTTGAGCGTCATTGCGAATAACTTGAGGCGTTGCCATCAGGACTCTTGCTTGCTCCCACAATGTTTTCCTTTTTCCAGGGACAGTCTCGCCGGTGTACGCCACAATTTCATCATTAGGCAAATTGAGGTGTTGCTGTGCCATACTTCGTTGCTGGTCAACCAAACCGGTTGTTGGTGCTATGAGGATGATCTTCTCAACCCCTCTGCGAAGGTATTCGGCCATCACCATCCACTCTACGGCGGTTTTGCCAAATCCTGTCGGCATTACCATCAATGTCGAAGCTGAAAGGCACCGTTCAAGTGAGCGAATTTGGTATGCTCTCGCTTCAACACCGTCATGAAGAAACGGATGCTGGACGGTAGGCATTGCCCTTACTTCCCGTCAAGGGTTCAAAAGGATGATGTGGAGAGAAGATGGTAACTGAAAGTGTCGGCTAACAGATTTTGTAAAGCAAAAGGTTTGAAGACCCTCAATTCCAATGGCGTCACACGCATTCCTCACTTCGGCTTGACCGAACCGCATATATACGGGAGGTAAGTCGGAGGGTTGCTCAAAGGTGAGTAGCCAGACACACTGGGCCATCCCCCGAGGATCCCAACTGGCCCTTCCCCCACTCGTGGGAAAGGGACTCCGTGTCACGGCTTCGACACTGTATGTGCCCTCGTACGCCCCTTCGGTGGGGCCAATTCGTTGTAGAAAATAACGGAGGAATCCAAGATGGCAAAACGAAACCACCCACGCCGTGGATCGATGGCGTTCAGCCCGCGCAAGCGAGCGAGCCGCACATTCGGACACGTGAAGTCGTGGCCCACAACCGATGCAAGCGAAGTCCGAGTGCAAGGATTTGCTGGCTGGAAAGCCGGCATGACCCACATTTTGGCTCGTGATTTAAACCCCCACAGTACCTCTGCAGGACAAGAAGTCCGTGTGCCTGTAACTGTCGTTGAATGCCCAAAGATGCGCATTCTCGGCGTTCGTGGCTACCAGATGACTCCCTACGGCAAGCAAGCTGCGGGCGAAGTTTGGGCTGACGCAGAGAAGATTACTGAAGCATTCCCCGAACTCTTCAAGAGAGTTCCAACACGAAAGGTGCATGACGCAACCAAGCACATGGAAAACTTAGTCAATGCTGACCTTTGTGAAATCCGCCTTATCGTATCAACCCAACCTGGGTCCCTCGTTAGCGTCTCTACTAAGGTTCCTGACGTTATGGAAATGGGATTGGACGGAGGCTCTTTCGAAGACCAACTTAACTGGGCTAGCGAGCACATGGGCGAAGAATACTCCTTTGCTGATGCATTTGAAGAAGGCACTCTAACTGACATTGTCGCAGTTACCAAAGGATACGGATGGCAAGGTGTCATCAAGCGATTCGGCGGAAAACTTCAATCTCACAAGAACTCAAAGAAGCGCCGACAGCACGGAAACATGGGTGCTTTCGGTGACGGATACGTCCGAAAGACCATCCGTCAAGGTGGTCAAACAGGATACCATCAACGAACTGAGTACAACAAGCGTATCTTGCGAGTTGCGAACCCAGAAGATCATTCCATCACTCCGTCAGGTGGTTTCCTCCACTACGGCGAAGTCAAGTCGGATTACATTCTCGTTAAGGGGAGTGTACCTGGGCCTGCAAAGCGCCTTATTCGATTCCGAGACGCAACACGTGGCTCTGACCGAACACTTCATGATTACGAAATTACCTATGTCAGTACGGCATCAAAGCAGGGGGTCTGAACATGAAGGTCGCTGTAAAGGATATCGTAAACACCATCACTCAAGATGAGTTGGATGCAGGAAAACTAACCGTACGCTTCTCCGTTGAAGTTTCAGAAGGTTCCAACATGACGCTCCCTGAAGTGTTCAGTACTGAGGTCCGAGAAGACTTGGTTAAACTTGCAGTAGCATCTAGCCGAGCGAACCGCCGACAACCATACGGTTCCCGCCCTCACATCGGAAAGCGAAAGCCGATGGCCGGTATGAAACACTCCGTCGAATGGTGGGGCAAGGGCCGTGGTGTCTCTCGTATCATGCGACGCACAGGACAACGTCGTGGTGCTCAAAACCCTCACACACTGGGTGGTCGCCGAGCTCACGGACCTAAGGTCGAAAAGGACTGGTCCCGTAAACTCAATCAAAAAGAGCGCCAAGCTGCTCGGAACTCTGCTCTTGCAGCAACGGTGTCCATGGAAACCGTTTCCGCCCGAGGCCACCGATTTGACGAAGAAGTAGAACACCTACCAATTGTTTTGGGCAACTACTCTGAAATCGTTGATGGAAAGACAATTGAATACGACATTGAATCGTTCAACCATGGCTCAGCAACTCGAAAGGCTGCTGCTATCTTTGACCAACTCGGTCTAGGCCCAGATCTCGACCGTGCTCGAAACGGCCGCAAGATTCGTGCTGGTAAGGCAACTATGCGAGGGCGAGTTCACAAGACTCCAAAGTCAATCCTCTTGGTTGTCAAGGAAAAGGCTGGACTTGCAAAAGCTGTCCGTAACCTACCTGGTGTTGATGTGGTCGCAGCAAAGGATCTCTGCGCTGAAGACCTCGCCCCTGGTGGCGCACTTGGTCGACTTACCGTCTTTACCAAATCTGCTTTGGAGGCAATAAACTGAGGTGATATCATGAACGCATACGACATTATTATTCAACCATGGCTCACTGAGAAATCCATGGAAGCTCGTACTACCGAGCAACGCCTTGAATTCATTGTTCGCCGAAGTGCAACAAAGTCCCAAATCGCACGTGCTGTTGAAACCATCTTCGATGTAGAAGTCGCTAAGGTCAACGTACGTAATTCAAAGCACGGCAAGCATGCATCAGTCAAACTTGCTGCAGGCTATGACGCAGAAGACGCTGCTATGCGTCTAGGGGCATTCTGAGGTGATTTATCATGGGTAAGAGAATTCGAGCACAACGAAAAGGTTCCTCACCACGTTACCGCGTGGCGAGCCACCGATTCCCTGGAAAGAACCGCATGCCCCGCGACAAAGACGTGGTTTGCGAAGTTACAGAACTGGTACACAGTCCTGTTCACAGTGCACCACTCGCACGCATCAAGACACCAGACGGCGATACAACACTGGTTGCCGCAACCGAAGGAATCGCCATCGGTACCAAAATCGCAATAGGAGACAATGTCGCCGTTCGCCCAGGAAACATTACCGAAATCGGTAACATTCCTGAAGGGACAGCAATCAACAATCTTGAACTTCGCCCTGGCGATGGTGGAAAGGTTGCTCGATCTGCAGGCAACTCCTGTATGGTTGAAGCACGCGTCGGCGAAATGGTCCGTATCCGCATGCCCTCAGGTTCCCTCAAGGAACTTTCAACCAAGTGCCGAGCCACCATTGGTGTGCTCGCTGGCCACGGTCGAGAAGAAATGCCACTCCGAACTGCTGGTGCTGCATACTACAAGGCCAAGGCCCGTGGTAAGCTCTACCCGCATGTCTCCGGTGTCGCAATGAACCCAGTGGACCACCCGCACGGTGGTGGAAATCACCAAGCTGTTCACGGACCAAACTCCGTCGCTCGTGGTACGCCGCCGGGTGCTAAGGTTGGTTTGATCGCACCGAGCCGTTCTGGCCGAGGCCGAGGTAAGAAAATTTGAGGTGATGATGTATGGCACGTAAGAAGAAGTCCTTTATGACCCCCAAAGCAAGCCGACGTAAGGCACGAAAGCGCCTTTCAACCACGTCAGCCCGTGTTAAGAAAGAATTCACTTACCGTGGATTCAATCTTGAACAACTCGAAGCCATGCCGCTATGGCCCGATGAAAGCTCTGAAGACTACATCGTTGGTCTTCTGCCTTCCCGAGCCCGCCGTAGCATGGGTCGTGGAATGTCTGTCGAAAACGAGCATTTCCTTGCTCGCATGAACCGATCAAGCAGCCGTACCATGCGTACGCACCGCCGAGACATGCCCATTCTCCCACAATTTGTTGGCCGACGTATTGCAATATACAACGGACAACATTTCGTTGAGGTCGAAATCAAACCAGAGATGATCGGACATTATCTCGGTGAGTTTGCTGTGACGCGCCGTGGCGTTGCGCACAGTGGACCCGGTGTAGGTGCTACCAAATCGTCAAAGCACGTTCCATTGAAGTGAGGTGAAAAGATATGTCAAAGCGAAACCAAATGGACCGTCGAACCCGACGCAAACAACTTCCTCAATCAGGATACACTCAGTTGTTGCAAGGCAGCCGTCTTGCCACTGCTCGTTCAGTACAAGTTGACATGCACGTGAAGCACTGCTTCGAAGTATGCCGCGCTATCAAGAACAAGACTGCTGGCGAAGCAATTGCCTTCCTCAACCAAGTGCTCAAGATTGATTCAAACCGTGCAGACGTCCGCCGCAAGGCAGCAGCGGTTCCCTTCCGACTTGGAAGTGGAAACAAGCGCAAGCGTCGAACAGGACCTTCAATGGTCGGACACCGAAAAGGTGGAATCGGACCAGGTCGTTTCCCAGTGAAGGCATCTCGTGAAATCATCAAGGTCATCGAGAGCGCAATGGAAAACGCACGTTATCAATACGAAGACATTGACGCTGAAGAAATGCTCATTACACACATTGCTGCTCACCGTGGAAGAATCCGCAAAGGATGGATTCCACGAGCCCGTGGCCGTGCTACTCCAAGTAACCACTACCAAGTGAACTTGGAGGTCTTCCTCGAAGACATGAACACCACTGTCGACGAGTTGGAGGACGAATTCTGAGGTGATTATCATGAGTAAGAAAAGTATTGTACAAACCATCATCAACCGAAACGTTGAGCGACAGCTCGTACGTGAGTTCCTGATGAAGAACACCAAGAAATCCGGATTCGGAGGATTGGAGATTCGCCGAACTCCTGCAGGTACTGACGTTACTGTTCACGCAGAACGCCCAGGTATGGTCATCGGCCGTAAAGGAAAGATCATCAACGACCTTCAAAGTCGTCTAAGTCAAGAATTTGAACTTTACAACCCCAAACTAAAGGTTGAAGAAGTCAAGAAACCCGTTCTTAACGCTCAAGTCATGGCTGAGAAAATTGCAGCATCCCTTGAACGTGGATGGTACCACCGCCGAGCCTGTCACAGTGCAGCCCAGAATATCATGGATGCAGGAGCTCGTGGAGTCATCGTAACCGTTGCTGGAAAACTCACTGGTTCTCGAAACCGAACTGAAAAGTACATCCGTGGACACGTCAAGTACTGTGGTGAAACCGCACTCCAACACATGGACAAAGGTTACTCCGTTGCAGTAAAGAAACTCGGAACCATCGGGGTTACCGTGCAAATCATGCGACCAGGTACCAAACTACCTCACGAAATCACCATCTTTTCCGATGAGGAATTGAAGGTGCAAGCAGCTCAAGAAGAGATCGAAGGAGCGGACGCACAATGAGTTTCGTCTCCAACCGTGAAATCGCTTCGATGAGTGCAGAAGTCCGTGAGGCCCGCCTGCTGGAACTCCAAGAGGAGTTGTTGCAATTGCGGGCTGAGAAAGCGCTTGGTGGAACACCATCCAACATGGGCGCATACAAGGCTACCCGCCGAAGCATCGCCCGTCTAAAGACACACATGAGTAGTCAAAACTGAATCGAGGAGAGGTGAATAATAACGATGGCTGCTATTTGTAACGTATGTGGACTCCCTGATGAGTTGTGCATCTGTCAAGAAATTGCAAAAGAGCAACAAAAAGCTATCCTATCCACCGATCGAAGACGCTATGGGAAAATCGTAACAAAAGTTGAGGGAATTGAAGATTCGGCAATTGACATCAATCAACTAGCAAAACTACTCAAAAATAAATGTGCAGCAGGTGGGACAGTTAAGGGGCGATTAATTGAACTTCAAGGAGACCACAAAAAGAAAGCTGCTGAAGTACTCAAGAACAATGGATTTAATGTGGAGGTGAGATGAGATGGATATTTACAATCAAACATGGATCGGTCGTGAATTGACCGTACTCGCCTCAACAGATTCATCCCTTGTCAACCGACAAGGATGCGTGGTTGATGAAACCCGCAACACTCTGGCAATCCGTGAAGGTGACCGAACGGTCACACTGAACAAAGCCAGTATCACATTCACTGTTGGCGACCATCCGGTCGTCATTGAAGGGGCAATGGTGGGACACCGCCCCGAAGACAGGATCCACCGAACATATAGGAAGGCATGATACGATGCGAGATATTGGCGTTGACGTAAAGAACCCCACCGGCGAGTGGGATGGCGATGAAAACTGTCCGTTTTACGGAACTCTACGTTTGCGTGGGCAAGTTCTGGAAGGTACAGTTTCCAGCACTGGTATGCAAAGTACGATTACAATCGAACGAAACAATGTGCGTTACATGAAGAAGTACGAGCGATTTGAGAAGCGAACCAGCGTCGTTTCCGCTCACTTGCCCACCTGTATCGGAGATGTCAACATCGGTGATACGGTCAAGGTCATGGAATGCCGCCCTCTATCTAAGACGGTTTCATTCTGCGTCATCGAAAACTCAGGAGGTGTTGTCTGATGCGAGGAATTGCAGGTAAGCAAACCCGTGGTCTACCGACCGCAGCACGCCTTCACGTCGCTGATAACACCGGTGCTAAGGTTGTTCAAATCTTGAACGTCCTCAAGCTCGGTGGTACCATGCGTCGTTACCCCGCCGCAGGTGTGGGTGACATGGCTAAGGTCTCCGTCAAGAAAGGAACCCCTGACACCCGCCGACAAATGTTCAATGCAATCATCATCCGCCAACGCCGACCTTTCCGTCGTGTTGATGGTACATGGGTGCAGTTCGAAGACAATGCTTGTGTCATTGTCAACGAAAAAGGAGACGTACAAGGGTCCGATATCAAAGGGCCAGTATCTCGAGAAGCCGCTGAGAGGTGGCCTCGTATTGCTGCAAATGCAAAACAGATTGTTTGAGGGATGAACATGGTCAAGAGTATGAAACCAGGAAAACAACGAAAGGCGCACTACAACGCGCCAAAGCACGAAAAGCGTAAGCGAGTTGCTGCTCGTCTGCAACTTGCTAAGCCAGATGCACGATTTGCCGGTGTTCGCACCGTTACTGTCCGTGTAGGAGATATTGTCCAAACCACTCGTGGCGATCGCGCCCATGGTGGAAAGCGTCACGGTGGAAAGCGCAACACCGATCCCCTCACCGGAGCCGTTCTTCGAATTGACTCGGAGAAAGGTCGCTTGTACATTGAAGGAGTCAAGGCCAGTAAGGCCGACAACAAAGAAGAGGCGGTACCAGTTCACGCCTCGAACGTGGTAGTGGTTCAACTTGATGAATCCGACCGCATGCGAATCGCAAAATTGACTGGTAACAGGAGTTGAACAATATGAGTAGCCATCATTTGAAGCGCTTGGCCATGCCCCGTAGCTGGCCATTGCCCCGTAAAACATCCGTTTGGGTGACCCGACCTATGCCAGGCGCACATTCGCTTGAACATTGCATGCCAGTTTCCTTGGTCATTCGTGACGTACTAGGACTCGCTAAGACTAGCCGTGAAGTCCGATTCATTCTTCACAACGAACTTGCTAAGATCGACGGACGTGTTGTGAAAGACACCCGTCGTGGCGTCGGTTTGATGGACGTATTGTCCCTCGGCGACGAGCATTACCGATGCGTCTTGGACCATAATGGTCGCTTGCGATACCGAACTATTTCCGCTAAAGAAGCTGCTTGGAAGATTTGCCGAATTGAAGGTAAAACTACCATCAAGGGCGGTCAAACACAACTTAACCTTCACGACGGACGAAACCTCATTGTTGATGACCCTAGCCAATACAACACTGGAGATTCACTCAAACTTGGCCTTCCAGAGCAAACCATTGTTGACCACATCCGATTCGGAGAAGGAACACGATGCTACCTCATCGGTGGAGGCCACGTTGGCGAAACTGCAGCTGTCAAGGAATACATTGTCAAGCGCTCAAGTATGCCTAACGAAGTACAATTCGAATCCTTTGGTACCGTTACTCGTAACGTGTTCGCTATTGGTGACGCAAAGATGCCCCTCACGGAGGTGGTTGAATGAGTGAGACTGTGAACCCCATGGCCCAACTACGTGTGTCAAAGGTCTGCGTGAACATCGGTGTCGGAGAAGGTGGAGAACGCCTTCTCAATGCTGAAAATGTTCTGCAGTTGGTAACCGGTGTCAAGCCTCAGCGTACTCTTGGACGTATCCAAAACCGTGACCTCAAGGTCCGTTTGGGCATGCCCATCGGATGCAAGGCTACCATGCGGAAGAGGGAAGTCATCAACAAATTCCTAACCGATGCCTTCAACTGTCGAGACAACACTATTCCTTCTTGGAACTTTGATAATCAAGGAAACCTTTCCTTTGGGGTCCGAGATTACACGGATTTCCCCGGGCAGAAGTACGACCCAGAAATCGGAATCTACGGGATGGACATTACCGTTGTTGTTGAGCGCCCTGGCCACCGAGTCAGTCGCCGTCGCCGAGCCAAGAGTAAGGTCGGAGACCATCACAGAGTCACACCCGACGAATCACGTCAGTGGTTCGTAGAACAATACAATATCAGTATCCTGGAGGAGTAAGAATGGCACGAGATCACGGAATTAGAATTGGAAGAACCCAAGGATGCCGACGCTGCAACCGCAAGCGAGGTATGATCCGTCGACACGGTCTACGACTGTGCCGCCAATGCTTCAGAGACGTAGCACCGGAAATCGGTTTTAAAAAGATGAATTGAGGAGGCGAAAAGTATGCAATTTGACCCATTAAATGACGCTCTTGTCAAGATCTACAACGCTGAACAAGCTGGAAAGTTCGATGTCGAACTCTCGCCCGCTTCCAATCTTCTTGGAAACGTGCTGAACATCATGCAATCCAAAGGCTATGTTGGCGAAATTACCCGAGTTGAAAACGGCCGAGGCGATGCCTTTGTTGTTGAACTACGTGGAACAATCAACCGCTGTGGTACGGTAAAGCCTCGCCACAGTGTTCGTCGTCAAGAATATGAGAAGTGGGAGACCCGATACCTTCCTGCTCGAGACTTCGGTCTACTCATCATGACGACCAACTCCGGCGTGATGCATCACTACGATGCTAAGGACGCTCGAATAGGCGGCAAATTGTTGGCCTATGTATACTGAGGTGAAGAAATATGGTAAAACTCGACAGAATCGAACACATCGTAACCATCCCTGAAGGCGTTAGTGCCGGAATCAGTGAAGATGGCGTCGTGACCGTAACCGGTCCCAAAGGAAGCCTTTCCCGAACTTTCGTCAGCACATTCATTGAAATGTTCCAGGACGATACAGGGATCACCGTGCGTGTGGATGTTCCACGCCGCAAACAACGTGCACTTGCAGGAACTTGGAATGCTCATATTTCCAACATGGTCAAAGGAGTATCAGACGGATTCACTTACAACCTGAAAGCCTTCTACTCCCACTTTCCCATGACCCTAGCCGTGAACGGAGACATATTCAATGTCAACAATTACTTCGGAGAGCGTGTCCCACGGGCAGCAAAAATCCTTGACGGCGTGAACGTTAAGGTATCTAACAAAATAGAAATTACAGTGTCGGGCATCGACAAGGAAGCTGTTGGTCAAACCGCAGCAAACATTGAACGATGCACGACCATCAAGAACCGAGACCGACGTGTCTTCCAAGATGGTATTTACCTACTAAACAAGGAGTGATTGAGATGGCAGAAGATTATGAATCAATGACCGTTGCCCAACTGAAGGAAGTGCTCAAAGAGCAAGAACTTCCGGTTTCGGGTAAGAAAAGCGAACTGATTGCCCGTTTGGTGGATGCCAACGGTGGAGCAGACGCTGCTGATGAAACAACCGCAGAAGCACCAGCAGAAACACCTTCCGAAGACGGATGGGATGATGAAGACTGGGATGAAGAGACTGAACAAGTCTATGTCGTCAAGCAGAAGCCTGTTTTGGATGAAACCATGAAAGCCGCTCTCGCACTTCGTGCAGCACAAAAGAAGAAGACACCATCGTTCCGTAGAACTGAATGGTTCCGCTACAAGCGACTGTCTCGCTCTGGATGGCGAGCTCCTCACGGAATGGACAACAAGCAACGCCGCAATTACAAGTACCGTGGTTCCCTTGTTCGCATCGGGCACGGAAAAGTAGCCGAAGCACGTTTCCTACACCCGTCTGGATTCCGTGAAATCATGGTCCACAATATCTCAGACCTTGAAACGGTCGATCCTGAAACCCAAGCAGCCCGTGTTGGCAGCACCGTGGGTGGACGAAAGCGAGAACACATCTACTCACGAGCCGATGAACTTGGTATTCGTGTTTTGAACCGAAGGAGGGATGTTTGATGCAAATCACCAACCAAAAGCGCCTCGCTGCTCGATTGCTCAAATGCGGAGTAAACCGTGTATGGATCCACCCGTCCTTTGTGGACCAAGTGGCATCTGCGGTTCAAACCGACGATATCCGTGAATTCATTGAAGAAGGCTGGATTAAGGCCAAGCCAGTGAAGGGAACTTCCCGTGTCCGTGCTCGTGCCAGACTCGCTCAAAAGCGAAAGGGTCGCCGTAAGGGACAAGGAACTCGTGCAGGGTCAGCGAACGCTCGAAATCCTCGTAAGAACCGATGGATGCGCACCATTCGCAGCCAACGCCGTACTCTCAAGGAACTGCGTGACGATGAAACCATTGCACCTTCCCAATATCGCCGATACTACCTCAAGGCCAAAGGCGGTTCCTACCGTTCTATTGCCCACATGCGTTCTCAGATGACGCTTGAAGGTGTTAGCTTACCTGGAGGTGACGAGTGATGGCAGGAAACAACCGCCGCTCTATCTTCCGCCGACGTAAGGCTGGTCTCACCGACTACCGTCGTCGATTGAAGTTGCTTCGTGGACAAAAGCCACGTGCAGTTGTTCGTGTGTCCAACACCCGTACGACCTGCCAGCTCGTCACATGGGCTGCCGATGGTGACCTTGTGACCATTTCAATGACAGGCTCAGACCTTGTCAAGAAACACGGATGGCCCAACGACCACTCATTGAAATCCGTCCCAGCATCTTACTTGGTAGGATTCGCAATGGGCAAAGCCGCAATGGCTTCGGGATCCTCCGAAGCAGTTCTGGACATTGGACTGTCTGCTAGTACCCGTGGTGGCCGTGTTTACGCTGCACTCAAGGGAATGGTTGACGCAGGTCTTGACATTCCTCACAGCGATGAAGTCTTCCCTGACGAAGGCCGCCTCACCGGCGCCCACATCAACGATAAGATGACCAAAGCTATTGACGACACAAAGAAATCCATTGAGGGGGCATACTGATGACTGAAGAAGAACAAACAATTCCTACCATGGCACCAGGTTTGATGCAAGCATACACTGAGGAAGCACCTGAAGAAACACCTGACCGTCGCCGACGAAAGAACCAGTACGACCCGATCGCTGCTTTGCGAAAGTGGGAGCCTCGTACTCGCCTCGGCGCTGCAGTCATGGCTGGAAAGATTATTTCTTATGAAGCTGCATTGGCTTCAGGGCTACCTATCCGTGAAGTTCAAATTGTTGACGCACTTATCCCTGACCTCGAAGATGAAGTTATCTCCGTAAACATGGTACAACGCATGACCGACAGTGGTCGTCGTGTCCGCTTCAACGTGATGGCTTGCGTCGGAAACCGCGATGGATACGTCGGTCTCGGCATGGCCAAGGCTAAGGAAGTCGCTACCGCAATCAGCAAGGCCATTACGGCTGCAAAACTCAACCTAATCCCCGTTCAACGTGGAAACGGTTCATGGGAATCGTCACCTGGTCCAGGCAGTACCGTTCCGTTCAAGGTGAACGGCCGAGCTGCATCTACTCGTGTTACGCTCATGCCTGCTGCTAAGGGTAAGGGACTTGTTATCGGCGAAACCGGTAAGCGTGTTCTTGAACTTGCAGGAGTTAAGGACGTTCTTTCCCGAACCAAGGGACAGACACGAACCACCATCAACTACGCTGCCGCAACCTTCAACGCATTGCAAAACATCAACACAACCCGTGTTCTTGATGGACAGCGTGAGAAACTACACATCCATACTGGGAGGAAATTTGAATGACGTTTATTGTTGTACGAGCACGAAGCGATGTTAAGGTTGAGCGATCCATTCGTGAAACTATGCATCACATGAACCTGACACGTGTTAACCACGCTGTTATCATTGCAGACAACCCACAATACCGTGGAATGCTGCAAAAGGCCAAGGATTACATTACCTGGGGCGAAGCAGATGTTGGACTTGTTGAGCGTATGCTTGCTGAGCGAGGTCGAATGGCGGGTAACATCCCATTGACCGATGAAATTGTTGCAGAACATACCGATTACAAGAACATTAGCGAATTTGCAACAGCAATTGTCGCTGGTGATGCACAGGTCAAAGATGTTCCAAACTTGAAGCGTGTCTTCCGCCTTCACCCTCCTCGAGGGACAAAAGGCTGGGGCGGACTCAAGCGAAGTTTCGTTATTGGAGGCGCTCTAGGCTCCCGCGGCGAAGAAATTGGTGCGCTCGTAGAGCGAATGATTTGAGGTGATTGATGATGGGTACAAAAGCAAACAAGCATCGTGGACGAAACCGTTACCACGGTCGAGGAAAGAAAGCTGGTCGTGGCGCAGGAAAGCGTGGTGGCCGTGGAAACGCTGGTATTAACAAGCATCGTGTCATGACCCGAATCAAGTACATGCCCAACCATTGGGGTATGCACGGATTCAATCGTCATCCAACCCTTCGAACTGTCCATGTGACAGTTAACGTTGGTCAACTCGAAGAGATGGCTAACGGCGGAAAGAGCATTGATCTCACTTCGTTGGGAATAGACAAACTTCTCGGTAGTGGACAAATCCGCTCCAAACTCACAGTCATCGTGGGCGAAGCAAGCGCTAGGGCTATTGAAAAGATAGAAGCCTCAGGCGGAACTATTGAACAAGGCGACGGCGACTGGGGCGAATTTGAAGAAGAATGACACTTTGTCATCCAATCGCACCGCAACATAAGAAAAACAACACAGGTAGGGAACGAACATGAAGCACAAGCCAATTCCATGGGCCATCCTTCTAACGGGTGTATTGTATTACGGTCTGCTTGTATACTGGCAGTCTGATGAACTTCAGATGGCTAGCGGCAGTGACCCGTACAATGCAGCGGTTTTCGGATTGTTGTTCTCTGTAGTTTACCTTGCATACTGCATGATTTGTTTCCAGCGAGATCTTCCAAGTTCTTTCAAAGAAATGCCCTTTATCGGCCGTTTTGGTAAACTAACAGGATGGTTAACCTTTGCCTCTATCGCCATTTACTATGTGCGCCCTGGGGCATGGGGTGGATACGATGAAGGAGTTGGTTTCTTTTTGGTCGGTATCATTCTTCTAGGGTTTGGAGCAGCGGCCATTCTTACATGTTTCATGTGGGAAGGAGATGACAGCAGCCGTCTCTACGCACTACGCCGCTTCGTAGACGTTTATCCAACGATTACAAAGCCAGAACGACACGTTCGCTTTAACGAAAAAATGTGGACCACCACCTTCGTCCTCATCATTTACTTCGCCATGACCAACGTCATGCTTTTCGGACTCTCCGGACAGGCACTTGACTTGTTCAGTGGGTTCCGTTCTATCATGGCTGGTGCTTCTGGTACCATCATGCACTTGGGTATCGGTCCAATCGTTACGGGTTCCATTATCATGCAATTGTTTGCGGGTGCGAAAATTATCCGACTCGATCTTAGCAATTCCGATGACAAGGCAATGTACCAAGGTGTGCAAAAGTTGCTCGTTCTCATCATGATTCCGATCGAGTCGATTCCCCAGACCTATGGTTTCCTTGATCCTAGCGAATGGCTCATCGATGCATACGGTTTGGGATGGGCTAACTTTGTAATTGTTGCTCAACTCTTTGCTGGCTCATACCTGGTGTTCTTGCTGGATGAATTAGTCAGCAAGTGGGGAATTGGGTCAGGTATCTCCCTCTTCATTGCTGCTGGTGTTGCACAATCAACCTTCGTAGGTACTCTATCACCTCTTGCAACCACCTCGGGTCTGCCTTACTCTATCCAAAACCCACCGTCGGGAACGCTCCCTATGATTTTCTACATGTTCCGTGAATCATCAAATTACGAGATGATTCAGGCGAATGGGTTCGAAGTCATGTTACTGACGCACGTCAACCCAGTTGCAGCTCTCGTATCATCGATCATCGTGTTCTTGGTCGTGGCCTTTGCCGAATCGAGTAAACTCGAGTTGCCGTTGACACACGGTAAAGTACGTGGTCACCGAGGGAAGTATCCGATTCGCCTCGTCTACGCATCTAACATTCCAGTCATTTTGATGGCAGCTCTTCTTGCGAACATCAACATGTTCACACTTCTCTTCTGGAGCCACCCAACGCTTAGTAGGACTCCGATTTTAGGACAGAACGGTTGGGCTTCAGCCTCAGCTTACATCGGGACATACGACCCTGGTCAAACTACCGCATCCGGTGGATTCGCATGGTATGCCAGTATGGTCAACGGTGTTAACGATTGGTTGATTCCGCTACTAAACCAACAAGGAGACGTCTTTGGGCATTCGTTGACACAAATGCTGGTCCACGTCGTCTTTTATGTCGCTCTCATGACCGTTGGTTCGATGGTGTTCGCCAAGTTTTGGATTGACACTACCAACATGGGTACAAAGGACGTGGCCAAGCAAATCGAGCGAACAGGAATGCAAATACCAGGATTCAGAAAGAACCCTAAGGTGTTGGAAAAGATTCTTGAGAACTATATCCCACCAGTTACATACTTTTCTGGGGCCTTTGTAGGACTTCTTGCCGCAGGAGCCGACTTGCTCGGTACGGTTGGTAATGCCACCGGAACGGGGTTGTTACTGGCCGTAGGTATCATTCTAAGAACCTACGAGCAGATTCAAAAGGAGCAGGCAATGGAAATGCACCCAATGATTCGTCAGTTCTTCGGTGCTGACTGATACCCTCATAAGGGATATCTAAAATAAATGAACCATGGTTCGTTTCCGTGCCCCTCGGGGGACCCTTCTTTGGATTAAAGACCCTGACCATCTTGGAATGGAAAAAGAGGGTGAATTCCTTAAAGTTCGAGATGAAAACAGCTCCATAGGGTCGATTCTGTTCTCAATACCCTTCCTTCTGGTTGGTATTGGGGTCATCGCTGCTTCTTTCATTTACGCAGCGTATGATGCGTACAGTCATCTGACGGATGACTCTGTCTGTGACACCCGCTATTCCATGGAATTTGAATTGGGTGGCGGTGACATATACTGTGAGGGTAACCAATGGGATGCTCTCACTTCCATAGGTACTGTAGAAATTGCCGATGAGCATTTCAGATACATACTCTCTTGGGAGGAGGGATCTTCTGAACAACAAGAATTCCGTTGGGTGGAAGTGGACGGATTGCTTACCATCGGTTTATTCCAAGAGTATGATGGTGAAGGCTATTACCAATGTGAACTTTACAAGAGGAATTCATCCTTGCCCCAAAATTGGACAGGTGACGACCTTCTTGTCCGAGGGTATTGGTCGTCAATGCCCGATTGGTGTCATGGTGGTGATGCTTCAACGGACAACATCTCCTATCTATCTGCAGAAGGCCCATTGTTTGACGGGGAACGTTTGTATCAAGTAACCGACGAAAACTTAGGGGATATCGGATACGAAATATATACAACAAAATCTCTCGAATACAACTCCTTGTACCTCCCTTACGAACCGTTTTTCCTTGAATTCCTATTTCCTGTACTTTTTGGACTCGTTTTTGGCGGCTTATTTGTCGCTGCAGGTGATTCAAGAGGTCTAGTGATCAAGTTGAATGCTTCCAATAAAACCATGTCTATTCGCAAAACATTTGGTGGAACTCGCCTCAGTGGTTGGACATGGAAAGAGGTTGATTTCTCAACACTTCAAATGAAACAGTATCAAAAATCAGTCGAGCATAGCAGTGGTGGTGGTGAGGATGGTCCTGTCCATACTTGGACAACGTATCACAAGGGGATTGAGGTGGCCATTACGGCTGGGGGAAGAACCGTTGAGCTCCTCTTTTTAGAACACGGTGAAAACTTCAACATTTACGATATTTCACTGAAGAAATTTTGTGATTCCCTGGGTGTTAAAATGCCGAAGATTGAGAAAAAACTCAGGCAAAAGGTCTCGGTGAAAACTTCCCCTGAAGAGGTACAATTGAGCGATTTCCCCGTGGCTGAATGGGACAGCGAAAACGACGCACGTCATCTCATTAATTGGTATGACAATCACACATCACGATCCGATAGTTTGACTTTAGGAGAGGCTTTAGAATCGAGTGGAATTAAAGATTTTACATCTAAGGAAGATGCGCAGAGATTATTGAACTACCTCATCGGAATTCTCGATGAAGAAATGGTTGATAATACTGGTGAAGAATCTCCTCCTGAAGATGATAATGAGGCGGATGCGACTGTGGACAGTCAAGACGGCGACGAACAGGGCGGATACTCAAATGCGTTCTGGAATGATGCTTGACGGTTGAATGCCTCTTTTTTCGTTCTTTCTGCGCCGCAGTCTGCGTTTTTTAGTGGATTTGTCCACGGGTATCTTGATATAGGGGAGGTCAGTGGCACACCTTGCTTGCGTCAATAGGGAACGGCGTTGGCGGCAGAGTCTTCGGACAATGACCGTCGCCATCCTCCCTGATGCAATGCCGAAGCGATTGCGATTCCGAGCAGATCCTCACGGATTTCGGGGTCAGGTAGGTGATCGAGATTATGACGTATTTTGTGCAAGAAGCTCAAGTGCAT
>TARA_B110000444_G_scaffold201507_1_pt1 | contig 28274 bp, 57 predicted proteins | sample TARA_B110000444 | Tara Oceans TARA_B110000444 (sample SAMEA4398370) | marine metagenome | biome: Polar Biome; feature: [SRF] surface water layer (ENVO:00010504); material: water (ENVO:00002006), including particulate matter (ENVO:01000060) such as... | depth 5 m | reverse complement strand
GGATATATAAATATCGTTGCAGTAATGCAAAAGTATTTTGACCAGGCTATATCAGGCAACTGGTCTTATAATCCTGAAAACTATACAGATGGTCAGGTGCCTGTATCAGTAATGGCACAAGATTTATTGACAACATATAAATTGGGTTGGAAGACTTCTTATTATCAAAACACATATGATAGTAAGAAAGATGAAGACGAACCTACTCATCCGATTGGGTTCCACGATAATGTGCCTGAAGATAAACAAAAAGAAGAGGACGAGAATTGTGACTCGTGTACAATATAAATGAAGACAGTTTTTAATAAGAAACAAAATTTAGACGCTACAAAACAACCATTGTTTTTTGGCGAAGACCTTGCTGTACAAAGATATGATACATTTAAGTATCCTATATTTGATAAATTGGCTCAACAACAATTGGGTTTCTTCTGGAGACCTGAAGAAGTTTCTTTACAGAAAGATAGAAACGACTATGCTCAACTGTCTGAATCACAAAAGTTTATATTTACATCTAATCTAAAGTATCAAACAATGTTAGATAGTGTACAAGGCAGAGGTCCATGCCTTGCATTTTTACCTTTTGTAACTAATCCTGAATTAGAAGGTGCCATAGTAGCATGGGACTTTATGGAAACAATTCATAGTAGAAGTTATACATACATAATTAAAAACCTATACTCACAACCAAGTGATGTATTTGATACTATCATTGAAGATAAGAAGATTGAAGAAAGATCAAAAGCAGTTACAGAAGCATACGATAAACTAATCGCATTAGGTTACAAATGGCATAATGATCCTAAATCAGTTGATATGTACGAACTAAAGAAGGCATTATGGCTTGCGTTAGTAACAGTAAACGTATTAGAAGGTTTAAGATTTTACGTATCGTTTGCTTGTTCGTTTGCATTTGGTGAGTTAAAACTTATGGAAGGCTCTGCTAAAATATTATCATTGATTGCTAGAGATGAATCACAACACCTTGCAATGTCACAACAAATAATCAAAGCATATCTTACAAAAGAGAATGATAAGGTTATGAATAAGGTAATAAAAGATACACAAAAAGAATGCTATCAAATATATGATGACGCAGTACGACAAGAGAAAGATTGGGCGACTTATCTATTTCAAAAAGGTTCTATGATAGGACTATCAGAAAAACTGTTACATCAATATGTTGAATATATAGCAAATAGAAGAATGAGAATGATAGGCTTAGAACAAAAATATGAACACTCATCATCACAGAATCCATTACCATGGACTATACATTGGTTCAATAGCAGATCACTTCAAAATGCACCACAAGAAACAGAGATTGAATCTTATGTTATTGGTGGTGTAAAACAAGATGTTACTAAAGATCAATTTAAAAAATTTAAACTATAATGGCTAAAGAAATAGTAGAAGATAAAAATAAAGTACGAATTAGTTGTACAAACTGTGATGTATCATATTGGATAAAGTGGGAAGACGAAGACCACGAACCTTCAACTTGTCCTTTTTGTGGCGCTGATACATCTATACACGAAGAAGACGCAATATTTGATAATGAAGAAGACCAAGACGATTGGAATTGATTATAGTTTAAGCAGTCCTGCTATATGTGTATGTAGAGGTGAGTTTAAATTAGATAACTGTAGGATATACTATCTTACAAATGTGAAAAAATATGAAGGTAATTTTTATAATGGTAAAATAAATGGCAGACTACATCTACCCTATACCTCCGAGCAACAACGACACGATCAGATATCCGATTGGGCGATTTCTATTATTGATACTGCTATTGGTAATATTTTTATAGAAGGATACTCATATGGCAGTAAGGGTCTTGTATTCAACCTAGCAGAGAATATGGGTGCTCTTAAACATAAACTGTATAAACTCAATAAACGATTTAAATCTATAGTACCAGGTCAGATAAAGAAGAATGCTACTGGTAAGGGTAATGCAGATAAGCTAAAGATGTATGAGCAGTTTGTAAAAGATACTAGTACTGATCTAGTCAAAGAATTTGACCAATCTAAACTTAATAATCCAGTTACCGATATAGTAGATTCATATTATATTGCAAAATATGGGTACGAATCATAGATGTTCTTGTTTTGTTCTCATAATTATTACTAAAAAGTCAATAAAATCAACGTTTTTAACGCTTGACAATTACGTATTTTTCTGATATATTATGTGTATATGACAAAAGAATACTTTAAAAGTTTTAATATTATCTACAAAAGAGAATACGTTGATCCTGAAACAGAATATGATACGTTCTGGTCTTCAGCTACTATCTACAGAAACGTACCTATAGAGAAAATCAAATACTATAGAAAACAATTACTTAAATTCAAAGCCTATGCTAACAGTAAGTATAGAGAAGACGCTACTAATTTCACAGGTGCTACTGGCATTGAGATAGTATATCCAGACGAGTACTATCAAACATATGCAGATGTATTCGGTCCAGAAACAGCTGCAGGTGACGACAATCTATTCAATGACTTCGGTCAGTTATTCAATGGCAGACAAGGCTTCAGAAAAGATTTTGATCCTGATTTCACAAAGAATTACAAAACAAAAAAACTTAACCCAAATTATATTTACAACTTAAACTAAAGGAGACACTATGCAAATTAAATTAGGAGATATGATAACAGATGAAAAAGGTAGAACTGGTGAGATAATCAATATCGGTATCGCAGTAAGAAAAGAAGATATTGCTGCTGAAGATGATAACTCATTAAATGCTAAAGAGTATGATACTGATCTAGGATATACAGGTGCAGTTACCTTTGGCTCTAACTGGTGCTATTTTGCTCAGATAAAATCTGTATCAACAAAAGAAGGTTCAGATGTTGAAATTGCAGACGAACAAGAGATTGAGTGGTGGAAGTAATGAACGGATATTTTGCTGTACAGTTAGATAAACAAAGTTGTAATGTAGTTAAGAAACTTGCTACAATGCCTGTACTTGTTTCAGATCACGTTACACTTGCTTACAATCCAGATAATAATATTTACAAAAGATACATCAAACTTATAGATAAAAAAGTAGGTGTGTTTATTAAAGGCTACAGATCAAACGACCACATTGACGCATTATGGGTTGATAATATGTTTGATAAAGATGGCAACAAAATTAAAAGAAATGATAAAGGTGCTGCTCATATTACCTTGTCACATAAACAAGGTTACAAACAAGGTGACGCAAATTCTATGTTTACAAAACCAGATACAAACATTAAGAAGTATGGTTACGTAGAAGGTAAAATCAAATATATAGGAAGATAATATGGCGTTATTATATACAAAAAATACAAGTGGTGCTATTCGTAGATTACGAAGAAAGAAACCAACTAAAGAATATTTAGCTGCTCTTGCTAAACACATACAATATTTACGTAAACTAGGTTTTAAAGTTGACGCAAAAGGCAGAATAAAATTAGATAAGAAAGGTAGATATAAAATCAATACGTTTGTACCCTACGAAACCCCTAAAAGAGTATCTATTCCTTTGTCTAACAAAATGGGTAGTGGCGGTACTAAACCAGATAACTCTTGGAAGATTGAGGTGAGTAAAAGATTTACTATTGCCCCAGCTTACAACAAAGGACCTTATCAGGTCATTGCAAAAGAGGATATCAAAACAGCAGGAAGGAAAATATAATGTGGAATATGAAAAAATCATTGCTATTTGCTACGTTATTAGTTGCAGTAATACTAGTATCAATGAATATGGCAAGTGCAAATCCAGTAAGTAACTGGTTGACAAATGAGAAAAACAAAATTGTTGAGTATCAAACAAAGAGTTGGGCAGATAGTAAAACCCAATTAACAAATACAAAAGAATCAATATTAAACATGTTTAGGAAGAAAAATGCTACACAAGATTAGTGATTTTTGTAAGAAGATTGATAGTATCAAAGCTCAGGCAGATAAACTGTACACTTTAAAATACAGACATCCAAAGACGCCTGAGCGTGACGCTGAGTGCAATCACCTTGTGGAAGATATACAATCCATGTGTAAAATTGTCAGTAGCGACACAAAACCCTATGATTTATAAGGGTTTTTAACGCTTGACAAATAGACAATTGTATGATAGAATTAACAAATAAACTAACAAAAGGACTACATTATGATGACTAAAGAACAAGTATTTGAAGAATTTAATATTGCAAAAGAAAAAGATATTGCAAAATCAACAAGTAAACCACCGTATGAGAATGTGTTTACAAATAGACTTAACGTGTTGAAATCTCATAAGGATGCTAAGAAATCACATCCTAGATCATACAGACATTTAGATATTAATTTTGATAATCTAATACTTGCTTACTCGGCACCTGTACCTGTAGATCATTTTTATAAAACTGTATTCGGCAAATCTTTATCACAATATACACATGATAAGAGAATTGAAGACCTTACAGAAAAACAAAAAGAAAAAGAAGCTGCTAAAAAATTGAAAGAAAAACAAGATGAAAAAACTGTTGTATCTATTAACTAGTTTGTTGTTGCTCTCTAACTGTACTAGCATGAATCAATCCACTATTGGTGCGTCCACCACAGCGGTTGTTGCTGGTACAGCGTGTTATACGTATTTGAGTGATAATCCTGCTGTTGTGGCCACGTGTGCTGTTGCAGGTTCATTTAAAGGCGCTGACTTCATGTCAGCAGAAACAGACGATCAACTTATGACGAGGGCTTTTGTAGATCATTTAGACAATGCACCTAATAGTCCTGGTTTTACTACATGGATGAATCCTAAAACTAATAGTAATGGTATTATTAAGACTACAGGTTTTTATCTAAAAGGACCTATCAAGTGTGCTATGGTTGAAACTACACACGATCAGAATTTAGACAATACAAGGTTCTTTGATTCAATACTATATGGTAATCCGTATAGACAAATGCAATGGCATGAAGTTTGTAAAATGCCTGATGGGAGATGGATGTATGTTGATTAGATTATTTTTTATATTACTATTTGCTACAAGTGTATATGCTGAAGATAGTTTTGAAAACACAATGAAGAAACTAGAGGCATTAGAAAACAATACCACAAAGGTTGAATATGATAAGATACAACCTATTAAGGATCAATATTGTTTTATAAAGATACAGATTAAAGAATTAGACAATGGGGAGATTGTTAAACAAGAGGTTGTAGAATGTGCTGACGGTAGAAAAGCATATGACGGACCTAGTTATTGGGAGTTATATGCTCAATTTTACTATAGAGATATGTTTACACCTGCCTATTGCAGAAATTATGAAAGGCCGAAACATGCCTATCATAAACCTGGCAAAGTTTGCCTTGATAAAGATGGTAATTGGGAGGTAAAAAAATGATAAGAGGTCTACTGACACTTACAATTTTATGGGTTATCCTTGCTTTTGCATGGGATCCATTTACATCAATAGTTAATAAAACACAGGCTGTTGACAAAACGAAGGATATAGTATATAATGTGTTTAATAATGTAAAGGAGAAGGTGAATGAGTAAAGTACTCAAATATATAATGATAGGCCTTATGGGTGTTACACTTGCAAATTGTTCAAGTAGTACTTATAAGATCAAACAAGAGAAGGACAAACAAGTCCTAAAAGTACCGTCTTGGTATATGAAAGATTATAACGAGAAAAAAGAATGTGGTACTAAAACGTTCGGCAAAGGCAAAGATAAAGTTTGTATCTTTGGTGTCGGCACAAGTGTTTCACCAGATTTAGAACTTGCAATTGAAAAAGGTATGATGATTGCAAAGGCTGAACTTGCTGACAAAGTAAAAGGTGAGATGAATAAGAAAGCAAAAATATTTACTACAGAATTAGGTAAGAATACTAATAAAACTGTTGTAACAGATGTAGAAACTACATTGGTAAATATAATCAAACAGACGCCTGTAAGAGGTTATGAAGTATTTGCACAAGAGGTAACTCTAACAAAGAACGGATACTACAGATCATGGATTGGTTTAAGATTACCTATGGGTGAGTACAATAAGATGTACAACTACTCTATTGAAACTGTTGTTGACGCTTTCAAGTTAAAAGAAATGGCTGATAAAGCTTATGATGAGGTTGAAATTATCGCTAATGACTCATAAGATTGAAATATACTCAAAGCCTAATTGTGTCTATTGCGAGAAATCAAAACATCTTGTGAAGTCACTAGGCTTTGAATACGAAGAAAAGATGTTCGGTAAAGATTTTACATCTCCCGAACAACTTTACGAGGCCGTAGGTAAACAAGTACGAACTATGCCTCAAATTATAATAGATGATAAACATATCGGTGGGTATAACGAACTAATTGAATACTTTGCTGATAAAGGTTTAGTAAACTTTAAAGGTGAGAAAATATAATGGCAATATCAGATTATTCTTCACACGATTGGCGTAAACATACAGATGACGCTGTTGTAGTAGATGAACATGGTACAATTATTAGACCTGTGAATGATTTAAAAGTTAAATTTACAGATCCTAAAGACTTAAAACCATACGAAGTTGACATATCAAGGTTAATAAGAGTCTTTGTCAACAACATAACAGCTCATAGAAGGAGTGTTAAGTAATGCACAAATTAAATACTGTTTTACTTTTAGTACTACTGACTATAGCAGTATGTAATTCAATTGCTATCAAAAAACTCAATGATGAAGTATTTTGGCCTGAAGGCATAATGAAACCTATGAATAAATGATGACAGACAAAGAAAATCCAGATAACATAATATTGTTTCCTAAAATTCCTATGAGAAGACCTAATCAAAAAGCAATGGAGTTAGACGCTAAACGACAAGAGATGATGAGATTACAACACAATAAGGTTTACGTACAGGCTATAAGTGAACAGTTAACAGAATCAATGTTATTGACATTAAGAGATGAAAATATTGACATAACAACTAAAACGTTTTTAAGTGACTATAAACTATCACTAGAAGCAATTAAGTCTATGTTGTTGAGGGTTGTACATATGAAACACCCACTACAAGATAGAGTAGATAGATCAATAACAACAAAAGGTGAAGGTAAAGACACATATGCTATTACTATTGACTATACAAAATTTTAAGAATTCCATAAAGCACTTTGGGGTAGTTGCTAATGCTGGCAAAGTTAGTAACTTTAATCAATGCCATAATAGAAGGAGTGAATTGAATGTTTAAATCATTATTCGCAAATGACTCATTAAGAGTTGTATCAAAATCAAAAAAAACTGAAACTAGAGGAAGAAAAACTATGTCTAAAAGACAAAAAGTTTTAAACCTTTTGTTAAAAGGTGACTCTGTAACTTGGAAAACTTTAAGAAGCAGATTTGACCTTGTATCACCAAGAGCACTTGTTGATACGTTAAGAGCAGAGGGTAACATGATATATGTGAACCAAACTGCTAAAGGTACTTCATACAGAATGGGTGTACCAACAAAAGCGATTATCGCTGCTGGTATCAAAAAATTATATGGGACTCCGTTCGCATATAAAAATGCCTAATACTCCACGAGTATAAATAAATGTATAGGGGTAGGGATACTTACCCCTTTACATAACAACATGAGGAGGGCATTATGCCAATGACATCATCACAATTACATGGTATGGATACAGCAGGTTCATCTGCTCCATTACTACATGAAATTCTAACTAAAGTAAACAACGCTAAAGACAAATCAAAGAAGATTGACGTATTAAGAGAAAACGATTCAGTACCATTAAGACAAATACTGAAAGGTGCTTTTGATCCTAAAATCAAATGGGATTTACCAGAGGGTACGCCACCATACAAAGTGAATGACGCACCAGCAGGTACTGAACATACAACACTACATACAGAATCCAGAAGACTATGGCATTTTGTAGAAGGTGCTGATAAAAAACTTTCTAAATCTAAAAAAGAAATCATGTTTATTCAAATGTTAGAAGGCCTACACGCTGATGACGCTAAACTTTTAGTTGCAGTTAAAGAAAAAGAACTCAATAAAATGTATAAAGGTTTAACGGATGCTGTGGTCAAAGACGCATTTAGATGGAATGAAGAATACAAAACCTTCTAATATCATAAATATTATAGAGTGATTCTATAAAATTCAACTATAGGGTGCAGAACAAAAGTAGAACATCTACCGACAACTTGTCGCACCCTATTAAACCTTTGATTTATATATACTTTTAATCCATTTTTTGCTTGATTTATGCTTCTAATTAGTGTATATTAGCAGTATGAAAACAACAAAAAAGGAGATTATATTATGTCAAAAGTAAAACAATGGGCTGAAAATACAGCCGAAGAAGCAGTTGATACGATTATCGGTAAACTGACATCTGGCGAGATCAATAGAAGTGACGCTAGAACTGAAATTATGAAAGTTGACAACTTGAACCTTGTCGGTATCAACGAACACAATATTGATGAAGTGATTTACGAGGCTCACGTTAATGCGTAAACCTTTCTTTATATTATTTTTATTATTTGTCTATACTTGGTCTTGGTCAATCTTTAATGTTGCCAAGGCAGATGATTATAACACAAAAGTTATAAGTCATGTTATATCTGAAAAGATAAAAGGTACAGATATTGATACTTCATACATCATGGAGCAAGAGATAGAACGACTTGCTCATAAATTTTTGATAGACTCTGTTAATATATTACAGGCATACCTTCCACAGATTATAGAGGGTGTTGCTGCTGATTTAAGATTAAAACTTGACGAAGAATATAAAAAGGAAATTTTGAATGGCGAAAATGATAACTAGAAAATCAAAAGCAATTAAGCTTAAACGTAAACTTAAAAAAGAATTTTCTGTAACAAGAAAATATAAGACTACGTACAAAGACATCAAAAAATATTTCAAAGAATTAAACAACGCTATTTTTGATAACAAGTTATCTCCTTTTGGGCAGATACAGATCAAAGATTTAGTACGAGAAAAATGCGTAGGACAAGTGGTAACGTTTGAGTGGAAACGTAAAGGTACAAGAATGTACAAGTTAGAGATGTTACCTGACTATCCAGAGAAAAGAGATTTTATGGACACACTAGTCCATGAGATGGTACATTTGTATCAAATGCAAAATCTAGGTGATACAGGCAATCATAATGATGTGTTCTGGTCGTTTAGCCCAAAAGTAAACTTTGTCGGTTTACAACTATAAAGAAAGATATATTATGAAAAGAGGTGAGAAGAATCATATAGATGAGTGGCTACAGAAAGAAATAAAAAAAGGTATTAACATTATTGATAATGTATTTAAGAATAATGTTATTAAGTGGGAATTATATTATACAGGTCATCTACAAAAAGATATTCTAAATAATTTTCCAGGTAGAACAAGTAAAAAAATATTCAAAGGTTATAGGAACCATTTGAACAACAGTAACCTTGTGTTTATACAAAAGAAGTTTGAAGAACACGGTTATGAATATTATGTAAAGAGAGGTATATAATGAAACTATTGAAAAAACATAAAGAAATCTTAAACGAACTAATAAAAGGTAAAGGTCATTTTAAGACACCTACAGTACCAAAAGACTTTAAAGACAAGGTAAGTGTGCTAGACACAATCGTACCTTTATATCTAAAAGGTCTATTAACGTTTCAAAGACAATACGATATACCATTAATCGGACCATCAAATGAACATATGGTTAGATACAAATGGTATGAAGTTATGATAGATAAAAAGAAATCAATCAAAGATTTAAAAGAGGTGGTTAAAAATGGCAACATTTAGAACAATAGTAAGAACATTGATGGTTGTAGTTATATTATTATTTACATCATTAGTGTATTACGGATATGTACAAGATGGCGCTGCTAGAGCAGAGGCAGACATACCTACACTTCCTGATTTTGAACACACAAATAATCAACAGTTTATAGACAACGTTGTACAATGTGTTGATTATATTGAACACAACACCACAGATGTTTATCCTGTAAATTTAGAACTATTGATTGCTCAGGCAGCGTTAGAGTCTGGTTGGGGAAACAGTAGATTTGCTAGAGTAGGTAAAAATCTATTCGGTATAAGAACATATGATCTAAAAGAACCACATATGTTGCCTTCTAATAATCCTAAAAAATGGGGTGTAAAAGTTTATACACATGAATGTGATAGTGTACTTAATTATATGCAAGTGCTAAACAATGGTGGTGCATATGAGAAGTATAGAAATCTTATAGATAGTGGTCAGAATGATCCATATGTACTTGTAGAAACACTTGACGCATATGCAGCTGATAAACATTATTTCTCAAAAATAAAAAGTATATTAACCAAAGTAAGAAGTGAATATGAGGTAAAACAATGATGGATTTACAACATGGGTTATTAATGGCAATCATAGGTTGCTCAGTAACGTTTATAGGTTTCTTTATTGCATATCTAATTGCTAATAGAAATCATATGAAGTCGTATAAAAAGAAAGTCAAAACTCCTATGGATGATTTAATGAAAGACATGCCTGGGTGGAAAGCAGATGATTGTCAATGAGTTATGCTCAAACAGAAAATCACAAAAGAAATGTTAGAACTTTAGCAGAGAGTGCTAAAGGTAAAAAAATGACACGTAAAGTTGATACATGGGAATACGAATCACTTGCAGATTGTATTAGAATGGATCAAGTACCTACAAACGAAATCGCAGAATTATTTACTGATAAATCGTTCTATAAGTACTATAAAAACAAGTATTTTTAATGCTTGACTTTGCAGATAAATTGATATATAATAGACCCTATGATACACGAAGAAGACATTAAAAGACAAGAAGACCCAAAGATTAGAAAGTTAAAGTTACTAGCAAAAGCATGTTCTAATGCTCAACTTGACTCTTTCAAAAAACTATGGTATAATAAACTTATGCAACTTGCTAAACAATATAACATGACAGATTATGTTACAAGAAAGTTGATACACTAATGAATATATTTTATGTTGATAAAAATCCTGTAACAGCAGCCAAGATGATGTGTGATAAACACATTATCAAAATGATATTAGAGTCTGCTCAGATGTTATGTACAGCAAAACGTGTGCTTGACGGTACAGAATATTTTGACACTACAAAGAATGGTCGTAAGATTAAAAGATGGCGATTAGACAATTCTAACGAAGAAGCAACTTTATACAAGGCAGGTTGGCTAGGTCACCCTAGTACACAATGGGTTATTAAATCAGCATACAATTACACATGGTTATATAATCACTTTGTAGCTCTTAACCAAGAATACAGATTAAGATGGCAAAAAAATGTCAATCATGTTTCTATTGATAAACTTGCTGAACTACTAAAGTACCCACCTAAAAATGCACCACTTAACGTAGTAGCTACAGACGCTACACCAGCAATGCCAGAGTATTGTAAGATACCAGGTGATGTAGTAGGTTCATATCGTAAGTATTACATATTTGAAAAAGTAAGATTTGCTAAATGGGAAAAACCAGGTGCAGTTATGCCTGAATGGTTTGCCGAAGGGATCGCAGATGTTAAAGCAGCGAATACAGACCAGGGGTGATGACCTTAAAATGTTGCAAGGACACGATAGACTTGCTTATTTAATTGACATTGCAAAAGACGTACCAGCATTACCAGAAGAAGTTAAAACAGATGACAATAAAATACGTGGCTGTGCTAGTAATTTATGGTTGATAGGCGGAACAAAAGAAGATAACACAATGATATATAGAATAGACGCCGATTCATTTATAACAAAAGGTACAGCAAAACTAATAACTGACCTTGTAAATGGGTGTACTAAAGATGAAGTTGCCAACTTAACAATAGAAGACTTTATACCTTTAGGTGTTAGAGAATTATTAACAATGCAAAGACAGAATGGTCTAGGAAGTTTAATACAGAGGATAGTAGCAATAGCTAATACTAAATAGAAATATGAATAATGTAACAGATTTTATACAACTGAATATGAATTTTTTAAATGATATTCAAAGTTATCATTGGCAAACTGAAACGTTTAGCGAACATGAACAACTAGGTGAATACTATGATAAATTTAGCAAACTTAATGACGAGTTTGTAGAAACTTACCAAGGTAAGATAGGCACAAGAATTAAATTTAGTGCTGAATTAAGACCTGGTATAATGAACTATGCTGATAACGCTCAAGTAAGAGGCGAAGTGCAAAAACAAGTTAGCAGAATAGGGAAGATAACACAGCACAGTAAGGTGCAAGGTCAAATGGATTTAGAAAGCATATTAGAAGATATGCTTGTGGTAACAAACCAGTTACTCTATCATTTATCTTTAAACTAAAATGCCTCTATATTCATTTAAAAATACAAAGACAGGTAGAAAATTTACCGACATGATGTCTATTGCTGAGATGGAAGAATATCTAGTAAAAAACAAACATATCAAACAACAAGTAACAAGTATTAATATTGTTGCAGGTGTAAGTGGTCAAAGTTATAGAAGTGACCAAGGTTGGAAAGAAACACTATCAAAGGTTGCAGAAGCACACCCAATGAGTGCTTTAGCAAATGAAATGGGTACAAAGTCAACAAAACAGATCAAAACAGAGCAAGTAATGAAAAAGCATAAGGCTAGACAACGTGCAAAATCTAAATAATATAGGGGTGCAGAGCGAGCAACTGAAAAACAACGGTCGTATACCAGAGTCTAATAAGTCAATCCGCTCATTGCACCTACTAGTTAAACAAGGAGAAAACTAATGGCAGACATACCTGATTTTATGAGGGAGTTTGATACAGATACCGATTATGGTTTTACTCCTGTATCGCAGAAACCAGTTGAAGAAACATCACCAGCTATTGACCCTAAAGTAGTAGAAAATTCTAGTTTAGAGATAGCAAAAGTTAAGGCAGATGTAACAGATATAAAATCAATGATGAACGAGGTTATGCAGATTGTAGCAGAAAAAGACTCTGTTAACAAAGAAATACAGGACGCTGACGTATCAGCAAGATTTAAAGAGATTGAGAAGATTGTATTACCGTTTTTATATAATCTTTCAAAATCCAAAGAACCTTATATACATTGGCCTAACAGAGGACCAATTATCAAGGCTCAAATGGATAAAATATTAAAACTTACAAGGGGATAATATGTTAGAAATAAAAGCTCATCATAAAGAACTAAAACGAGCAGTGAATGAAGTTGAAGATAAAAGAACTGTTGACAGATCAACAGGTTCATGGTATGATTTAAGAACCTTAAAGAAAATTAAACTTATAGCAAAGGATAAATTAAATGCAACTAAGCAAAAACTTTTCGCTTAAAGAAATGACTGCCTCTCAAACGGCAGATAGACATGGTATTAGTAATAATCCAAGCGAAGATCATATGGATAACTTAAAAAAACTATGTGAGAATGTACTACAAAAGATTAGAGATCATTATGGCAAAGTGGTTTCTGTATCAAGTGGCTATCGTAGTCCTGAATTGTGTGTAAAGATAGGATCAAGTATGAAGTCCCAGCACGCTAAAGGCCAGGCTGCGGACTTTGAAATCTTTGGTTTAGCAAATGCTGAACTAGCAAAGTATATAATAGATACTTTAGATTTTGACCAATTGATATTAGAATTTCACAATCCAGAAGAACCTAATAGCGGGTGGATACATTGTTCTTATAAAAACAAAGAAGAAAACAGAAAACAAGTATTAAGAGCATACAGAAATGATGATGGCAAGACGGTATATGAACCGTATGACCCTAATTGAGCTGCTGAACGTCTTAATGATGACAGAATAATAGAACAAAACAAGATCATTGACTTGTATATGCAAAAGGGTATATAGCTTGACAATCTTGTAAGAATCTGATATAATGATTATATAAAATATAGGAAGGTATATTATGTTTAAACATGTTAAATTGAATGAAGAAGTATTGCCTAAAAGTTTAGGTGTGAAAGGTAAAAACCAAGATGGTGTAAGATATTATACTATTGATGGTGTTAATATGCCTTCCGTTACATCCATACTAGGACAAATACCAGAAAAACAAGTAGGTCTACAGGCATGGCGAAATGCAGTTGGCGAGAAGATGGCTAACTATATTTCTACAACTGCTATTAATAGAGGTAAGACAACTCATACCTTAATTGAGAATCACTTAAATAATGAAGATGAGAAGTCAGTAGGTATAACTGCTGTTACACCACTAGGACTTTTTAGAATAATGAAACCATATCTTGCTAGACTAGATAACATACATTGCCTAGAAGAATACCTATACTCAAAAGAAATAGGTGTTGCAGGTCAAGTAGATTGTATTGCTGAATACAAAGGCAAACTATCTGTGGTAGACTTTAAGACATCTACAAAAAGAAGGGATGCTAATTACAATTATGCTAACTTCTTACAATGCTCAGCATATGCAAAAATGTATGAAGAGCTATACCCAAATTGCAAGATAGAACAAACTGTTATATTGGCCACGTGTGAAGACGGTTTTGTACAAGAATGGATACATACCGAAGACAAAATCAAAGAACACCAAGAGTTATTTTACAAACACACTAAAGACTTCATGGACAAGAAGAAGATTTAGCTCTATCTATTATAAATACTTTAAACAAAAGATAAAGCAATTTATCAGCAAAAAGGATTAATAGATGAAAATAATAAAAGAAAATCTATTACTTGCCTTCTTGGTTAGTTTTATATTAATAGTGTCTAGTATATCATTTGCTGAAGAAACTAACGATTGGGAAAGTACAAAATACGATTTTAGATGGATGCACGTACCAGTAGTTTGTGGTACATCACCAGAGATAATAAGATATCTTTCTGATAACGAATTTGTATTAGAAAACATATCACTAGGTAGAGAAGGTGCTAAAGAAACTGGCAACCCATCCTATTTTGTTGCATACTATATCAACAAGCAAGGCGATGAATCTGTTGCTGCTATAACTTCACCAACAGGACATGAAACTTGTATGATGTATAGAAGTTTTAATTTAGAAAAACCTGGTGACCCAGCATAAGAATTTAATGTTGAAGGTTAGTCAATAACTAGTGAGGACGTGGGTGCGATTCCCACCACCTCCACCATAACTACTCTTACGAAGCATAGTCTATAGACGGATAGAGTAGTTATGCTGGGGGTGAGTTAGATTCGACTACTACTAAACCTAACTGGAGTTAAATCGCTAACAACGTACTGTTAACCTTTAAACGACAATCACATAGATTATCGTATGGCTGCTTAGGTAGTCGGGGTTTGCCTGTACCTTGCAACAGAAACAGGCTTGACAAAACGTTGATATTAAGATATAATGTAATTATAACAAGTGAGGTAAATTATGAGTATAATGAATGACAATGAAATAGATAGAGATTCGCATGACCAAGATATAACTTATGAAAATGAACAATCAACAGTTACAATAACACTAAAAGAATACGACAAGTTAAAAGAACAAAAGAATTTTATTACAGACCCAAGTCTAATATCAATCATAGATAAGATTGAAGAATTAACAAGAGCATTAAGAAAACACATAGTAAGAAAATTTTAATGTTAATGAATAGTAAAAAGTTTGCATTAATAATAGAAGCGATAGTCAAAGAGAAAAGAATGTCCTATATGGATGCCGTACTCAAATATTGTGAAGAACATGATATAGACACAGCTTCTGTAGGACCACTAATAAACAAATCATTAAAGGAAAAAATTAAAGAAGAGGCAGAAAAGCTGAACTTGGTTGAACGATCAAGCACAGCGATCTTACCTATATGAACAGCTATGAGGCATATACATTATATTTGGCTATTAAACTACACTTCACTTCCGCTAGTTATGATTATTACAGGCACAATGCCAAAGTTAATTCATCATTTAACACATTTTTAAAACGTAATGATAGATTTTTTTTTCATAAACTTACTACTAAATACAATAAGGAAGAAATGTTAGAATATTTTGTATGCAATTTCTTCCATAACTCAAAGACATGGATAGGCAATTTAGTTAGAGCAGATGGAGAAACTTATTACAGCAGGTGGAAGAAGTATAATCAATCATTTACGTACAATTTTAGAAGCGATTGCGTATTGCTTGATAATGTTATTAATGATAATTCTATTCGGTTTGATGATGTCTTTAGTGTACATAATGGGCAACATCCAAGATTGCTACGACTACTTCTATCTGAAAAAATATCAATACAGACACTCATCATCTTGGATCAAATACTGTCGTTTGTTAAAAATTGGGACAAAGAGATTGCTGAAAACGTTATCTGGCCTGAAAAATCATTTAAGTTAAAAAAACTAAAACCATTTATCAAGTTTAATCTTACAAAGTGTAAGTTTATAATGAAAGAGATTTTTGTATGAGCGAAGAGCGTAAATTAACAGAGCAAGAAGTAAGAGAAGAATATAGATCACAACGTAGGGACAGAGTATTTGCTGCATGTTGGCCTGCTAATAATGATAGTTTTTACGAGTGGTGTTCTCAATATGTAGATTACAAACATATAACAAAGAATAAGAAGAAATGACAATTGAACCTATAAGAGAAAAACTAGATGACAAGATTGCTAAACTAAACAGTAGCAGAGTTATTAAGAAGATTACACCTAGAGGTGACCTGTCTTGGTATGTAAAATGGGTATCAGTATTTCTTATATTATTTGCAACTGTAGCCAGAAGTGTTGGATCAATACCTCAAGTAGATATGTGGTTCGGTCTGTTTGGAACTATAGGTTGGGCATACGTAGGATATCTATGGCATGATAGGGCATTATTAGTATTGAACTCTATACTTGTTACACTATTAGTTGTAGGTTTAGCAAATTATTATTATGGTTAAATACTTCCATGAAGAATGGCCTAAAGAGGAAGAGATGTTGAATATAGGTATGAAGATGAGTAAAAGAAACAAGGCAGATAGAATTAGAAGAGCATTTATTATAGGCAATGGTGAGTCACGTAAGGACTTTGACTTGACAACATTAAAAAAGTATGGTAAGATATATGCTTGTAATGCCTACTATAGAGATAATCCTTTACCAGATGTATTGATCGCAGTTGATAGCACTATGACACACGAAATATATCACAAAGGTATTGCTCATAAGATACCTTGTTACTTTAGAGAGTGGACTAAATGTCCTAACTTCATGTATGATACAATGGTGTTAGGCATGTTACACGCACAAGACAAAGACAAAGCAGATAGCATGATTACAAACAAAGGCCCAACTAATTACTATGTTATGAATGCTCATACAATCAAAGGTGAAGCAACGATAAGAAAAGAAGACGGCACGAAGTATAAGAAAGATGTTGACAATGCCCACATTTATGTATCTTGGATAACAGACGGCGACAAGACACAAGAATGGGAAGACCCAGGTTATCATGCTGGTGCAACAGCAGGTCATGTTGCTTGCAAGTATGATACAATAAACGAGGTTTATATGATAGGTATGGATTTAAGATCGGATACAAAGATGTACAATAACATGTACAAAGGGACTAAAAACTACTCATCAGCACATTATGAACCCAGCCCTACAGGCATATGGGAAGCAGAGTGGTTACGAGTATTGAAAGACAACTCTAACGTGTCATTTTACAAGGTAAATAAGGCAGATGATGATAATACAACTAATCAGAAACTACTAGGAAACGAGAAGAATTTAACATATATTAATCAAGCACAGCTGCTTGACAATATGCGTAAATGGTGATATTATATAATAATGGTTTAATAGTATGAAAAAGAGTATAAATAATACTATACTTACACTAATACAATTAATACGTACAACAATATATACAAGGAGAAAATACAATGTCAAGTGCATTAGAAGCCCTAAAGAAGTCAAAATCAAATTTTGACACACTAACGAAACAGTTAGAAAAAACAATAGATCAACCAGAAAAGAAAAACAAATACCAAGACGATAGGTTATGGAAACCTGAACTTGATAAATCAGGTAACGGCTATGCCGTGTTAAGATTTTTACCTGCAATTGAAGGTGAAGATATGCCGTGGCAGAGAGTCTGGCACCACGCCTTTCAAGGACCAGGTGGTCAATGGTATATTGAGAACTCTTTAACTACACTAAACAAAAAGGATCCTGTTAGTGAAGAAAACACAAGGTTGTGGAATACAGGCATAGAAGCCGACAAAGGTATTGCTAGAATTAGAAAAAGAAAGTTACAATATTATTCTAATATCTTTGTAGTAAGTGATCCTAAACATCCAGAGAATGAAGGCAAGGTGTTCTTGTTTAAGTTTGGTAAGAAAATCTTTGATAAGATTACCGAAGCAATGAACCCAGCTTTTGAAGATGAAAAGGCAGTTAACCCATTTGATTTTTGGGAAGGTGCAAACTTTAAACTAAAAATCAGAAAAGTTGACGGCTACTGGAATTATGATAAATCAGAATTTGAGCCAGTTAGTAGAATGAAACCTACCGATGATGAGATTGACCAAGTATGGAAATCTCAATACGCTCTCAAGCCCTTCATTGATCCAAGTAACTTCAAGTCTTATGACGAACTCAAAGAGAAACTGAATAAGACCCTTACTGGACAAAGAAGTACCGAGTCAGTTGAAGATATTGACCTCCCACCTGTCAGTAACGACATACCAACGTCTTCTAACAATTCGGTAGAGAAAGTTGAATCGTCCAACGATAGCGATGACCTATCGTACTTTAGTAAATTAGCTGAGGACGATTCATAATCTATCTCTCTCACTTTCTCAATTGGGTAGCCTTCGGGCTACCCACATTATTTCTTTAATATGTTACCTATAAAATTAGATAAACCTAAAGACTATTTCAAAAACAATATTCATAAAATCATTTCCGATTATCATAGCAAAGTTATGACTAACATTAATGATACACAGGATAAGATGAATGATTTTACAAACGATCATCATTTAGTATATGAACTCTTTTACGCTAAAAAAGAAATAGAACTAATGGAGATGTATCACAATAGAGCTAGAATAATAAGTACAAACGCAGGAAGAATATTTGATACAGTAATTAAATTTATTATACAAGACATTGAAGGTGGTGAAAGTGAATATATTGACAACCCTGGTTCACACCCTAATAGATTTGAGATTGATATTCTAAACCATGATAAGAAATTAGCATACGAAGTCAAATGGCGTGACGCAGGCACAGACGGCGACCACACAAACAAAGAATTTAGAAAAGTAGATTTACTTGTTCAACAAGGTTACACACCTATTAGACTAACGTTTTTTATGCCAGAGCTAGAACGCTCATTAAAAGCTCAAACTAAAATTATAAACTACTATGATGAGCATGGTAAGACCTACACACAAGATAAAGCATTTGAATATATAAATCAAATGGCAAATATAGATTTACTACAGATATTAAAAGATTTTAAAACGTTTTAAGATGATCTTCGGTCAGTATTAGAAACTTCATGTTTCGTTTTATACACCAAGCATACGCTGTTGACCACTTTCTTCTATTCTTTTCATAAGTTATCAATGCGTTTTTATATGTACGTGTTTCTCTCAAAGGTCTTTTAGGTTTACGTGTTTGTTTTTTAGGTTTAATTTCTACAACAAACCTTTCAAATGTACCATTTGATTGTCTAACTTTCATATAGAAATCAGGATAATATCTATGAGGTCTATTGTCAACTGAACGATAAGATATTACTATTTCCTCACTACCCCACTCAACAACATCTCTATTTTTATCACAATAAAGCATAAAACGTTTCTCCCAACTAGAACGATAAATAACATTGTTGACATTACCTTTGTATTTCTGTGGGTTCATTGGCTTATATAAACCTTGATACGGACGTCTATCTATATTCTTCAACTTCTTCATAAATCTATTTATTACCAACATAAATAGTAGTATGGCAAGTGTATTTGATACAATCAAAAATAGACAAGGGGATAGTGCTAAATCTGCTACTTGGTATAGAACGCAAGTAAACAAGATAGCAAGCAGTACTACTGCTAGACAATTGTTTAGACAAAACAAACTAAATGGTCGTCCTAGTGTAGGCAGATTGAATTTATTTGGGTACAATCCTAAATTTAGAAAAACGTTACCTTATTATGATATATTCCCACTAGTGTTACCACTAGAGCCTATACCAGGTGGTTTTATGGGTATGAACTTTCATTATCTACCACCATTATTAAGATTTAGATTATTAGAACGTATGCAGGCAACAGCATCCGATCGTAGATTTGACAAGAATACAAGATTTGATGTTGCTTATGATGATGTAAAGAATGTAACAATTGTAAAACCAACAATTAAGAAATATTTGTATTCACAAGTACAAACAGGATTTTTAAGAATAAATGCAGACGAGGCCGCTGTTGCAATATACTTACCTGTACAAAGATTTAAAAAGGCGTCTGAAGGAAAAGTTTATGCAGATAGTAGGAGATTTATTTAATGTCACTAATTAGTATAGGTAAGAGAATAGGTGATATGGATATACGATTAGGTATACCACCATCTAAACCACAATTTAGTACAACAGAAACTAATAGAAGATTCTCATACAATAATGTTTCATCTAATTTCAATTCAGTATTTAATGAATTTAGATCAGGTCTAACACAAGGTGGTGGGTTAGCAAGACCTACACAATTTTTAGTTACGATTGATGGACCACAAAGTAAAGCATTACCACGTGATTACGTTTATGCTGATCCTACAGGTTCTAAAAAACAGGCTGCTAGAATGATAAAAAGTGCTAGACTAGCAGGTGCAATAAAACAAAATATGCAGATCAGGATGGATCTATTTTGCTCAAACGTGTCTATGCCAGGTAAAACTATTACAGACGATACAAATGAAACTTACTATGGTCCTAAAAGAGCCATTGCTAAGAATGTAAGTTTTGAAGAAGTTACACTAGAATTTTATACAAGTATTAATTATGATGAAAGATTATATTTTGAGGCATGGCAAAACTCTATTGTAGACCCTATAACTCACAATGTAGGTTACTATGATGACTATGCTACACCTTGTATGATAACAATTACACCGTTAACTAAATCATTTACATCAGCACTTGCTAATTTTGAACCAACAGGTGACGCAGTAAGAGATAGGGAGACAATACGTAAGAGTTTAGGTGACACGTCTGGTTATTCATCATATCAGGTACAGATGTACGAAGTATGGCCTAAAACTATTGGTGCTCAAGTATTAGCATATGACGCTCAAAATCAAATAGTTAAAACAAGTGTAACATTTACATACAGAAATTATGCTACAACAGCATGGAACTATCTAAAAGATACTTCAACAGTAGAGAATAGAAGAAACAAGAAAAATAGATACGAATATAGAACAAACACTACAGCGATACAAACTAGCTTTTTAGACAACTTGCCATTTGGTATAGGTAACGAGATAGGTAGAGCAGGTAGACAAGTATATGAGAAATTAAGAAGAAATTTGCCCATTGGGCGAGTAACAGGAGGTCGTGTATTTCCTAAGGGTCTACCTGATCCTAAAATTATACGTGATATATTATATTAAAGGAGTAAATAATGCTTAATTTTATGAAGACGCCTGAGCATGACTTGATTTTGTCAGATGGTGCAAAGGTAAAGTACAGACCTTTTTTAGTGAAAGAAGAAAAGATTTTGCTAATGTCTGTAGAGAACAACGTAGAACAGGAGATGATTGATACACTAATCAAAACTGTTCAAACTTGTGTGTTGACAGATGGTATTGATGTTACAAGGTTGCCAGTTTACGATTTTGAATGGTTATGGTTAAACATAAGATCAAAGTCAGTAGGTGAAACTGTACAACTAAAACTAAAATGTCCAGATGATGAAACACAAGTTGTAGATTATGATTTTAAAATTGAAAGTGTAAAACCAGACTTTAGTAAAAAGGTGAACACACATATACCTTTTACAAAAGAGTACGGTGTAATAATGAAAGTGCCAACTATAGTAGAAGTAGCAAATAAGAAAACTATAATTGACCTTACAGTTAATTTGATGAGAGATTGTATTGCTCAAATTTACAATGGTGATGAGGTGTTTGAATCAAAAGACCTTGACCCAAAAGAATTAGAGCAGTTTGTTGACAACTTGACTATGCCACAATTCAAAATGATAAAAGATTTTTTTGAACAGTTGCCTATCATAAGTCATACAATCAAATACAAGAACCCTAAATCTGGTGTAGAGCATGAGATGTTATTACAAGGAGCGTCTGATTTTTTTCAGTTACCCTCTTACATGAAAGCCTAGAGAGTTTTTATAGGACAAACTTTGCTTTAATGCAATACCATAAATACTCATTAGGTGACCTTGAAGGAATGTTACCATGGGAGAGGGAAATATATGTTGAACTATTAGTACAGCATATAAGAGAAGAAAACGAGAAAATAAGAGATAAACAAAAACAAGGGAGATAATATGAATTTCTTAAAAAATATGTTTACACAAGGGTGGAACGGTTTCAAATACGGAACACAATCACTATGGCATTTTTTAGAGGTAGAAATACCTGAATTAATGGCAAACTGGAGACTAGTACCAAGACTATTAATGCTTGCTTATGGCTGGGCATTTTTAGATGTAATCAGATGGTTCATGGCACTAGAGAATCCTAACACAGCACAGGCAGGGTTAGTGTCTGTAGTAGTTGGGGCTGGTGCAGGTTGGTTCGCAATATATGTAAACGGTAAACCATCAAAGGTTAAAAACAAAGACTAATGGCAACACCACAATCTAAAATCTTTACGAAGGCTAAAGCAGGTAACTTCAAGTCAATTCTTAAAAAACAAAAAGAACAAGAATCTGATCCGAAGTTTGCTATATCTGACTCATTGCAGGAGTTTCAATCACAACTTGAATCGAATGCTGGTTACACAAATCAGATGAAACTTGACAAGGCAAATATACGACAGGATATAGTTAACTTTGTAATAGACTATACCGTGAGCGACCTTGACGCATTGAAAGGTATGGATTTTGATGAGGCAAAGACACAGCAAGCAACTACAGAAAAGAGTATAAAAGAGTTTGAAGGCCTTTACAGTAAAGGCGTATTGAATGATGAAGAAATTATATACATCAAAGAAACTGTAGGTAAAACGAATGCTGAATTAAAAAAGATATTAGGACTATCAACTAAATTATCATTATCATTTAGAGATTTTAAGAAAGAATTAAAACCTCTTAAACTTGCTAAAAGAATAGGTCTTACAAATGTACCTATCATAGGTAAGAAGATAGAAAGAGCAATTGAATCTGAAGACAGAGCAGAAGCACGTGGTCTACAGATGAAAAGACAATTACGTAGAAAGTCAGCAAAAGCAGATTTAAAGAGTGATACAGCAGCACCTCAACCGATGGAGGGATCACCAGACGATAAGGAAGATTTAGCAAAAAGAGCAACTGCTGGGTCGTTAGGCATGGACTTATCTATGCCTGGGTTCGGTGGTGATGGCGAAGAACAGGTTGAAGAAGAAAGAGAATCAGATAAACAATTTGGGTTATCATCAAATCTATTAGAAAAGATTTACGAAGAGTCTAAACTTACAAATGAATTACTAGGCAACAATGAGAAAAAGAGTACTGGTTTATTGGGAGGTATCGCTGCAAGTTTATTAGGTGGTGGTGCTATTGCAACAGGCCTAGCAGCAATGAAATTGAGTTTGGCTAATAGTATGAGAAGTTTAGTTGGCTTACCACCAAAGGCAGTAAAAACACCAGTAGGACCTGTAGGCACAGCACCATCAAAGACTGTACCTAAAGGTGCAAAAATGGTTACAAAGGCAGGTGCTCTTACAGCCGCAGGTGCTAGTACAACAGCAACAGCTGCAATGACAAAAACTAATAAGGGTGCTCTTGTTAAAAACAATGTTAAGAAGGGTGCTAAGATAGCAGGTAACGTAGCAAAAGGTGCCGCTAGAGTTGCAGGTCGTGTATTCTTACCACTTGCAGCCGTGATGTCAATATTTGACGCTGCGTCTGGTGTAGCACAAACAGGCGAATTGCTTGGTAAAGATGAAGAAGATTTAACATTTAGAGATAAGGCGTCAGCAGGTTTTGGTGGGTTCTTATCAGGTCTTACATTTGGTTTGATTGATAAGAAAAAGACTGCTAACTTTCTTGCAGGTGATAGTGACGCACCGTCTGTTGCTGAACAGCATGATGATTTAGGCCTTGTAAAAAACGACAGTAAAAAACTCTCTACAGTAGAAGAATTAAAAGCAGACAAAATAGATAAACTTACAATAGGTACTGGTGTCAATGGTAGCACTAATATAAACACCACAAACATAGACTCATCAAGTAACGTAAGTAAAACAGAATATGGATCAACAACAATAGGTACTAAAAATAACGACCATTTGGTCAAAGAGTTTAGTCTTATACCCTAATAAATATTACTATGGCATTTAAACCTTTCAAAGCACTAACAACACTCCTTAGAGGACTAAACAACAAAGGTAGTGTATTACCTGGTCGTACAATACCGTCATTTAGAACAATAGCGAGTAAACAAGGTATCATATCATACAATCCTAAGAACGCTGATTATACATCTTCAAGTCATACAAGTAGAGATAACTTTTTTGTATATCCTATAAACCATGAAGACCAAGAGCATTACATGTTATTTGATATTATAGAACGTACAAAAGACGCAACAAAAGAATCAGGACAAGTAGGTAATAGAGGCCTAACAAAAAGAGCAGATAATTTAGATAAGGTTGTTTATGGTGCAAATAGATTTTTTAGTGAGGGTACTGCTAACATAGGGTTCGGTATACCTACAGGTACAGGTTCTGCTAGAGATGTAAAAAATACAATCGCTATCTACATGCCACAGACTTTAAAGTTTAATATGCAGGCTGATTATGGTGCTGAAGAAATCGGTATGATAACAGGTGCTATGGCAAAAATAAAAGACGCATTTAATAGTGGTGACTTCTTTGGGTCTGATTTAGGCGCAATTGCAAGTCAGGCAGGTAAGGCAATATCAGGTGTAGGTGCATTTGCAACTGGTGGTCTAGGAGCTGGGGTCAACGCTGCTATACAACGTAGAACAGGTATTGCACCAGCAGCTATGCAAGAGATGATATTCAATGGCATAGATTATAGAAACTTTAGTTTTACATTTAAGTTTACACCACGTAGCAAAGAAGAGTCAGATGTGGTTAATCAAATATTACATGCTATCAAAGACGCTATGTTACCTGAACGATATGGTCAAGGTAGCAGTATTGCTGCATACAAGGTACCACATGAATTTGTAATTAGATTTATGAAAGGTACAGCGATCAACCCATACATAGATCAAATAGGATTATGTGCTTGTACAGGTGTTGATATAGATTATGGTAGCGACAAGTTTTCAACACACCCTAGTGGTGATCCTGTGTCAATAGACGCAACGCTATCATTTAGAGAACTAGAACTAATGGAAAGAAAACGATACAACGAATTACGTATGTCAGCCACTCAACCAGCACCAACAAATAGTGCACCAGGACAGAATTAATCATGCCAGCATATTTTTCACATTTTCCTAAAATCTATTATGACGCTGTAGGTAAAGGTAACTACAAATTAGTTACAAACCTATTAAGACGTGTACAGATCAAAGAAGGATTAAGAGAGAGTGCTGCTCTATTTGACCTATATGACATATCAGGTGAAGACACACCAGAGTCAGTAGCAGAGCAGTTTTATGGCGATCAACGATACTATTGGATTATATTATTGTTTAACAATGTCAAAGACAGATTTTATGACTGGCCTTTGGCTCAAGCAGATTTTGAGAAATACGTAGCAGATAAGTATGGTGCACCTAATGGCATACACCATTACGAGATTGCTCAGTCTTCTGGCCCTACAACATCATTTGATGACTCACACATGATAGAAGTAAACAGTACCGTAGCAGGTGCTACACCTATTTCTAACTATGAATATGAATTAAGAATACAAAATAAGAAGGCAAGGATTAAATTAATCAAACCTGAATTTTTAGAACTGATTACACAAGAATTTAAAACTTTGATAGGAGGATAAAATGTCCGACCAAGGCGCTCCCAAATATGATGATTTCTACAACAGATACCCTGGCGACTTCAGAGCAGGTGAGATAGTACTATACAGTTACGGTGGCTCGCAGTTAGAGATATCAGGTCTTACAGCCGTAATCAACATATACCAAGATTTAGATTCAGCATTTTTATCAGGCAACCTTATGTTCTTTGACAGCATAGGTGCAGTTAATAAGTTACCTATCATAGGTAACGAGTTTTTAGAGTTTAAATTTAGAACACCGATAGACGCAGGTGGCGATGAAGAACTAGACGCTACAAACCATAGATTTCAAGTATATGAAAAACGATCTGTAAGAACAACACAAAACACACAGGCCGTTGCCTTATTCTTTACATCTATTGAGTCAATACGAAATGAACGATTACGTGTATCAAAATCACTATCAGGTTCATATGCAGAAATGGTTGACAAGATAGTTAAATCAGATAACGAATTACTTAATTCTAAAAAAGACCTATTCATTGACCCTACACTAGGCACTTACAAATATACCTTTCCTAATGTACGACCTGCTGAAGGTGTACGTATGATGACTTACATGTCAGAGCCTGTTAATTTTAAAACACCTGATTACATGTTCTATGAAAACAATAGAGGTTTTCATTTTAGATGTTTAGAGTCATTGTATAGAGAGAGTGGTGACACAACACGTAACAGACCATTTGTTGCTTTTGTTGACCTACTATCAGCGTTTAATCCTAACTTTGGTACACCTGACAATGAGTCAGAAAGTCCTATTACAAAACCATATGCGTTTTCATTTAACGATTCATATAACACATTGAAGAATACAAGACGTGGTATGTTTGGTAGTGTAACCTATGCACACGACCTAATAGATAAGAAATTTACAAAGAGCCGTATGTCATATACGAACTACTATGAACAAGCATTACACATAGACGCACCGACTGGTGCTGGCAATACATATCAAGGTATCATGCCACCTGGTCCTGCTGATTTTGATGATGACTATACAGTAGATGACAAATCATATGGTTCAAAAAACAAAAATCAAATCAACCGATTACATGCTAGTAAACTGACCAAGGCTACAGGCGCTGACAATCGTAAGTATATGGACGATTACTATGCTCGTGTATTTGTTGTACCTGCTACTAGATCAAACCATAATTTCAATAGTGAAGGTATGGAATTAGATCCTAGAATGACAGCCAAACAAAATCTATCAGAAGCAACAAGAGATTACTTCTCTATGGACATAGACTTACCAGGTAACTTTACATACAACGTAGGTGACCTAGTGTGGTGTGAGGTGCCATCATATAACGCTGCAGAGATGACAACCGACAGTAAGGTTATGAGAGAAGACGTAATAGACCCATTCCTTACAGGTCGTTACCTAATCAAGTCATTGCACCATCAAATTGATATGATAGATCAAAAGCACACATCAGCCATGACTGTGGTCAGAAACGTATTTGCTAATGATTTACCAAACGCTGATACATTTAAAGCAAATGCACACTTTAGATCACAACCTGTAGATGTAATAGGGTCAGGCATAGATATATCAACATTAGTGCCTATTAAGAACAAATTAGACGGCAAAATACCTAGTCCACAGATTAGTAGTGTAGAAGACATTGCTAAGAGTTTAGGCGTAGATTTGAGTAGTACAGACATGTCCATCAAGGATGCCGCTAATAAGGCGGTTAATAACGTCCTAAACAGTACTTCCAACAGAGTTTTAATGAACAAACACCTTGCGAAGATCAACAGTACAATCCTTCAACGTAAGACAGTAGTAGAGAAAATCGCAGAAAAGGCCAAGTTAGCACTAGGTGGTATCAACCTATCTAACGTAAACAACATACCACCATCAATGAGAGGCACTATGCAAGGTAACATCAATAGTTTTGTACAATCCTCAATGGTTGCGTTTAAAAAGAACTTGTCAAGTGCTAAGAGCTTCTTTAAGGGATTCTTTTAATGGGCAAAACATTGAATATCCTCAACGCTTATTGCGAAGTAGAAAAATTTTTACATAAGGACATGGCCACAAGAGAGGCCACAATAGAATACAACTACAAACAATGTAAGAACGAACTATATTCATCTTACAAAGGACCAAAGACAATTTGAACAATATGAAAGAAATATATCACAAAAGATCAATGAATATAAGAGGTATCAACGATA
>TARA_B110000444_G_scaffold238417_1_pt1 | contig 28426 bp, 30 predicted proteins | sample TARA_B110000444 | Tara Oceans TARA_B110000444 (sample SAMEA4398370) | marine metagenome | biome: Polar Biome; feature: [SRF] surface water layer (ENVO:00010504); material: water (ENVO:00002006), including particulate matter (ENVO:01000060) such as... | depth 5 m | reverse complement strand
TTTTGACGACGAATCCACTAATTTTAGTCTAAAGTATATAGGCGTCGAGGTTCTTGAGACTCGATTTGGAAATATTGAATGTCTTAAATTTAAACCTCTTGTCCAAAAAGGAAGGGTCTTTAAAACCGAAGAAAGTGTTACGTTGTGGGTTTCTAATGATTTAAATAAAATCCCCATTCGGGTGCAAGCTGATATTGCTATTGGATCGATTAAGTGTGACTTAGAAAATTTTAAAAACATCAAACACCCTTTTAAAATTAAAATCAATTAAGAAACATTTCATAACTTTAAGACTAACAGTTGTAGTTTCTCTTTCAATTTTAAGACCTTTGAAAAAAATATTTTTGAAATTCAATAATTTAATTCTTGTATTAATTTTTAGTGTTTTGTCTCAGGGATGCGAAACATATAAAACTAATAGTATTCAAAGTTCAAGTCAAAATCAATATATTGCTAACATAGGATTCGGATATGATCTTAATAATCTGAAAGTTGTAGATAAAAAAATCAAGAGAGGAGATACGTTTGGAAGTATTTTGGAAAATAATGGTATTGATTATCCTGATGTTTATAAAATATTAGAAAAAACCAAAAGGCAAGTAAATACTCGCAAGCTAGTTATCGGAAAGCCCTATAAATTGCTTTATACGAAAGATAGTGTGTTGACTCCACTTGCAATTGTTTACCAACCAAATGTTTCAAAATATTGGAAAATTCAACTGCGAGATAGTGTTTTTGGTGAAACAGTAAAAAAACCTATAAAACTTGTTACTCTTCAAGGTTCTGGAATAATTAAAAGTTCTCTTTATCAAACGATGATAGACAGTGGTCTTAATGATCAATTAACATATTTTTTATCTGACGTATATGCTTGGACTATCGATTTTTTTCGACTACAAAAGGGTGATAGGTTCAAGGTTATTTATACAGAACGGTTTGTTGATGATTCCATTTCTCTTGGTGTTGAAAATATCCAAGCTGCTTATTTTGAACACAATGGAAAAGGCTTATATGCTTTTAAATTTGAATCAGATAATGAAAAAGGAATAGTAGATTATTTTGACGAAAATGCTAAAAACTTAAGACGAGCCTTTTTGAAATCTCCAGTCAAGTTCAGTAGAATTTCTTCAAGATATAATCTTAAAAGAAGAATTGCCTATTATGGAAATAGGGTTCGACCCCATAAAGGAACTGATTTTGCAGCAAGTGTTGGAACTCCTATAATGGCAACGGCCTCAGGAAAAGTTATCAAATCATCATATTCAAGAGGTAATGGTAATTATGTTACGCTTAAACATAACAATACGTACTCTACTCAATATTTGCATATGAAGAAAATAAAAGTTAGAAAAGGACAAAATGTGGAACAAGGTGATATAATAGGCTGGGTGGGAATGACTGGAAATACTTCGGGTCCTCATGTTTGTTATAGATTTTGGAAAAAAGGAAAGCAAGTAGATCCTTTTAAACAAAAGCTTCCCCAGGCAAAACCTATATCTAAAAAATTAAAATTAGAATACCTCTCACATATGGATCCCATTAAAACAGATCTAGACTGTGTTTCTTTTGAACCAGACTTTTTAAAATCTCTAGTGAATCAATAAAATTAAACCCATGAATTTAGTTAATACAAATCCTACAAAATTAAAAGCTTGGGTGAAGCTTGAAAAGTATTTTAACTCTATCAAAGATGTTCGAATTGATGAATACTTTAAAAAAAATAGTAATAGAGCTGAAGAGTTAAGTTGCTCTTGGGAAGATTTTTTTTTAGATTATTCAAAGAATAGAATTAATGAAAAAGGATTAATCCTTTTAAAAGAGTTTGCTTTAGAAGCTAGATTCCCCGAGGCTATTAAAGCTTATTTTGATGGTGAAAAAATTAATCAAACTGAAAAAAGAGCTGTTTTACACACAGCTTTAAGAAGTTTTTCCAATGAGCCATTTATACATGACGGAAAGGATATAATGGAACATATTCGTTCAGTTAGAGCCAAAATGAAAGAATTTACATCTAAAATTATTACCGGAGAATGGAAAGGGTTTTCAGGAAAAAAAATAACACACGTAGTTAATATTGGTATTGGAGGTTCAGACCTCGGACCTTCAATGGTTGCTGATGCACTTCAATTTTATAAAAATCATATTAACACTTACTTCATTTCAAATGTTGATGGTGATCATGTTAGGGAGATCTTAAAAAAATGTCCGGTTGAGAGTACGCTTTTTATAATAGTATCTAAAACATTTAATACACAAGAAACTATATCAAATGCTGAGACTATAAAAAAATGGTTTTTAAATTCTGCTTCTCAAGAATCGATGTCTAAACACTTTATTGCTGTATCTACTAACCTTAATAAAACTGCTGAATTTGGTATAATTAAAAACAATGTTTTTCCGATGGAAAATTGGATTGGGGGAAGGTTTTCGTTGTGGAGTGCTGTTGGGCTTTCAATCTCTTTATCTGTTGGCTATGATAATTATGAAGCCCTGCTTAAGGGAGCGAGTAGCATGGATTTACATTTTAAAAATACCCCTATCGAAAATAATATTCCTGTTATCCTAGCACTAATAGGCATTTGGTATAATAATTTTTATAAATCTGAAAGCGAAGTGGTAATTCCGTATTCTGAATATTTAAAGAGCTTTCCATCATACCTTCAACAAGCCTCCATGGAGAGTAACGGTAAATCAATTGATCGAAATGGAAATCCTGTGAATTATGAAACAGGTACTTTGATTTGGGGGGCAACAGGAACGAATGCACAACATGCTTTTTTTCAGTTAATTCATCAAGGCACTAAACTTATTCCTGCAGACTTTATAGGTTTTAGAACTTCTTTGCATAAAGAAACTAATCATCAAGACAAACTTATTTCAAATTTTATTGCACAAACTGAGGCTTTAATGGTTGGCAAAAATGCCCAAGATTTAAAAAATGAAGGAGAAACTGATAGGTTAATTCCATTTAAAGTTTTTGAAGGAAACAGACCAAGTAATTCAATTCTAGTTGAAAAATTAAACCCATACAACCTGGGAGCTCTTATAGCTATCTATGAGCATAAGATTTTTACTCAGGGCTTTTTATGGAATATATATAGTTACGATCAATGGGGTGTTGAATTAGGGAAAAAGCTTGCTGATAAGACTTTAAAAGATATTAATTCTGATAAAATTAATACTCATGATGGATCCACTAGTCAGTTAATTAAAATTTATAAAGACTCAAAGTAATTGATTTTAAAAACAAATTTCTTTAACTAGTAATTGTAGATTTGTTTTTCCTCTAAATTCATTGATTTGAAGATGTGCAAGAATTGAAAATTTATTCATCATTTTAATCTTTGATATATGTTGTCCCATATCAAAGCCAATACCAAAAAAACTAGTCTCTGTTTCGTCTTTGACACCAATACTTAAATGATTATTTTCTGCTCCAACTATTTTTGTGTAACCGTTATCAATACAGTTTTTAATAAAAAAAAGGGGTTGTCTATTAAGAGGGCCAAAAGGGGCCATTTGTTTAATTATTCTGTAGGTGGATAAATCGAGCTTATCCAAAGTAATTTCAATATCATAAACTATACTTGCAAAACGATCTTCAGGATTTATTCGATATGTGACCTCTTTTTCAAAAGCCTTTTTAAAATCGATGTATTTGGAGGGGTCAAGAGTGAGTCCAGCTGCATATTTATGCCCGCCAAACTGAATCATATAGTCCGAACAAGCTGATAAAGCTTCATATACGTCAAACCCTCTAACTGACCTAACTGAACCTGAATAGACATCACCTGACTTTGTCAAAACAACAGTAGGTCTATAAAACTGTTCTATTAATCTAGAAGCTACAATTCCAATTACTCCTTTATGCCAATCTGGCCTATAAACTACAGTTGTAAAATTATTTAACTCTGATAGAGTTTCAACTTGATCTATTGCTTCTTTGGTGATTTTTTCATCAAGTAACTTTCTTTCAGTATTTAATAGTTCAATGGCTCTTGATTTTGTAGAAATCTCATTTTTATTGTTACATATTAGCAACTCTACTGCGTGTTTACCATGTTTCATCCTTCCAGCTGCGTTTATTCTTGGTGCAAGTGTGAAAATTAGGTCTGAAACATTAACATCCTTTTTTTTATTTTTTAAAAATTTTGAAATTCCAGGTCTTGGGTTTTTATTAATTAGATTTATCCCTAAAGAGGTAAGTAATCTGTTTTCCCCAGTCATTGGAACTATATCCGCGCAAATTGCAATAGAAACTAAATCTAAATATTCTAATATTGAGTCTAAGTTTTTCTCTTTTAATTGTTCAATTGCTTGAATTAATTTAAAACCTATTCCACACCCACACAAGTCCTTATATGGGTAGTTGCAGTCTTGTTGCTTTGGATTTAGTATTGCTTTAGCTTTTGGTAAAGAATTTCCTGGCTTATGATGATCGCAAATAATTGAATCAATTTTGTAGGAATTAGCTTTTTCAATTTGTTCAATGGCTTTAATTCCACAATCTATAACTATGATTAATGAAATTTTTTCTTCTTTAGCTTTTTCTATTCCTGCTATTGACAATCCATACCCTTCTTTATACCTGTCGGGTATGTAAAAACTTACATCTGCATTTTGCTTAATTAAATAAGAATATAGTAAAGCTACAGAAGTGGTCCCATCAACATCATAATCTCCATAAATCATTATTTTTTCTCCATCTTTTAGACACTTGTTTATCCTATCTGTAGCCTCGTGCATTCCCTTCATTAAAAATGGATCTATCAAGTTTTCTATTCGTGGTCTAAAAAATGATTTGGCATCTAAAAATGATCTAATACCCCTTTGAACTAAAAGTTCAGATATTATTTCCGAAATATTCAGATCTCTTGCTAAAGTTATTATGGCTGAGGAATCTCTATTATTTAACTTTTTCCATTTCTTATCCATAAATTATTTATCTGGTAATGATGAAATTGAAATAACAAACTCTCCTTTTGGTTTGTTTTCCGTGTAATAATCTATAGCCTCGGTAATTGTTCCTCTAAATTGTGTTTCAAACTTTTTGGAAAGCTCTCTTACTACACTAATTTTTCTTTCTCCTTTAAAATGTTTGACAAACTGATTGAGTGTTTTAATGATCCTGTGAGGAGATTCGTATAAAACTATCGTTCTGTTTTCTTTGGCTAAAATCTCCAACCTGGTTTGTCTTCCTTTTTTGTTTGGGAGGAATCCCTCAAAAACAAATCTATCAGTAGGAAAACCGCTTTGAATAAGTGCTGGGATTAAAGCAGTTGCTCCTGGTAAGCAAAAGACATCAATACCCTTTGCTATCGATTCTCTAACTAGAAGAAACCCTGGATCTGATATTCCAGGAGTTCCAGCGTCAGAAATTATAGCAATTAAACTACCCGACTCTAATTTTTTTAAAACACTATCTAACTTTTTATGTTCATTGTGCATGTGAAAGCTTTGAAGTTTTGCTTCAATTGAATAATGGTTTAAAAGTTTTATGCTTGTTCTTGTGTCTTCAGCTAAAACTATTTCTGCTTTATTTAATATTTCAACTGCACGGTATGTGATGTCTTTAAGATTTCCAATTGGTGTTGGAACAATATATAATGGCATTTGAAATCTATTTTAATTAGATTGTTTTTTTAAAAGATCTAAAAACCTCTTTTCGGTAGTCAAGTTGTCATTCCATGACTTATAATTTGGTTTAATCTCATTTTGAATAAACTCATAAATAGTGTGCCAGTCCTCAATAATTGACACTTTCTTCATTGTGTCTTCATATTCGTCAGTTTTTTTATCAAATAGCTTTTGGATAAAAGCTGATCGTTCATTAACATCAACTTTAAATATTTTAGCAAACTTATCATTCAATTTGGATGATATGTGATTTTTCTTTTTTTCAAATGAAATATTACTTGATTGTTTATCAAAAATTCTTAGGGTTAAATTTTTTTTCGATATCGCTGAGGTAGTTTCTGTTTTTTCCTTGTTATTAAATAAAAAACCCTCTGTTGTTGAATCAGGATTGTTGTTTTGTTGAGGTTTAAGTTCTGATTTTTTAATTAAAGTATTTCTGTTTTTTAAAATAATGATTTTTTCAAAAAGCTCAAGGGTTAGATCATAATATTCGCTTACCGAGGAATCAGTATTCATTTTTGAAATTTTATTTGCCAAAGAGGAAATTTCTAGAAGCAATGATTCATTCATCATTATTGTTTTTTAATACCTTTGTTTTATTAATAAAAATTTAATTCTCCTATTTTGAAAATTACAAAATGTTTTTAGAAAATACCGCAAACTTGTCTGAACAATTTGGAAGTATTGAGGTTATATGTGGTTCTATGTTTTCAGGAAAAACAGAAGAATTAATTAGAAGAATAAATAGGTGTCGTATTTCAAAGTTGAAAGTTATAGCCCTTAAGCCCTCAGTTGACAATCGGTATGGAAAAAATATAATTATATCTCATAATAAAAAATCAGTAAAGGCGGTTGAAGTAGAATCCTCAGGGGAAATAATAAACCTCGCTAAAGAGTTTGATGTAGTTGCAATCGATGAAGCCCAGTTTTTTGACAAAAAAATTGTAAGCGTTTGCAATAAGCTTGCAAACGAAGGTTTGAGGGTTATAGTTGCCGGCTTAGATATGGATTCAAATGGGAGTCCTTTTGGTTCAATGCCCAACTTAATGGCTGTAGCTGAATTCGTCACAAAACTTCATGCAATCTGTTCAAAATCAGGAAATATTGCTCAATTTACATTTAGAAAAGTTGAGAATGATAACTTAATTGCTGTTGGTGAAAAAGAAAAATATGAAGCGTTAAGTAGAAAAGTCTTTTATAATCTCATGAAAGAAAAAAATTGACAACTTTAAATATATATCTTGAAAGAATATCTCACAACTTAAATTTTTTAAAATCTAAAGTTTCCTCTGAGGTCGATGTTATTGGAGTTGTAAAAGCAAATGCATATGGCCACGGTGCAATCAAGATTTCCAAATATTTGAATGAATTGGGCGTTAATATATTAGCGGTAGCTTCTTCAAATGAAGGAAAAATACTTCGTGAAAATGGAATACGTTCAAAAGTTATAGTTTTTTATCCTGAGCCATATTCACTGGAAAATCTTGTAAAATTCTCATTAGAACCCGCCATTTACTCAAAAAAAATATGGCATGATTTATATCGAATTTGTAAAAAAAGAAATATAAAGGATTTTCCCATTCACCTCAAATTTAACACCGGTTTAAATAGGTTAGGTTTTGATTTTGAGGATATTGATTGGATTAATAACGAAATGAAAAAGTCTTTTTTTAAGATAGAATCTGTTTACTCACATTTATCCTCAAGTGAGGGAAAAAAAGAAAATGAAATTTCAAAAAGTCAAATAATAGCTTTTGAAAAAATTAGAAATACATTCCTCAAAATTAATACCAAAATAAAGTTTCATCTTTTCAATAGTTCTGGCATCCATAACTATCCCGAATATAAATATGATTGGGTAAGAGCAGGTATTTCATTGTATGGTTATGCAAATAATATAGATTGGGATAAAAATCTTTTGCCTGTTGCCGAACTAAAAACTAAAATACTTCAAATTCATAAATTGGAAAAAGGACAAGTTGTTGGTTATAATAGTGGTTGGATTACAAAAGAAAAAACTACAATTGCAACAATTCCAATTGGTCATGCAGATGGTATTGGCAGATTTTATGGAAACTCTAACGCTGCCGTTTGGATTAATAAGAAAAAAGCTAAAATTATTGGAAATATATGTATGGATATGTTTATGGCGGATATTACTGAAATAAATTGTTTGGAAGGTGATGAAGTTGTTATTTTTAATGACTCACATCCTGCAAGTGAATTTGCAGAATCAGGAGGTTCAATATCATATGAACTATTGTCCAGTCTAGGGAGTCGGGTAACACGTAACTATTTATAACAATTTTGTTGTGTTTAAATAGTATTTTATAAAATCATATAATTTAATGTAATTTTAAATTCAAAATAATAATTTTTATGAAATTAGCTGTTATTGGTGCAACGGGAATGGTAGGAAGAGTTATGCTTCAAGTTTTATCTGAAAGAAACCTTCCTATTAGCACCTTAATTCTCGTTGCTTCAGAAAATTCTTTAGGTAAAAAAATAAAATATAATGGTAAAACATATGACATTATATCTTTAAACGCAGCCGTAGACCTTAAACCTGAAATTGCCTTATTTTCAGCCGGTGGAGAAACTTCTCTGGAGTGGGCTCCTAAATTTACTGAAGTAGGATGCACTGTTATTGATAATTCCTCAGCTTGGAGAATGGACCCTTCAAAAAAATTAATTATTCCAGAAATTAATGGTAATACTCTTACTTCTAAAGATAAAATAATTGCAAATCCAAACTGTTCTACTGTTCAACTACTCATGGCTATTAATCCTCTTTGTATAAGTTTTGGGATTGAACGGTTAATTATTTCAACATATCAATCTATAACTGGTTCCGGACTAAAGGCTGTTAAGCAATTAGAAAACGAACTTAATGGGGAAGAAGGAGAAATGGCATATCCTCATTCTATCAATAAAAATGCTATACCTCACTGTGACAGTTTTCTTGAAAATGGATACACGAAAGAAGAAATGAAATTAGTTAATGAAACTCATAAAATACTAAATGATTATAGTATTGGCATTACTGCAACAGCAGTAAGAATTCCTGTTGTTGGAGGTCACAGTGAATCTGTAAATGTTAAATTAAAAAATAGTTCCTCTGTTGATGAGATTAGAAAAGTATTAATTTCAAGTAGTGGAGTTATTGTTAAAGATAACCCCAAAAATAATTATTATCCAATGCCTATTGATTCAGAAGGAAGTGATAATGTTTATGTTGGAAGGATAAGGAAAGATTTCTCTGATTCAAACTCATTTAACTTGTGGGTAGTCTCAGATAATCTTAGAAAAGGTGCTGCAACAAATACTGTCCAAATAGCAGAGTTTTTAATTAACAAAAAACTAATCTAAATAATTCTCCATAAATTTTGTTGTGTAATTTCCTGAAATAAAGTCTGGATGATCCATAAGCTTTCTGTGAAAAGGTATTGTGGTTTTCACACCCTCAATTAAAAACTCATCCAATGCCCTCCTCATTTTATTAATTGCTTCTTCACGAGTTTGAGCTGTTGTAATTAATTTTGCAATCATCGAATCATAATATGGAGGAATTGTATATCCACTATAAACGTGAGTGTCGAGTCTTACTCCATGTCCGCCTGGAAAATGAAGTGTTTCTATTTTTCCTGGACATGGTCTGAAATCATTTTCTGTGTCTTCAGCATTAATCCTACATTCTATTGAATGCATCTTTGGAGTATAATTTTTTCCAGAAATGGGAATTCCAAAAGCAACTTTTATTTGTTCTCGAATTAAGTCAAAATCAATTACTTGTTCCGTTATCGGGTGTTCAACTTGTATACGAGTATTCATTTCCATAAAATAAAAATTCCTATTCTTGTCTACAAGAAATTCGACAGTTCCAGCTCCTTCATATTTTATATATTCTGCTGCTTTAATTGCAGCTGCTCCCATTAATTTTCTGAGTTTATCAGTCATAAATGGTGAGGGTGTTTCCTCGGTTAGTTTTTGATGCCTTCTCTGGATTGAGCAATCTCTTTCAGACAAATGGCATGCCTTTCCAAATGAATCTCCGATGATTTGAATTTCTATATGACGAGGATCTTCAATTAGTTTTTCCATATACATAGAGTCATTTCCAAAAGAAGCCATAGATTCTGTTCTTGCGCTCTCCCATGATTTTTCAATTTCATCAGGAGACCAAACTGCTCTCATACCTTTTCCTCCACCCCCAGCTGTTGCTTTTAACATAACAGGATAGCCCATTTTTTTTGCTAGACTTTTGGCTTTCTCAAGAGATTCAATCAGGCCCTCAGAACCTGGAATAGTAGGTACTTTGGCTTTTTTCATTGTTTCCTTAGCAGAAGCTTTGTCTCCCATTTGATCAATCATCTCTGACGAAGCTCCAATAAACTTTATCTTATGTTCTTCGCAAATTTTTGAAAACTTCGCGTTTTCGGACAAAAAACCGTATCCAGGATGAATTCCGTCAGCATTAGTGATTTCTGCAGCAGCAATAATATTTGATGGTTTTAAATATGATTCTGAACTTGACGCAGGGCCAATACAGACTGCTTCATCTGCAAATCGAACGTGCAAGCTTTCCTTGTCCGCTGTTGAGTAAACCGCAACAGTTTTTATTCCCATCTCTTTACAAGTACGAATAATTCGCATTGCAATTTCACCTCTATTGGCTATTAAAATTTTTTTGAACATTATATTTAATCTTAAGAAGGGTCAACTAAAAAAAGTGGCTGGTCAAATTCTACTGGAGTTTCATCTTCAACCAGAATTTTAATTATTTTACAGTTCATCTCCGATTCAATTTCATTAAAAAGTTTCATTGCTTCAATAACACACATTGTTTCTCCTTTCTTAATTTCAGAACCAACTTCAAGAAAAAGAGGTTTGTCTGGTCCAGCTCTTCTGTAAAATGTACCAATAATTGGAGATTTAATTACAATATATTTCTCGTTTTCGTCCTCTGTTTCATTATCATTTTTATTTGATATACCTTCAATATTTTGATCGTTTGGAGCTAATCTTGTGTTTTGTGTTTCAACTTTAAATGAGTTATCAAGAGTTGAGTTAGAAGTCTTTATTGTGATCTTAAAATCTTTCTTCTCAATTTCAACTTCATAAGCTCCTGACTTAGCAACAAATTTGATTAGATTCTGAATTTCTTTAATATCCATATTTAAGTTTATTAGTTTACTGTTTTATTCCATATATAATATGCTGCTCCCCATGTATAACCTCCACCAAAAGCAGCAAAAATAATTTTATCCCCTTTTTTAAATTTATTTTGAAAATCGTATAATAAAAGTGGAATAGTGCCAGCAGTTGTATTACCATAATTAGAAATATTTTTAAGCACTTTATTTGATTTTAATTTCATTCTTTTACCAATTGCTTCAATTATTCTCTCGTTAGCCTGATGTGCCAATAAATAATCAACCTCATCTCCTGTCAAATCATTTCTTTTTAATATTTCACTACTTGCCTCTGACATTGCAGAAACTGCTGATTTAAAAACTTTTCGACCGTCTTGACGAAGATAATGATCACCATTTAAAACTGTTGAAGTACTCGCTGGAAATAAAGATCCTCCCGCCTTAACACATAGGTCATTTCTTCCTTGGCCATCACTTCTAAAATACTCATCCTGCCAACCTAAGCCCTCTTCGTTTGGTTCAAACAATACCGCTCCTGCTCCATCTCCAAACAAAATACACGTACCTCTGTCTCTATAGTCGATAACAGAAGACATTTTATCTGCTCCAATTACTAAGACTTTTTTATAACGTCCCGATTCGATTTTTCCAACTGCCATCGACATAGCATACAGAAATCCGGAACAAGCGGCTTGAAGATCAAATCCAAAAGCATTATTACTCCCAATTTCAGATGCAACATAGGCCGCAGTTGCAGCAATTTGCATATCAGGAGTTGTAGTTGCAACAATAATCATGTCAATTGTTGAAGGGTCAATGTTATTATTTATAAGAAGGTTTTTAGAAGCCTGGATGGCTAAAAAAGAAGTTGCTTTTTTTGGGTCTTTGAGGAGTCTTCTTTCTTTTATACCCGTTCTACTTCGAATCCATCCATCATTTGTATCAACGATTGATTCCAAATCTTTGTTTGTCAACCGGTCTTCTGGAACGTAACCACCCACAGCAGTGATTGAAGCTTTAATAGAGGTGTTTGATTTCGTCATTCGGCAGAAATTCTAGCTTGAATGTTAAGTGAAGATAGGATTTTTTTTTATTAAATTATCTCTGCTAAAACCCCAGCACGAAGATTAGGGTTAGAAATAGTTCAATAAATTTATGCTTCTGAAGTTTCGGTATTATCTACTAATACCTTTCCTCTATAATATAGCTTTCCTTCATGCCAATGAGCGCGATGATAAAGATGATTTTCTCCTGTTGTTTTACAAGTAGCTATCTGTTTGTCGGATGCTTTGTAATGTGTGCGTCGTTTATCTCTTCTTGTTTTGGAGATTTTTCTTTTAGGATGCGCCATTTTGTAATATTTTTATAATAAGTCTTTCAATTTATCCCAACGGGAATCATTTTCTGATTGTGTCTTTTTTTCTTTGGGTTTTAATGAATTTAATTTTATTAGAATATCTGAATTTAATGTGCCATTCTTTATTCCAGGATGTACTTTTTTAATTGGAATTGAAAGAACAACCATCTCAAAGATATATTGGGAAATGTCTATTTGATGACTCCCGTGAGGTAAAATTAAAATTTCATCACTTTCTTCACTAAATGTTTTTCCAAATTTAACAGCTAAACTTAGATTACTTAAAAAGGGCATTTTAAAGTTTTCCAACGATAAATCACACGGTACAATAATATGTCCTGAAGTCTTAAATAATAAGCCTAACATTGTTTCTTGTTTTTCAAGTTCAAGTGTTGTTTTTAAATCAACACTTTTAAAATCAAAATAATCAAAACTCTCAAAGAACTTAATGTCAATATTAAAATTAAAAATGTGGTTTCCTTTTTTTAAACTTGCAAAATTAATTACAAAAGGACTAACCACTCTCATCTTATTAACATTTAAGCCTGCAAATTTAGAGTTTTTTTTTTAAAACTATAGTTTTTGTTCTATTTATTAGGCTAAATCAATTTATATGATCTATTTTTTGAAATCCTAAAGGATTCCAATATTGCTGCCTTGAAGGAATTTGAAATTGCTGTTCCTTTTCCTGCTATATCAAATGCAGTTCCATGATCGGGAGATGTGCGAATTATATTTAAACCTGCTGTGAAATTTACTCCATTTCCGAAGGTCAGAGTTTTAAAGGGAATAAGACCTTGATCGTGATACATCGCAATGATAGCATCATATTCTTTATATTTTTTTGAGGCAAAAAAACCATCAGCTGCAAATGGTCCATCTACGATATCATCTTTTTTTGATTTGGAAATTGCAGGCTTAAGAATATCATCATCTTCACTCCCTATAACTCCATCATCACCGCTGTGGGGGTTCAAGCCCAAAACTGCTATCTTAGGATTTACAATTCCAAAATCATTCTTTAAGCTATATAAAACTTGATTTATTTTAATAATTAAACGCTTTGATGAAATCATCTTAGAAACACTATTTATTGGAACATGATCGGTTACAAGAGCTATTCTTAAATCCTTGGAAACCATAAACATTAGTGCCTTTCCTTCAAATTTATCTTCTAAGAAGTCAGTATGGCCAGGGAATTTAAACCTTTTGGATTGAATCGCTTTCTTATTTATGGGTGCTGTAATAATAGCCTCAACCATTCCGTCATTTATGGCATCAGTGCATTTAGATAGCGATTCATACGAAATAATTCCTGCCTCTTTAGATTGAACTCCAAATTCAACATTATAATCATGCGTGGCGGTTTGAATAATATTTAAGAATCCTTCTTTTAACTGATTTGTATTTTTAATATAGTTTAGTTCAGTTTTTTTGTTAAAATGTTTTTTCTGAAAATCAATTATTTTTTTGGGCCCAAATAGAATAGGGACTACATGTTTAAATAAGTCTTTCTTTTCAAATACTGAAAGAATTATCTCAAGTCCAACTCCATTTGGATCTCCAATTGATATACCTATTTTTATTTTGTCCATAGACTATTTTAGTTATTTGAATTAACTAATTTTGTAATACAAAGGTAAATAAATTTAACTGTCATGTTTACAGGAATTATAGAAGGTCTCGGCGAGATAGCAACCGTAACTAAGAGTTATACGAATATTAATTTTACAATTAAAAGCTCGTTGTCAAATGAATTAAAAATTGATCAAAGTCTTTCACATAATGGAGTGTGTTTAACAGTTGTAAGTGTTTCTGAAAACTGCTATTCTGTTACTGCTATTAACGAAACTTTAGTCAAAACTAACTTGAAGAATCTAAAACCAGGTAGCTTTGTTAATCTGGAGCGTTCCATGAAGATAAATGGAAGGCTTGATGGTCATATAGTTCAGGGTCATGTTGATCAAACTGGAGTATGTACTGAAATAGAAAACGTTAATGGAAGTTGGATTTTTAGTTTTGATTTTAAACCAGATCAAAAAAACATCACTATTGAAAAGGGATCAATAACTATAAACGGCGTAAGTCTAACTGTTATAAATTCTAATAAAAATAGTTTTTCGGTTGCAATTATCCCCTACACATATGAGAACACGAACTTTTGTAAGCTTGTTAAGGGAGAAATTGTTAACTTAGAATTCGATATTTTAGGCAAGTACATTGCAAAAATGTACGAATTTTACAAATAATAATTTAATTAATATTATTCTTTATGAATGTCCTTGAGCTTACTACAATTTTACTCTTACTCGCTTCATTTTTTTCAATTATAAATCTTCGGATTTTGAAGCTTCCTCAGACTATAGGTTTAATGATTCTTGCTATTGGCTTGTCGTTTAGCGTGCTAGCAATAGGTCTGGTTTTTCCAGAGTTCTTAAAAACTGTTACCGCTTTAATTCAGAGCTTTGATTTTGAGGTTTTGTTAATTGATGTAATGCTACCTTTTTTACTATTTGCTGGAGCTATTAGTGTTAATGTTCATGAGCTTCTAAAAGATAAAGTTACTATCCTTTTACTCGCTTGTTTTGGTGTTGTTTTCTCAACATTTGCTGTTGGATCTAGTGTTTATTGGCTTGTAGAGCAACCCTTTTTAGGGCTTAGCGACATAGGCTTAACTTATGTTGATTGTTTATTGTTTGGAGCCTTAATAGCTCCAACTGATCCAATAGCTGTACTTGCTATGGTTAAAAAAATGAATCTATCTTCTACAACTGAGACGCGTATAGCTGGTGAATCACTATTTAACGACGGTATTGGTGTTGTAATTTTTCTAACTCTTTTGAATATTAAATTAGAGGGAATAGAAAATGTAACTGCTGGAAGTATAAGTATGCTTTTTGCTACTGAGGTAATTGGAGGAGTTGGTCTTGGAGCTCTTATTGGATACTTTGGCCTAAGGTTGGTGAAATATATTGAAAATAAACACATAGAGCTAGAAGTTTTGATTACTCTATCTCTAGTCTTACTAGTATCAGTGATTTCGCATCAATTTCATTTTTCAGGAGTTTTAGGTGTTGTCGTAATGGGGTTATTTCTAAATAGGAATATAGATTCAGATAAAAAAGAAGACGGAGTTCAAAAGGCAATGGGTGATTATGTTTACAAGTTTTGGCACCTATTAGATGAAACTCTTAATGCTATTTTATTTATCTTAATTGGACTTGAAATAATTCCGATTTTTCAAAATTTTGATTCTAGCTATTTAATAATCTCTATTTTAACAATATTCATTGTCGTTTTATCACGAGGGATCGGTGTTTGGACACCCATAAAGTTTCTGTCTTTCTTCAAGTCTTTTGAGAAAAATACTGCTCTAATAATAACTTGGGGTGGACTTCGAGGAGGTCTAAGTATTGCGCTAGCTCTAAATCTCCCAAATCAAATAGGGAAAGGGAAAGATCTTATTTTATTTTTAACTTATATGGTGGTTTTATTTACAATTTTAGTTCAAGGATTGACACTGAAAAAAATAGTTAAATAGTTTATTTTTTAAATATCCTGTATTATATTTGATTTGAAAGTTAGCGCTGTGACAACGGCTATGTTTAATTAAAATTTGAAAGGAGGTGTCTTATGTTTTATTATAATTATTTAAGAACAAAAGCTCAGCAGACACCGGTATATTTTAATCTGCTGTAGATAATTCTTACATTCTAATAAAGCAGGTCGATGGACCTGCTTTTTTTATATAAAGATTATTTTATTTTACAGTTTTGAAAACTTTAAGTTTCTCAATGAGTTTTGGAACTACATCAAATGCATCTCCTACAATACCATAATCAGCTGCCTTAAAAAATGGAGCTTCAGGATCATTATTAATTACCACTTTAACCTTGGAAGCATTGATTCCTGCTAAATGTTGAATCGCTCCTGAAACTCCAATAGCAATGTATAGATTTGAAGCTACTGGTTTTCCCGTTTGACCAACATGTTCGCTATGTGGTCTCCACCCCATATCTGATACGGGTTTTGAGCAAGCTGTAGCTGCATTTAATGTTGAAGCTAAATCTTCAATAAGATGCCAGTTTTCAGGTCCTTTTAGGCCTCTACCACCAGAAATAACTATATCTGCATCTGCAATACTAACTGACCCACTTGATTTTTCAACAGACTCTACCTTAATTTTAGAATTATTAGCAGATCTATCTATATTAACTATTTCGGGCTGAGACTCTTTTTTGTTGATACCAAACGAATTATTGGAAACACAAATAATATTTATTGATCCTTTTAGAGTAGTATGATTAAAGGCTTTATTTGTGAAACAAGAGCGTTTAACTACCAAGGGAGATCTACTAATTGGCGCTGATACAACATTTGATGCTAATCCCGCTTCAAGCTGAACAGCCAATAAGGGAGAAATATACTTTGAGTCTGCAGTTGAGCTTAGAACTAAAATTGAAGCTTCTTCTTTTTTTGAAAACTCCGAAATGGTATTGGCAAAAGTCTGAGCGGTAAAATTATTTATTGTAGAATCTTTAATTGCTAAAACTTTATCTGGCCCATAATTAGATAATTCATTTGGATCATTTGAATTAATTGAAATCACAACCAAATCTTCATTAGATTCATTGGCTAATAACCGCCCGTATGACACTGCTTCAAACGAACTTTTTTTGAATTTTCCTTTTTGACTTTCTGCGTATACTAAAATTGCCATATTTACTTTTTTAAATAACTTTTGCTTCGTTGTGAAGAAGTTTTATTAATTCGTCGATATTTTCTGAATCTACTAATTTGACACTTCCTTTTGCTGGTGGTTTTTCAAATTTATCAACATTTGACTTAGACATAATATTTGTGGGTGACAAAACATCAAGTGGCTTTTGTCTTGCTTGCATTATACCTCTCATATTTGGAATGATAAGGTCTGATTCTTCAACTAACCCTTTTTGAGCCCCAACAACTATTGGTAAAGAACAGCTAAGGGTCTCTATACCTCCATCAATCTCCCTTTTTGTTGTTACCTCATTTCCGTTTACATCCATCGATACACAATTTGTAACAAACGGTATTTCTAGCATTTGGGCTAACATTCCAGGAACCATTCCTCCATTATAATCAATAGATTCTCTACCACATATAATTATATCGTAACTTTCTTTTTCGCACAATGACTTTAATTGGGCTGCAACACTATAACCGTCTAAAGCTTTTGAATCAATTCTTACTGCTTTATTTGCTCCAATAGCTAGACACTTTCTCAAGATTGGTTCACAGCTAGCATCCCCAACTGTAGCCACAGTTACAGTTGCCTGATTTTTTTGTTGAAACCAAATTGCTCTGGTTAAACCAAATTCATCATTTGGATTAATTATAAACTGAACTCCGTTAGTGTCAAAGACGGTATTATTCTCGATAAAGTTAATCTTTGAGGTTGTATCAGGAACGTTACTTATGCAGACTAAAATATTCATTTTAAGCTTGTTTTATATTTCAAAATTACAATATTTAATATTAAATCTTAATTTAATTTAATTTAAAAAATTACTTCTTAATGATTGTTAAATATTCAATTAATAATGGTTTTACTATATTTATAGTGTTAATTTTTATTATACTCAAAAATAATTTATTTGGAATCTTCAAAGTCTAAAAGAAAAAGAGGCCGTCCTAGCCTAGCTCAAGAGCTCGACATTGACAGGTTGTTATCTATTGCGCTTGAACATTTTTCCAACTTTGGATTTGACGGAACACAATTAAAATTAATTGCCGAAAAGGTAGGGGTGACAAATTCGTTAATTAGTTATCACTTTAAAAACAAAGAGGAGTTATGGAAAAAATCCGTAGACCATTTGGCGAAGTCTATTGTTGAGAAATTTGAAGCAATTCGATCTGAACTTAAAGATACCGAAGGGGTTCCTATGTTAAGGTCATATACACGACAGCTTATTTACTTTTCTGCCAAAAATCCTTCTTTCTATAAATTAACATATTTAGAAATGGGGAAAAATAGCTGGAGATCAGATTATTTAATAACTTCGATAGTAGAGCCTTTGACCATTATTGGCCAAACAGCACTCAATAAAGCCTCTACAAGTCCAAATTTTATTGCAATTCCTCAACCCAACTTTGTTAGTATAATTTTTGGTGCATGCTGTAGTTTTTTTATGTTAACTAGACTAATTGAACATCAATATGGAATAAGCACATTTGACCACGAACATATTGAAAAACACGCGGATTTAGTAAATCAAATTATTTTCGATTCTTTTGAATAGTTTTCAGTTGAGGCTATTTTAATTTTTTACTTCATTTTTATAGCGATATTTAACCATGAAAATATGGAAGTTTTGTTTAGGTATTAACCGGTCTGTTTGAAAAAAATATCTAATCGTCCATTTACTTTCCCGAATCTTTTTACTGGTTCCAAAGCCGTATCTAACCTTTTGAAGATTATTACCCGTTCTTTTTTCTATGAATTCAACTGAAAAATATGGATCTAGATCCCAGTTTTTAATTGGGTATTCAAATGCATATCTAATTCTTATATAATCTTTGAAATCGTTTTTTTTATCTAAAGAAGTTCTTTTTTGAAATGCTAGTCTGATGAAAATTTTTATTGGTTTAAGCTCCAGCTCTTTTTCTAAAGCCAACCTATACCTCCATAAATTCTCAAAACCTTTTGCTTTTCCTTCATTAATGTTTTTTGAATAATACCTAAACTCAATTTCAAAATTTAAGCCCTTGTAGATCTCGTAATCTGAACTAACTTCCGTAATATAACTATCTACAACATTAAAGTCTTCTTTTAGTCGATAAAGTTCTGAAATACTGAAATTAATTTTTTCATTTGGCTGATAAACATACGAAACTGATGACCAAAATTTAAACTCAGCTGGCTCTTGACTTAGAATGAAATTAGAGTATAAAAGAAGAAACAATAAGGGGGCTTTATTCAAAACAAAATAGATTGAAAAGTTGAAGTTAAATTATTAAATGACTTGGAGTTTTCATTATTATATTTAAAGTATTTATGTTCTAATTTAAAAATTATGCCTTTTAAAATGGAAGTTTGTCGAACTATTTCTTAATATTATGATGGTTATAAAACTTTAAAATGAATAAATTCTTAGTAAAAACTTTTGTGATAAAATTTTTTATGCTTATTCTTTTATTTATATCATGTACTAAAAAAGATGTCATCAACTCCTCTTCCATTGACTCATTTCCATTTGATTTAACAAAATCTGATTTACCATATATAAAAATCACTACTAAAGATGTTATACTAAATGAACCAAAAGTAATGGCTACTATGGATATTTTTGAAAGAGGTGAAAAAACTTTTTCAAATCCAATTGGGATTGAATACCGCGGCGCGAGCTCTTTTCGAATGTCCAATAAAAAATCCTTTGGAATTGAAACCTGGGATGAGTCAGGAAACGATGTTGACTTCGAAATATTTGGTTTCCCAAAAGAAGAAGACTGGATATTAATGGGACATGTTTTTAGAAGTCCTGAAATAATATTTGATCCATCACTGATGCGTCATTATATCGGTTATGAATTATATAGAAATATGGGAAACTATTCCAGTAGGTCTAAATTTGTTGAGCTTGAAATCAGAAACGTTTCTGGAGATACAAATTATCAGGGGGTATATGTTTTTATGGAAAAGCTCAAAAGAGATTCAAACAGAATTAACATAAAAAAATTAAAAGCCAATAATAATGACCCAGAATCAATAACTGGAGGTTATATTTTAAAGATTGATAAAACATCCGGATCTGATGTTGCTCTTGAAAATCAGCCATTAGAGTATTATGAAGACAACTGGCAAGATGACGCTAGTTATAATGAGAATATCAGTTTTAGATCTAATTATGACAATAATGGAAATGATATTCAATCTTTAGATCCGTTTGGGCCTCCATATCATGCCTTTCAAAATTTAGAAACTTATTTTTTATATGAATATCCCAAAGCTGAAGATATCACTCTGGATCAAAAATTATATATAAAGAAATATATTAATGATTTTGAAAAAGCCCTTACAAATGAAGATTTTAGCTCAAAAAATAGGGAGTATTTAAATTATATAGATATAGAAAGTTTTGTTGATTTTTTTATAATTAACGAGCTTACCGGAAATGTTGACGGTTACAGATTAAGTACCTTCATGAGTAAAGACAGGGGTGAAAAGCTAAAAATGGGTCCCATCTGGGATTTGAATATAGGGTATGGTAATTCAGACAGGTTGCCTTTTGATGATTGGATTGCCAACTACAACAAATATGTCCCTGGAGATGTATGGCTTGTTCCTTTTTGGTGGCAAAAATTTTTAAAAGATCCCATTTTTAAATCGTCCCTCAAGGCTAGATGGCAAGAACTAAGAGTTAGTTCTCTATCAACTAATAACGTCATAGGTCTTGTTGAGAATACTAGCCAATATTTAATTAATAACGGGGCAATAGAAAGAAATTACAATAAATGGAGTGGAATACCGGTTGACTACCCTATGGCTGTTAATGATCTTAAAACTTATTTGAATGACAGGCTTTCATGGATGGATATAAAAATAGGTGAGTTTTAAAATTTATTTATATCATGAGCTGAAGTCAAGTCTCTTAGATGTTCTTTCACTAAATATGTGAATACAGATTTTTTTTCATTTTTTATTAATGCTCTAACAGCTTCTGGAAGCTCCTTTTCGTTTCTCTCTGGGTGTATTATACAGTTTTTTAAATACGGATATATTTGTGCCCCAATAAAACTAAAAATATTCATACTAACAAGAAGCTGCCCTGATGAATTTCTGAAAGAATCGTGCGTTTCAATCGGGGGCTTTTCTATTATTTCTTGTAAATAGCCATGATCGTCCATTTTAATTAGTGCAAACTTAGTGATTCGTTCTTCAGAAAACTTTAAAAATGATCGATCATATGACATTATAGAATGAGATGAGGTTTCATGAGATAAAAGTCTTTCTAAAACACCGACTGAATAAAGGTTGTCTGCGTTACACACAGTGAATCTTTCTTTTAATAGTTCTGGAAATTGATCTAAAGTTTGTTGAATTCCATCTGCTGTTCCTATCGGCTTTAGCCTTCCTTTAGGTGTTTTTTGAATAGGTAAAAAGAAATTAACTCCAACAAGTTTTGAGTCTAATTTATGTGTTTTTATCCATTGTTTAAATGTTTTATTTTCAGGTGCTGTTAGTATATAAATATTTTCATAACCCGCCTGTTTTGCGTTAGCACATAAATAAAAAAGTAAGCTTTTATTAGTCCCGCTTAGCGGTATCAATGTTTTATGTTCGTGTTTGGCTAACTCTTTAATCTGTGGGGCGAGTTGAACTTCATTTAACGTTTTTTTCATTCTTGTAGATGCCCCTGCTGCCATTATTACAATGTTTTTCATGCTTTGTTATGGATTTATTAAACTTACCTTAAACACATCTTTGGCCCCCGCTTTCAAAAATGCATTTTTAATTTGTGAATGTCTTTTTGGATCAATCATAGCTATTATGGATCCTCCTCCCCCAGAGCCAACAATTTTAGCAGCATAAGCTCCTGCTTTAATCCCTTCTTTAATTTGTTTCTGAATTTCTAAAGGAGTGTTTTGTATTTCATTACATAATAACTCTTGATGAGAATTCATTAATTCCGCTAACTCTTTAGTTGATTGATTTTTTGTTTTTAATATTTCTTCTGCTCTTTTAGTGATCATAAAGTTTTGAATTGCTGCTTTCCAATATGCTCTTAATTCAATAGGAATACTGTCTATGTATTTTAAATAATCATTTTTTTTTGCTTTTATAATGTGGTAATCTTTATCTAATTTCTTAACTATTTCTATTGCTTTCTGACTATTTAATCTAGCATCTTTTAGGACCTCTAATGTATTTTTAGAAATCCCAGAGTCAATCACTAGTAGTGATCCTAAATTTCCTTTTAAATTTACATATGATTTTTTGAAGGTGTCAATTGCCATAAGTCCTCCGATAGCGATAGTATACTGATCCATAATTCCTCCAGGTGAATTAAAGAATTTAACCTCAGCCTCAAAAGCCCATTCCGCGATTTGCAGATCTGATATTTTTTTATCCTTAGCAAACACTTGAACTAGAAATCTTATCCATCCAACTACCAATGATGACGAACTAGAGAGACCTGCGTTGATTGGAAGATCTCCAAAAATATTTACAATATATCCCCTATTTGGGATTATTCCTTTTCTTTTCAATACAAAAAGTACTGACCTAAAGTAGTCTCCCGGTTGAATAGTTTCTGGATCATTTTCAAAAGCAACCTTAATCGATTTTTTAAAGTCAAGAAGCTTAATCACAAAAAAAGAAGACTGAATTGGTTCTGCTTTTAAATAAATATATCTATTAATTGTTCCGGAAATTACAGGAAGACCCAAATAATCTTGATGGTCTCCATAAAAACATACTCTTCCGGGAGTTGATAATTCGATCATCAATTGTATTACTGTTTTAGAACTGGCATTAAACCTCCTAAATTAAATGAGGTTTTTTCATAATACAATTTTAAGATTTCTTACTTGACAAATTCATCCATGTGCCAGCAATAACCATTACGCCAAAAGTAACTACAAAAACTAATGCTGCTGGCTCTGGAGAAAATGATGGTGGCCAACCGTCACTAATTGAATACCCAATAAATTCTATGAAACTTTCTGTAACTGTTGAGAGCTCAGTCCCGTTTGATTGGAGTTCAGATAACCGATATGCTTGGCCAAGCTGTAGATTGTATAAATAGGAAAAAATACTATACCCGTAAAACGTTGTACAAAGTCCAAATAATGTAACTAAAACTTTGCCAAAAGTATTCGAATCATTTTCTCTTTGAAATCTTACCAATCTAAAGGTGATAAAGATCAAACCAGTAAATGAAAGTAAATAAATTGCATTCGCAATAAACGATAATTGATGATAGTTTAAAATTTCTAGTTCGTTCATGTTGTTAAAATTTATAAGTTATTTTACACAATTTAATAATTTTAACCCAAAAACTCTTTAACCCTAATTATTAATTAGTCATTATTATAAAGATTTTTAAAATCGTTTTTGCTATAATTGTAGAATAAATTAAGCCTTTACTATACTTTGAAAAAAAATTTACTTTTAACCTTAATGGTTTGTGTTTTCGCATCATGTTCTAAAGAGAACCCCTCAAATAATCTTTTTTTAGATGGCGTGACCTGTAGTTTAGGGGAAGAACCAAACACCTTCAACTGTTCGATGATTAAAAACAAACAGAGTAGAGATTTTATTATCTATGTTCCTGAATCATACGCCTCTCAAAGTTCTAATGTTCCACTTTTATTTAGCCTTCACGGTTTTGGAAGTTTTGCTAAATGGAATATTCAATATACTGGATTTCAATCATTAGCTGATAATAATGGATTTATTATAATTTATCCTCAAGGCACACTTTGGAAAACAGTTCCAAGTGATAAAAATGGATATTCTTCCCAAGGGGAAACACATTGGAATGTAGGGTGGGAAACGGAACTCGGCGAAAAAAGTTCTGCAGATGACGTCGGTTTTATCGAAGATTTAATTGAGTGGTCTAAGGATAATTACAATATTGACACTAATAAGGTTTACTCAACAGGAATGTCAAACGGTGGATTTATGAGTTATAACTTGGCATGTAATTTAGGTTCAAAAATTGCTGCAATTGCTTCTGTTACTGGGTCAATGTCTCCTGCAAACTATAATACTTGCAATCCTAGCCACCCAATGCCAATACTTCAGATTCATGGTCTTCAGGATTACGTGGTGCCCTATTTAGGTTATTTTGGGATTTGTGAGCCAATGGAAGATGTAATTGATTATTGGATAAATTTTAATACTTGTAGTGGCACCTCAATTGACCAGGTTATAATTGATCGAGATGGAGATCAGTATGGAGGTGTTCACAAAGTATATCAAAATGGTCAAAATGAAGTTTCAGTTGAATTGTATTTGTTAGACAGAATGGGTCATGATTGGCCAAGAATCAATGGGCCAAATAATTACGAGTCTTATGACATCGATGCTCCATCAATCATTTGGAGTTTTTTGTCTAAATATGATATAAATGGGCTTATTGATTAGATTCAGACAAAATATTATTCATGAGAAATATGTGTGGGATGGTCACTGAAGCTACAAAAGAATAGAGTATTCTATAAAAATTATCTCCCATAATTTCTCCATACGAGACTATAAAAATCAACCCTGCTAAAGATATCCCCCAATAATATCCACTGTTTCTTAAATACAACAAGATTGTCTTTCTATTAACGTCTTTATACAGATACTCAATCTGATCATATATTGAAGGAATAGAGTGCCATATTACAAAGTAGGATGCAAAAGAAACAATTAGGTTGGTATTATAGAACAAAACATATATTACCAATAAATAAAACAATTCCTTTGGAATGGAGAACTTTATGCTCTTATAATCAACCAACCAAAAAAGACCTGTCAAAAATATAAAGACAAATAAGGTGACTCTAATTGGAATTTCACTTATCTCATTTCCTATTAAAGGAGTAAGAATTTCAAATACCATATCTATGTTAGTTTCTATCATGAGCAAAAATATTACCATTCCATACAATGAGAAATGAAAAAATTTCATTTTGGAAGCAGAAAGCTTTTTATGCAAATGTTGCTCTCCAAAATGATAGCTACTGATTAGTAAAAAAGTAATAAAACCTATAAATGGTAGACTATAAAACACTAAAAAAGCAACAAAAGCAGTGAAAATATATAAAAAAATGCTTATTACTTTAACCTTTAATGAAGAGGTATTTAACCTAGTTGTTATTAATTTAATATCACAAGCACCATGCCCCAAACCTAGCGTTAATATTAGGATACTCGCAACTACTACATCAATATTTGAATACGAAAACAGTGATATCCATATGATGAAAATTGATGCAATTATCTTACTTCTGTAAAGCATAAATGGTGGTTAATGGTTTGATTTAAAAATAATTTATTAAATTTAGGTTTCCAAACTATAAAAAAAAATTATATGAACATATTAAATTTATTTATTGACGCTACAAAAATGGCGCCAGACGATTACGTAGGATTTACATTTTTTGTAGGCTGTATGGCTATGATGGCCGCTTCAGCTTTTTTCTTCCTATCAATGAGTTCTTTTGACTCTAAATGGCGAACTTCCATTTTAGTTTCAGGACTAATTACTTTCATTGCTGCAGTTCACTACTGGTACATGAGAGACTACTGGGCTTCTTTCGGAGAATCTCCAACTTTTTTCAGATATGTAGACTGGGTTCTTACAGTACCTTTGATGTGTGTTGAATTCTATTTAATACTCAAAGCCGCTGGTGCTCAAAAATCTCTAATGTGGAAAATGATTGGTCTTTCAGTTATTATGCTTGTTACTGGTTATCTAGGAGAAGCTGTATATGAAAGTCAGGCTCAAATTTGGGGTCTTATATCAGGAATAGCTTATTTTATCATTGTATATGAAATATGGTTGGGTGGAGCTGCTAAGCTTGCTGCTTCTGCAGGAGGTGCTGTTCAAACTGCACACAAAACTTTATGCTGGTTTGTATTAGTTGGTTGGGCAATTTACCCAATTGGTTATATGGCTGGTACTGAAGGATGGTACAGTGGAATTTTTGGTGGACTAGACATGGACGTTATTTATAACGTTGGTGATGCTATAAATAAAATTGGATTTGGTTTAGTTGTTTACCAACTAGCTGTAGATTCTAAATAAATAATTTCAGTATAAAAAAACCCTCGCTTTTGCGAGGGTTTTTTTTTGCTTATTTTATTCCTGCTGAAATATAAGCTCATATTCTATTTCTAAATTATTTTCCATTTTCACTAGCATAAAGTCCGGAAGCTTAATGTCAAAGTCTGAGGGTTTAACACTAAATCCTCCTTTTAAAATTATCCTTTCTTTTGTTTGATCCCAATCTCCTGATACGTTAATTTCTTTATATATACTGTGGAATTTTATTTTTCCAAGTATCATAAATTTATCATTATTTAATGTAAACGATTCTCCATAAAAACTTACATCTGGAAATAATAGAGCTTCCATAATTTCCATCGCATGAGAATCTCTGGAAGAATTTCCGCTATCAAAATCTTTAATTGCCGATATTATAGCAGTTTTTGTAGGTCGATTGTTTTCCATTATCAAAACACCTTTGACATTTTTGCTTGTTCCAGACCATTGATGCAAAATATGTTTGCCTTGATACGAAATATATGACTGTTCTGTGTTGAGGTTCCACTTTTTTTGAAGCAGTTCTTGACTATTGGAGTTTAGTGAAACTAATAAGAAAAATATAATAAATCTATTCATAAATTAAAATTTAAAAACTAAAACTGCTGCAGCATAACTTCCAAAAAGGGTATATGCTGAGGCTTTATGGGCTCCTCTATCTCTGTTAGAAAAGTAATTTGTTGAAAGCATTGCAGAAAAATGAATTGTTGCTAAAATTTTATGTGCTTTGATTGAATTCAAACCTCTTACCTTTTTATTGATAAGTGGTGGAGGTGCAAATAGAGAAAGTCCTGCGCCTGCAAAATACCCAACATTTACAATTTTTCCCATGGTTTTATGTGTATCGTATAAACTGTTATCACCATTGTATAATTTTCCTCCAATAAAACCTTGTGCAATCATTGCTATTAGTGTCGTGTAGCCAATAACTTGATGCGCCTTTAACATAGTTCTTCGTACCTTAAGTTCTTTTTCTCTCACCTCCAGACTTAGAGGGGCTATTCGTGTTTTTCTAAAAAGACCTTGATTTCCCCATAAAATTCTTTGGGTAAAAACCATTCTTTCAGGAAGTAAAGATTCATCATTATTTTTTTCATCAGCAATCATGCCAAACAGATCTTCTTCGGTTTGAGCGTTTATCTGATTTGAAAACAAAAACAGAGATAAAAGAATTAAAAAATTAGAATTAAAAAAAAACTTTTTCAATTTGTATTACAACTTTGTAACAGTTAAAGTGCTTCCTGATTTTGCAGCTGAATAGCATTGAAGCGGGCCACTATTTGTTCCTTCGCTAACACAATCTGTTGGATACGAATTATTATGACGTCCACAAACAAAAAGACTGTCAGAAGAGTTGTATGACCAAGCATCTCTTGCACCCTGGTGGGGACAAAAGTTGTTGAAGGCAGAGTAAGTTGATCCTGTTTTAAGTAAGAGTATTTTTTGAGCAGTAAAGTTCATCCATCCATCACTTTCTAAAGAATCAAAAGTGGGGTGAGTAAGATCAATTTCGACAACTTTACCTTCTACTGTGTAGCCACTGTCGGGATCTGGAATAATTGTATTTTCGTCCTCAGAACTAATTGCTTCGTCTTTTGAACAGGAATCCAAAACATTTACACCAAGAATTGCCATAGCTACTACTGGGCATGTATTGTTTAAAAACTCTCTTCTTTTAATTTTTTTCATTATTATTCTTAGTTAAATTCAAAATTAGTAAATTAAAAAGTGTCTAGCCCAGACTTTATTGTATTAATGTAAAATTGTTTTTAATTCATTTTGAAAAGAGTCTTTGTGGGGTCTATTAAATTTATTGACTGAAGCAACCTATTTCTTAACTGACAGTCATGCTGAAACAAATAAAAGAGCTGTTTCTTGTCAACACTTCAAATGGTATTAACTTTAGTTTTTAATTCGCGCAGCTTAACATAAAGAACACCTTCAATAGTATGATCAGAAAAACACTTTATGCCCTTGGTTATTTTCTGTTATTGAGCAGCTTAAGCGTCTTGGTCTTATGGAATATCCGTCCTAGACCAGCGGAACTAAGTTACTATAGTTTGGAAAAGAAAATGGATACTCCTCTACCTTTTACTGTTACCTTTTTGGGCAACACCAATCTTTTGTTTGATGATGGAGAAAATGCTTGGATGACAGATGCGTTTTTTACTCGACCAAGTGCCACAAAAGTAATTTTAGATCAGGTTAAACCCAATAAAGCAGTAATCCAGAGATGCTTAGAAAAGGCAGGAATTGACAATTTGGACATGATTATTCCAGTACATTCCCATTTTGATCACGCCATGGACGCAGCTCTTGTCGCAGACATAACCAAAGCCGAATTATGGGGGTCATTCTCTACCCTCAATATTGGAAGAGGTCATGGCTTAGGTGAAGAACAAATGATGACACCGCAATGGGATAGCCAGTATGCAGTTGGGAAATTCAAGATTCAAGTGGTAAAGTCCAAGCACTGGCAG
>TARA_B110000444_G_scaffold261558_1_pt1 | contig 28621 bp, 30 predicted proteins | sample TARA_B110000444 | Tara Oceans TARA_B110000444 (sample SAMEA4398370) | marine metagenome | biome: Polar Biome; feature: [SRF] surface water layer (ENVO:00010504); material: water (ENVO:00002006), including particulate matter (ENVO:01000060) such as... | depth 5 m | reverse complement strand
AACTCCAGCAGCACCAGGAGTTGCCATAGAAGTGCCTGACATGTCAGTATATCCATTACCGGTATTGAATGCGACAGACATTACATTTGACCCAACATAAGCGACATTTGGTTTCACTCTACCTTCTTCTGTTGGCCCTTGGCTAGAATATACTGCGATTGCAGAATTCTTATCCAACGCACCTACAGTTATGGCATCCTCAGCAGAACCAGGGGTTCCAATTTGTGCAGAAACTGCGGTATTTCCTGCTGCAATGAATATAGCGATACCTGACGCCATCATTTCATTAGCATATCGATTAACACTATCTTCCTCAGATGAAGTCCATTCGATTGCCCCAGGACCTCCGAGACTCATGGAAGCAGCTCGAATATTGAATTTAAACCGATTTTCTACAGTCCATTCCATTCCCGCCATAACTGTGGCAAAAGAACCCGAACCACCTGCATCCAATACTTTAACACCGACTAAGAATGCTTGAGGAGCCATTCCTATGTGCTCATAAGTTGGTGCTCCAGTACCGGCAGTTGTTCCAGCACAATGTGAACCATGTCCTTGGTCATCATAAGGAAATACTTCGGTTCCATTTATCTTATCAGCGTTATTTACCGGGTCATAAAAACCAATTATCTTGGTATCATTGGTTGAATTATCATCGTCTAAGTCATCCAATCCAGCGTGTGAGCCATCAATTCCAGTATCAATAATAGCAACGGTTGTACCTGCACCATCATAACCAGTTTCTTGCCAAACGGAATCTACTCCATGAAGAACTGATGCATCCCCATTTGAGACTGTAAGTAATCCGTCTAGTTCGATCATTACTACGCCTTGTAGTTCAGCAGTATCCCATATCTTATTAACTGGGATTCTTCCTGCCAAAGCATCAATTCCTTCCAAAGTCCATTGGTGCTGAAAATTTACTTCTCTTTCAAGTAGAGCAATTTCATCTGCACCAGGGGTATGGTCAAAATCGATGATTAGGGGTAATGTATTTTCGTCGTCAAGGAAAATCGGATTATCCTTGTGTAATTCTACCATATCGCCTATTCCATTTCCGTTTTTATCGACGGTGGTATCAACCCACCAGCCTTCAGAATCATCAGTATCTTGTGACAATGGAGCAGGGGCTGCAAATGCGAGCATTGGTAAAACAAGTATGGTCAAACAAAACATTGACATTGTTGCACGGTTGATAATCATCATTAGGGCCTCATCCTATGCAGAGAGCACTAGTTTTTGAATCCATTGTGACAATGTGAAGTCTGGAAAAAAGAAATTAGTCTCTAATTAAAGTTCCTTCTATACCGAAAACTGAATTACTCTGTATGGTATTTAGACTTGGATAGGCACCCCAATATGCTTCTCTAGCATCTTGATTAAACTGCATACAAGCCTCTACATCAGCAGCTCTTTGTGGTAGACTTTCTGTCCCGTTAAGGTGTTTAAGCATTGGCTCAATATTCGACAGGTTAACTAGACCCCATCCAGTTTGAGTACAAGGTAAAACTGGAGATATTGGCATAGTGCCAGAAGTTGGGTCCCAACCTAAATCAGGATACCAAGCCGAGAGGTTTAGTGCCTCTCTAACTTGAGAATTAGTTATCGACATGTTAGTTCCGTTTACCAAGAACCCTCCTCTTTCCGCTGATGCACCCGAGCCAGAGTCTCCAAATTCGCCCCTAAGGTTTTCAAGTACAAACGAAATTAATCCTGCAGTTCTAGGGGTTGCAAATGAAGTTCCTGAAGTTTCATGATATCCATCGATATCATCATGATTTGGTAGTACTTGAGTCCAATCAGCAGAAATATCAGGATAAGAACCCGACATGATCTCTTTTTGGTCATCTCCCTCTTCAGCATAACCTGCGATTCCAATAGACCATGGAGGCCCAGCAGTAGCATCTTGAACTGCAGGTGAAGGGGAATTATCTGCTGCACCGGTATGTAATTTATTTTTCTCTGTCACCGCTACTTTAGTCGCATCTTCAATTCCAGGAACTGGAATTGAACCTATTGCACCAAATGAAGTGGTAATAACATCTACTAGTGGTTGGTTAGCAGCCGCTAAAACCGCTTCTGAACTAAACCCCTCAACAAAGAATATGATAGCATTTGGATTGGCGTTTAGAACTGCTCCAGTTACCGCTGAGCCATGACCATCATTAGGGTCATCAAGAATGAGAATATCACTATCGCCATCAGGTGATGCACCGATAATTTTAGTGCCGGGGAAATAGACGATATCACTAGCATTTAATGTGTCCCAGCATGTAGTTTTATCAGCATCATACCTCTCTTGCCATGAACCATTGAAAGTTAGTTCACATACCTTATTGACACCTAACTCATCAAGTAGCCATTGTGGATATGTTTCATTGGTTCTAAAGTGGTCATGATAGACATTTATCCCTGTATCAATTGGAGCAATTACCGAAAATGGCCGCCAGCCTGAATCGATGCTAGCCTCCAAAACAACCTCTTCACTTACTTCATCATTATTGATAATAACAAAGAAAATAGCACCTATAATTAATAATGAAATTGAAACAGCAATAGCCGTCTTAGCATTGCTAATTGGTGGCATCAACTCAGCCTCCAACACCTCGGACATGTTGTCTCCTCGGGGGGATAATACATCAACACTACGCCCATTTGAAAAGATAATAACCTCTGGATGGTACATGGCAGAGAGAGAACAGCGAATGGTTTGGATTGACCTTGAGATGACTGGACTGGATATTGAAAAGGAATCTATTATTGAAATTGCTACAATTATTACCGATGGAGAATTAAATATTCTTGCACACGGGCCCAACGTTGCCATAACTGTCGATGAAATACTTATTGAAGGGATGGATGAATGGAATACTGCGCACCATTTCGGCAGCGGATTAGTCAATAGAATTAGAGAAAATGGAGTAGATTTAGCGGACGCTGAACAGATGACTCTAGAATTCTTGAAAAAGTGGGTCGACCCAAATACAGCACCTCTTTGTGGGAATAGTGTATGGAATGATAGAAGGTTTCTAGAAAAAGAGATGCCAAAAGTAGCAGAATATTTACATTACCGAATGATAGATGTTTCAACAGTTAAAGAGTTAGCCAGAAGATGGTATCCTGAAGTCGATAAATATCCAAAAAAGGGCGCTCACTTAGCATTAGATGATATCATCGAATCCGTTGAAGAATTGGAATATTTTAGAAATAAAATATTTAGATGAACTAACGCCAATTAGGTTTACTTGGATCTATATCCTTGAAATTGGACATTATTTGAGCCAGCACTGCAACTGCTATTTCTTCTGGCGACTGTGCCCCTATGTTTAGGCCAATAGGACAGATAACAGAATCAAGCATTTCTTGACCAATCCCGATTGCTAATCCCTGCTTCTCAAACTCCTGCCACTTAGAACGGCTACCAATCACGCCAATTCTTGGGGCTGATATACCATCTAATTCGATTTTAAGGTTGGAGTATATTTTCAATAAGCCGAGTAATCTTTGTTGGTCTTCACTCCAGTCATGGCCCAGTAAAAGAATATCCGAGAATTTAGAGGAATCTTCGCTTATCATCGACTCTAGAAAATCATCAACTTCCGAATGATATAGTTGGATAGCCGAAGGGAATTGTTCACTATTACAGAATTCTTGACGAGTATCGTGAACAGAATATGACCAGCCGAGTAAATCCAGACTATCGGCTAGAGCCTGGGCACAATGCCCTCCACCGATTAAAAGAATATGTGGCATAGGAATCATCACTTCGATAGACAGAGTTACTCTGCCCCCGCATAATGAATCAAGTGGTTGTACTTCATAGCCCTTCGCACCTTTGTTAAGGCCGAATGTTTTCACTTCGCCATATGGATTAGAATATCGGTTAATGAGTTCTTTACAGCGGTCTAAGACTTTCAATTCAAGACCTGCACCTCCAACGGTACCTACCCACATTGAACCTAAATCACTCATCGCAATTCTAGCGCCGACTTTACCCGGGACGCTTCCAGATGTCTCAATGACTGTTGCTAAAACTACCGATTTACGGTTATCGAGGCAATCCAATGCCCAGCGCATAACAGCTGCAGTCATGGTGAGGGCAAAGGCTCTTCACACATACTTTTTCCGATTAAACGGACTCAAAGAATTTAGAATTCAGATTAAGTTTAATCAAATCTTCTTCTGTATCAATATTCAACCCTAGAAGTGGTTCATCAACTTCAACCTTTTCAAATGAAATTATATCTCGTAAAGGAGTTACTTTTGAAGTGACTAATAGTTTATGTAAGTCACTACCCACTAAAGTTACTGGATGCCCTTTAATCCCTTTAGACGATAGACAAGAACTAGTTTCACTATTCAATAATTGAACTATGCTTTCTGCTCTCCAACCTGGTCTGTCCACAGGCGCTAATACAACTTTCTTGGGCATCCTACCAAGTTCATCTAAAATTGCAGAAAGACCTATTTGAATCGTTCCAGTTCTCCCTTCATTAGGATTAGGGTTTAGAGAAACTTTGGCCCCATTTGACTCGACAGTGGCCTGGAAAAGGCAATTTTGATTTGTAACAATTACAATCGGTTCACAATTTAATGACTGTAGTTTTAATATGGCATGTTGCAATAAGGTCTTGCCAGCGATTTGAACAAAGGCTTTGTCCCTACCTAGCCTCTTACTATAGCCCGCTGCAATTATTATTGCTGGATTTTTAGTGGCCACAAATCCGTTAGGCAGTGCTCGGCTTTTTTGTTTATCGTTAATGATTAATATAGTGTTGAAAGATTCAAGCCCTATGTCTAAACAAGACCCTGAAAAGCGTTCGATTGAATTACTGAAAGATATCGCCCAAGGGAATGATTGGTTAGAGGTTCACTTCAGCCTTCCAAACTATATTTCTATGAAAATAAATGGTGAATCTAGGCGATGGTATCACGCATCAGCTAGGGTAAGAGATGAGACTATGTTCAGCCCCTTTGAAACAGAAATTTGGCATATTGAAGTAAGAGGTGCTGCAAATAAGAGCGATTTAATCAGAAATAACAAGTATAATGCTGATATTTGTATCAATACAAACGGCCAAGGAAATAAAATGCCGATTGGAGACAGACTTGCAGCATTAGCATTATCGTTAAGAAACGATAGAAGAACCGCAATGAGTGTACCTTTATTGGCTCAATTCTTGGTTTGTAAGAGAGATTTTCTACAAGAGGTTATTGTATTTCAGGAAGAAGGAATTATGACTGAAATAGAAATCGATTCGCAGGCAGAATATTATCAAAGTATTGAAGATGAGAGATATGAAGAAGAAGTTAATGGTGAGCAAGAACAATATATTTGTGAAAATCCTCCTTTCAGTAATTTTGATGAGCATTACTTAGACCAACCAGACATAGATGAACAAATGTGGCATGATTGGCAAAATAGGTTAGAAAAGGCGAAACAAGAATTAGATCTTCCAAATAATTTAGATATCGATGATATCGTTCATACATGGGAAAGGCAAGATGATAAGCGTCATGAGGACAAAAAAGACTAGAAGTGTTTAGTAATCTCTCTTCCAATTATCATCTTCTGTACCTGAGATGAGCCTTCATAAATTTGCATAACTTTAGCACCCCTCATCAATCTCGAAACGGGGTATTCTTCAGAGTAACCATACCCTCCAAAGACCTGTACTGCATCTGTTGAAACCTCCATTGCAGTATCTGCAGCGAATCTCTTTGCATGTGCTGCTGATTCGGTATTCTTGATTCCTGAATCCGATTGTGATGCAGACAACCAAGTCAACATTCTGGAGGCTTCAATCTTAGTCTTCATATCTGCCAGCATGAATTGTATTGCTTGATGCTTGTGTAAAGGCTTTCCAAAGGTCGTCCTCTCATTCGAATATTGAAGGGCATGTTCGTAAGATGCACGAGACAAACCAGTAGCATGAGCAGCAATATTGGGTCTACTCAAATCAAATGCTTTCATTGCATTCATCCAACCGCCTGATTCTGTCTCTCCAATCAATTGATTCGCTGGAACTCTAACGTTATCAAAAATAATTGACCTAGTATCAGAACAACGCTGACCCATATTCATCTCCTTTTTACCTAGCGAGAAGCCTTCTGCGTCTTTTTCCACAATGAATCCAGACATACCTCGGTAACCGGCTTCAGGGTCAGTTTTAGCGAGTACGAAAAAGAAGTCTGAATATCCAGCCCCAGTAATCCACATCTTTTCACCATTGATTATGTAGTCATCTCCGTCTTTGATGGCTGTCGTCTTACACGCTGCAACATCTGAACCTGCTCCTGGCTCAGTAACTGCATATGATGCTAAAGCACCATCCTTTGCTACCATTCCTAACCACTTCTGTTTCTGACTTTCTGTACCACCTGTAATTATTGGAGCGCAAGCCAGAGAGGTTGCATATGCTGCTGTAGCAAAGCCAGGGTCGCCCCAAGCTAGTTCTTCATTGACAATTACTTCTTCCATACAACCTAAACCAGGCCCACCATATGCTTCTGGGATGTGTAAATTCAACAATCCCATCTCATGGGCTTTCATTATTGCCTCTTTAGGGTATAATGCCTCATTATCCCAGTGTTCAGCACTAGGTCTAACCTCTTCAACTGAAAATTCATGAGCAAGTTCCTTCAACATCTCTTGCATCTCATCTAACTGAAAGTTGACCATGTAATGCCGAAGGGGAAGTAGGTTAAGATTTAATGGTTGGAAAAACTATTTCAAAAACCAGTGCGTCTTAGATACTCACATATCATTAGGAATACTAGGTATAATGAGATAAGTAAGAGTCCTTCCCATCTTTGAAACTTATACGATGTACGCATTAACATTAGTGCTGCTAAAGTACTGATTACTGTTGAAGGAAGTATGAAATAAATAATCATATTTACTCCCTCGGGAGTTATTGTCAAAGGACTTATGATTGCTGCTGAACCTATGGAAAGTAATGGGTCTGTAATATTTGAACCGATTAATGTCCCTATCGCAACTCCTTGACTTTTTCGAGCTGCCATCAATGCAATAGTCAACTCAGGTAGGGAAGTTCCAAGACCTGAAACAGTAGTTCCTATGACTGAATGAGGAACATTGAGTTTGTAAGCAATATCGCTAGCATAATTTACTAAGTGATGTGCTGCAAAAACGGCTAAGGATAATCCAATTAAAATCATAACAAAATATGCAGTTCCAGTCCAACTAATACCCTTTAAATCGTTTACATTGCTATCATCTTCTTCCTTTTGTATTACTTTTCTGTTATACAATAGCCAAGTGATATAGAATAAGTAACTGAAAGATAAGAAGATCCCTTCTAAGCGTGATAAACTATAATCTGTTAGTAAGAATAGAGATAATAGTAATATGGACAACATCATGACTTGCCCATCTCTTCTTAGCCAAGAAGGTCTTATCTCAAGGCCCCTTGATAGAGCCACAATACCGAGAATTAGGGTTATTTGGACTAAAATCGAACCAAGAATCCCGCCTATTGCAAAATCTGCAATTTCTGGGTTCGAAGAAGAATCCATCGCCGCTGTACTAGTTACTAAAATCTCAGGCAAAGAGGTACCGATAGAAACAATGGTTAATCCAATAACAACTTCTGGTATTCCACCCCTTCTAGCTAAACCTTTAGCTCCTTCAATAAAGAAGTCTGCAGAAACGACTAGTAAACCTAATGCTAAAGCCAAAATAAACAATGTGATTGGGAAACTGTTGGAACCAAAATTAGAAGATAGAGCTTGACTAGCGATTATTCCGATGAATAATGCGCCTAAGATAAGTAGGGTATTGAATTGTAAAAGTTGAGGGATACCCATCTCTTTTCTACCCTCTCCCATAACTCACACGAGGTAGGCTTACTTATTCACGGTTATCATTGAATATATATTATTTTTAGAAAAAAGCATTAACCGGAATGAACTCGCGAAGGCATGCTCAAACGCATGAGTGCTGAATTTTTTGGAACGACTATTATGGTTTCATTAGGTTGCCTAAGTATCAAGGCTGGGTGGTCTAACTTTATGATCGCCTCGACATTTGGAATCGCTGTATTCATCGCAATTCTTTTTTTACGAAATACTAGTGGCGCACATATAAACCCAGCCGTTAGCATTGCCTTCTATAGAACTAATCACCTTGAGAAAAAAGCCCTAGTACCATATATTTCAGCACAGTTAGCAGGAGCGCTAGTAGGTGCTGTTATAGTTGGGCAATATGGATTTACAAGTTTTAATATCAATATTGGAATAGGTATCTTAATAGAAATTCTAATCACGTTCTTACTAATGCTGGGAATTTATTTTATAATTTCTAAAACCGACGATACAAGAATTGTTGCTATATGGGTTGGACTAGTCGTTGCCATACTAGCATTCATATTTGGACAATATACAGGAGCCTCAATGAATCCGGCGAGAACTTTTGGGCCAAATCTTATTTCAGGGGAAATCAGCTCGATTCCGATTTATTTCATATCGACTATTATTGGCGCAGTACTTGCTTCATATTGTAATGACATGTTTAAAAAGTCTCGAGAAGAGTGAAAAATAGGAAAGGCATCAATTGATAACTAAGATAATGTTAGCAATTTTATGTCCGAGAAGCGTATCTTGAGAAAGATGAAAAAACTCGCTTCAAGAATTAACGGCCAGATGGAAACTGTTCGTGACATCATGGATGACCTAGAAATTGAATTCGAACTTCTTCAAACACAAATCTCAAAACTGGAATCAAAGAAAGTTAGCAGTGGGCAAGAAGAAGAGTTAGAAGTGGTAGTTGAAGAAGAAGAAATCGATTTAGAGAATACTTCTTCTGTAACAATTAAGCGAAAGTTCTAGATAGAACTTTGACATCAAAGTTCGGATAACTTTTGTTCTAGTTTAGACGCTATAGCGTCTCCAACAGCACTGCATGAAGCAGTTCCGCCCAAATCATAGGTCAGCAATTTACCTTCCTTAAGATGGTCTTCAACACTTAGTTCGATCAATTTAGAAATTTCCAACAATTCTTCATCTTGATTTCTACGACCCAACCAATCAGTCATCATCTGAACAGAATTGATAGATGCTATAGGATTGACCTTGTTCATACCAGCATACTTTGGAGAAGAACCGTGTACTGGTTCGAAGAAAGCATGGTCATCTCCTATGTTTCCTGAACCAGCCATACCCATTCCGCCTTGTAAAATAGATGCTAAATCAGTTGCAATATCTCCAAACATATTCGAAGTAACTACAACATCATAGTGCTCTGGATTTCTAGTGATCCATTGAGTGAAAGCATCAATATATCCGTAATCAGTACTTATTGATGGGTACTTGCTAGCCACTTGGTCAAATGTTCTTCTGAATAACTGACAGCCGCGGGTTACATTGCTTTTATCGATGCATGAAACCCTACTGACTCCATCGGAGGGGGCTCCGTTCCTTGTCTGCGCAATATCAAATCCCATTTTGACTAATCTTTCAGTACCATGTGATGAAATTGGTCTAGGGTCATACGCTACTTCTCCTTTCAGATCAGGGAACTCAAGTTCTGGTATTACATAATCTTCTAATCCTTGAGCACGATTTGAGGCTCTCTTTAACAATGAATAATACAATCCTTCAGTATTTTCCCTTAATATGGTCATGTCAACCATATCTGGTTGCCAGATTTGAGTAAATCTTCCATGAACTTTGTGAAGTACTCCTTGGAAAAGTTTCACAGGCCTTACATTTGCATATAGGTCTAGACCACTTCTCATACCTAGAATAACTGAACCACCAGCTAAATCTCCATTGGGTAAATATGAACCAGGATGACCTATTGCTCCAAGGAAAATCGCGTCTGCTTCATCACGGCATAACTCAAAAGAGCCTTCTTCCCATTCTTTCCCTGTTTCTTTGTATAACTGACCACCACATGCAATGTCCATTTGTTCAAATCCAAAATTAGAATTTGAGGAGATTGTATTCAGAATCTTAACAGCCTCTAAAGCAACTTCCCGTCCTGTTCCATCACCGGGCAAAATCGCAATACGGTAGTCGCTCATGGACTCTGCCAAAGGTCACAGGTAAATGAATAAAACCCCCTATGTTTTGGTACTTTACTTTCAGATTAAATCTTTATAATACCTCGATATAATTAGAGCCCATGACTGTAAAGAGAGAGTTTCGAACAGTGCCCGCAACAGAAGAGAATTTATCACTAGAGGATGACATCCATCCATTCGATGAAAACCCACCAAAGCAACTATCACCAAGACACCCAGTGCTAGTTGATGGAATCAAAGGAGTGGCCTGTGTTGGTAGCCTTAGAGGATATAGTACACGAATAAATGTAGAATTAGAACAAGAACATCCGGAATTAGGAAAGGAATTTCAAACTAAATACTTCATATTCACAGAACCTGGCTCAGTTAATTGGGGTCATTATGGACAGAGTTTCAAAATACAAAGAATTGTAGAAGATTAAGAATTTACAACTGCCTTCAATACTTCTATAATATGCTCTATTGAAGGAATTGTATAATTTTCCAATGGAGGAGAAAAGGGCACTGGAGTATCTAGCGCTCCAATTACTGCTGGAGTGGATTCTAAAGCATAGAAACATGACTCTAAAATTCGACTTTGAATCGTGTGTCCAAGGCCACCATTCCATTGACCTTCTTGAAGTACTACTAATCGACCTGTTCGAACAACTGAATCTATACAGGTTTGAGAATCAAATGGTAGAAGAGTCCTTAAATCAATAATTTCAATCTCGATTCCTTGTTTACTAATTTCTTCTGCTGCCTGTATCGCCACATGCAGCATTGCACCCCAAGTAACCAAAGTAACGTCACGTCCACCTCGAATTACTTCCGCTTTACCAATCTTGTACCTTTCCTTATTTTCAATAAAATTATTCACTGTTTTAGTATCAACTTTCTGATTGATATTTTGACCCCATCCTGTTAATCCACCTCTAAGGCCGTATAATCCAATGTGTTCTAACATAATTACTGGGTCATTTAATTCAGCAGCCTCGACAAGTAAGTCATAAGCATCTTGAGGAGTACCAGGGGCCAAAACAACTAATCCCGGGTCATTTGCAAACCATGATTCAATCATATTAGCATGGAAAGGCCCTGAGCGAGTTTTACCACCTAAGGGAATTCTAATTGTCATAGGACAGTCTGCACCCCAACGCCATCTAAGCATTGCAGCGTTATTTATCAAAGCATTATATCCTAAAGCGGCAAAGCCACCAAACTGAATTTCAACCATAGGACGCATTCCTGATAATGCTGCACCTGTACCTGTGTGTACAATCACTGCCTCACAAAGGGGCATATCGACTAATTTATCAGAATGCCCTGCATTCTTCAATGAAATATTCATTCCAAATGCTCCAGCGACTTCCATATCTTCCCCAATAAAGACACAATCATCACCATATCTATCTGCAACATCAGCCATAGCTTGCTGTATCGCTCTGGCATATGTCCAACCACCTGATTCAGCGTATTGCACAATTAATTGGCCTATATCAAGCGGTGAAGAGGATATCTGATGCTCTTGTCCTTTGAGCCGGTCAAGGTGTTGAGAATGAGTATCAGCATCATTCAGGGTAGTTACGCCCTTAGTGACTGTCTCTGGTTTAGGCCAATCCATTTCTATCAAAGTTTCATAGTCTTGTTCAATCAAAGACTTTTCTTCTAGTTCTATGTCAGCAATTATCTGTTCATCAACTCCGAGATTGATCAGTAAATCTCTATGTGTTGGAATCGGGTCTTTAGCTTCCCAGTAACTAAGTAAGTCTCTATCCACATAGCCTGGGGGAGTACCTGATTGACTACCCAAATACAGATCATCATGGTGATGAGCATGGCCACAACCTCTCATTGTTTCAACATGAATTAATGTTGGGCCTCCGCCTTCTAAAGAAAATTCTCGGGCACAAGCCACACTTGCGTGCCATGCAGCGGGGTCTGAGCCATCGATTGTCCAACTCGGGAATCCCATTGCTACCGCCTTATCTGCCCAGACTTCAACACCAGATTGGTTCTTAGTAGAAGTGTCTAAGGCAATTTGATTATTTTGAAGAATATAAGTTATTGGAAGTCCTCTAGTACCTGCAAAGTTCATCGCTTCCCAAAACTCTCCTGAAGATGATGCCCCTTCTCCTATGCAAGCGACATGAAATCTATCCTGCTTCTTCCGCCATGCTGCAAATGCAAGACCTGTCATAGTAACACTAGCAATTGGTAGAGGCGCAGTAGGAGGTAAAACCCCTACATTCCAAGCACCGATATGTAAATCTCTACCACCTGCATCTTCCCAACCACCATTTTGATTAGAACCAACCTTTCCTAGATTAGCTGACATCACTCCAATTGGAGTATCACCCATAGCCAAAGCGAGCCCTACGTCTCTAATCATTGGAGCAACTAAGTCTCCATCATATCCCTTTGCTGGGGTTGCATCAGCGTCTGAATTCGGTCTTCTTTGCAGAGCAGTTGCTACCGCGACAACTCCTTCTTGCCATGTAGAACGAAAACCCTTTCCACCAAATTTAGAGCCATCAGGAGTGTCCAAACCTTCAGAGTAGATTTCTTTCAAGGCCTCGTCTAAGTATCTTGTTCTTGTCATCAACCGTTGCCATTCTAATCTCTGTTCAATAGTAACTGACATGTAATGGGCCAGTCTCCTAAGCATTAACTTGACATCAATGATAAAGTGGGATGCTCTTCGTTGAACATACTGAGACAGATTCCGACGAGGAATTACTTCCATATCTTTTTCTTTTTCCATTTTCTCTTCAATTTGAGCAATTACTGCTCTTTCTAATGATTCTAGTAGTCTAGAACTAAATTTATCCCATGATGGCCCTTCGAACTGTTTAGGTTCAGATTCTATCATATGGTCCCATATATCACAAACTAATGCGATACGTGATTCATGTCTTTGAGCAATGAAAAGAAGGAACTCTTGACGCGCAGCGTCGCTATGTAGCGGTTGTACAAACTTCAAAGGCCCACTAGGAGACCAGTCTAATCCGAAAATTTCAGGAACTGCACCTTGGGCCATGGCACCCCCACAAGTAGCCTACATACAAACGCAACGGGAGAAAAAAATATTCATTATTCTTCAATCGCATCATTTAGACCCTTCATTGTGACCCTAGTCACAATTATTGTCGCTAATATAGTCGCCATAAGTCCTAGAAACAATAGTGACATTCCTAAAGGAGATTGCTTGAAACCACCCATTCCATCAGAACTTAGTGCAATTTCACCTATTGTATGACCAAAGTAGGCATAAGCCAATGAATATATTATACTCGAAAGATTAGATATGAAGAAAACTCGAGTAGTAACTGGACCTGAGGACATTATGTAATTTAGCCATTCATCAGGAATCAGTGGAGATAGTCTAACCAAAACTGAAATCTTCATGGCTTCTTCGCCGATAGCAGTTTCAATACTTTGCAAACGCATATCACTTGCTACTGTTTTGGCAATCGTATCTCTAAACAACCACCTTCCAAGAAGGAAAGCCAGCAACCCTCCAACTATGGATGCTGTGAAATTTATTATAACTGCAATCCAATATGGGAATAGGGCTCCAGCAGTCACCTTTATTATTGGTGTGGGGGCAAGAATAACGACGCCAATTATTAACATCAATGTGAAAAGAATAGGAGCTAAAGCACCAAGTTCCTCAAACCAATCTAAGAAAAAAGATATATCTTTGAAAATCCAAAAAATTATCAACGACCAAATTATAAAAATACTAATACTGAGGGCAAGTCTGAACTTTACAACTTTACTATCCTCGATTACAATCTTTTCTTGCTTAAGTAAAGACATCGTCTTCACTCCTCTTCAGAATTAGTCTCTTCATCACTGTTTTCTTCTTCAATTACAGGTAAAGCCCCTAAAACATCGGATAGCATTTGTGCTGCATCTTCAATTTGAGTGATTAGAGTGACATCAGAAACAGCCCCTGGTCTGCCAAGACTCCACATCAAATCATGTACTACTTCGGTTGTTAATTTTGTTAATTTTAATACTTCCAAGTCAATACCAAATAAGTCTTCATCTCTTTTTATTGCCACCAATTCAGGCATCTCATCTAGTATTTCATCCATCTTGGAAACTACTTCATCTCCAAGAGAATCCGCTTGTTTTTCTAAAATCTCTTCCATCGAAGTCATTCTAGGTTTTCGGGGTATTGAAGGACCTGCGCCACTTCCAAGGGTATTCCCTCGAGACATATCCCCATAGGATTGGACCTCTTCTTGCTGTTGTGATGGGTCTAAGTTCGCTTTTGGTAAATCTTCTGGAGAAACATCTTGAACAAGATGATTGAGTGCGATTCTAAGCATATTAGCCATCATCGACGTATCTACAGTCTCGCTAACTTCTAACCCTTCCTCGTTCATTTGAACAAGTATTTCATCAATAAAACCTGGATTGATCTTTTCTGGACTAACCAAACCCTTCAGCATAGGTAATGCCCAAGTAGAATCACCCATAAGCATGGAAACATCAAAGCTACCTCCACCACCACCGGACCCTGCTACTTCTGCTGGAGGCTTTACAAACTGTTTACGAGCATGCTTATTCAATTGCTCAATCAACAAAGACATGTCAATAGGTTTGGCTATGACTTCTGAGACTCCAGCTTGTGCTGCCGATGTGAGATATTCTGGACCTGAATTCCTTGAAAGGATAACTACTCGACACTTGAAAGCGAATTCAGGGTCTGACATAAGTCGTTGTGAAGCATCAATAGCATCTCCCGATTTCCAATCTCCATCCATTAGAACTATTTCAGGCATTATTGCTAGTGCAGTACCTTCTGCTTGTCTCAAAGTTCCGGCTCGAGTGATATCAAAGCCTTCTCTTTCCAATGTATTTGCCAATAAAGTACGTCTACCTTCGTTCTCATCTGCAACTATTACCTTGGCCATGATTTCCCCCCCCCGATAAATGTCATAAATACCTTAAACATTTGAACCTCATGTATAATTCCAACCTCCAAGGCCGTAAAATTAGGAGTCTTTTGGATAACGGTTTATTCAATATCTTCTGGTGAAGTTTGATTCCAAGATAGAATACCACCATCAATATTGAATAATTTATTACTATCAAATCCAGAATCAATCAAGTCTAATGCAGCTATTTGAGACCTCATCCCACTTCGGCACAATATCAAAATTTCACGATCTTTAGGTAGCGTTTGTGTAACTGATAAAATCTCTTCGTGGCTAACCTGTAAATCTGTAAAAGAAATTCTTACCTGTTGATATTCTTGATTAGACCGGACATCCAAAAGAAACGGTTTCCAACCTTCTTTACGTCTCTTAATACATTCAGCAGGGGTAATATGTTGGAACATACTCTTGTGGTCAACATAACTTAGTTCTTTAATTTCTCGGTCACTAGGGTTGGATTTACTTTGACACCATCCTTCATCTATGAACATCTCCATGACTAAAGACAAATTTTCAACCTGTACTCTAGATTCATTTTTAGAAAAATTGAGCCTATTGAATTCCATTCTTTCAGCATCATAAATAAGTAATTTCCCAGATAGTAATTCTCCAATACCTGTTATTATTTTTATCGCCTCTGTAGCCTGAATCGAGCCAATTACTCCAGGTAAAACTCCCAATACACCGCCCTCTGCACAAGAAGGAACACTTTCGGAAGGAGGTGGTTCTGGAAATAGGTCTCTATAACTTGGTCCTCCAAGTAAATTAAAAACGCTGACCTGTCCTTCAAATCGGTATATTGAACCATAAATCCATGGTAGATCTAAGATACTACATAAATCATCAATTAGATATCTAGTGGGTAAATTATCGGTGCCATCTATCACAATATCCCAATCGTTCTGAAAAATTTCCATACCATTCTCTGGAGTGAGGCGTTCTTTCCAAATTTCAACTTCTACCTCCGGATTAAGTTGTTTAATTCGTGATTTGGCTGATTCTGCTTTATTTCGTCCAACTTCCGAGTTAGAATGTATTACCTGCCTTTGAAGATTAGAAACATCAATATCATCAAAATCAATAATTCCCATCTTTCCAACTCCTGCAGCAGCAAGGTACAAGATTACTGGACTACCTAATCCTCCAGCCCCGATAACTAATATTTTAGAACTGGAAATAGCCTTTTGACCTTCTAAACCAATCTGCGGCAACGAAATGTGCCTAGCATATCGATTAATGTCGACCATGTACAGGCCAAAGAGCGCTATTTCATCAAAGCGCCGGCTTGTTTAGAATATCAATGGGCATTTTCTTCAAGCCACTTTTCAGCATCCATTGCTGCCTGGCAGCCCATTCCAGCCGCTGTAATCGCTTGTTTATACCTTGTATCAACAACGTCTCCGGCGGCAAAAACTCCTTCAACTGAAGTCATGGTATGTTTTCTGTGAACTATATACCCTTCTACATCGGTTTCAATTTGCCCTCCAAGGAATGAAGTTATCGGCTTATGACCAATTGCTATGAAAGCTCCTGTTGCCTTAATTTCTTCAGTAGAACCATCTCTTGGATCTTCTAAAATCGCTCCTGTCAGACCTTTATCATCAGATAGCCATTTCTTAATTTGGCGAAAAGTTTTGATCTCTATTTTATCATTTTTCACTGCTCTATCATACATAATTGTAGATGCTTTGAAAACATCTCTTCGATGCAATAAAGTAACTTTTGAAGCAAATCTGGTGAGGAATGTCGCTTCTTCACAGGCTGAGTCTCCGCCCCCAATAACTAGAACTTCTTCATCCCGGAAGAATGCCCCGTCACAGGTAGCGCATGTAGAAATCCCACGCCCTTTCTGCTCCGCTTCACCTTCTGCGTTCAGCCAAATAGATTCAGCACCGGTTGAAATAATAATTGAATGAGTTAGAAACTCTTCTCCTTCCAAACTTACTTTGTAAGGTCTTTGTGATAAGTCGACAGATTCTACATTTCTGTCTTGGACTTCTAAGCCGAACCTTTCGGCTTGCTCCCTAAGTTGTATCATCATCTCTGGGCCGCCAATTCCTTGAGGATATCCTGGAAAGTTTTCTACATCCGAAGTTAGCATTAACTGTCCACCTGACATGTATCCTGCAAACATTAGTGGTTCAAGCATAGCTCTGGCTGCATATAGGCCTGCGGTATAACCTGCTGGGCCTGAACCAATTATTATCACATTACGTACATCTGACATTTTATCGCCCACATCCTAAACAGGAAGGACAAGACTCTTGAACATTTACCTGAGATTATGACAAAAAAGACAATAATTGCATAAATCAAAGCATTTTTGCAACGGCCGAAACAGCTGCTCTAGCATGTGGCTCGAGCCGAGGTAGGATATGTCTTGATTCTGCACCTGGTCCGATAATTCCTAAACCAATTGGCTTGTTATGCTTCAACTGAAGTTCTAGAATAGTCTTAATCACAGCTTGACCCATCGCTAAGCCATGTTTGGTCTCTCCTTTCTCGATAATTCCAAGACAAATAGCACCATCGACATCGGCTAAACTCATACTCCTTTCCAGTGCAAGCGGCACTTCCATTGAACCTGGAACCCAAACCTCCTCTAGTAATTCGAGTGAGTGTTTCTCAGCCTCTTCTTTAGCCCAAGAGAGCATTTGTCCTATTTCTTGTTCATGAAATGAGCCACATATTACCGCTATTTTACTTGTCATATTATCACCTTAAGTTCAATCTTTTCCATTCAACCTTTCTACGGTTGCCACTATTGTTTGTGTTGTGGAATCAATTTCAATATTTACTGCATCGCCTACCTGTTTTGAAGATATTTTAGTTTGGCGCATTGTTTCGGGAATAATGTGTAGGTTGAACCTTGAATTACTAACTTCACCGAGAGTTAGAGAAATACCGTCGATGGCTACATAGCCTTTTTCAATTAAGTATTTTTCTATAGATGGTGGTACAATAATGGATAAGTTCATTCCTTCTCCAGAGTTTAACACTTCATTGACAAGTCCTGTTGCCATTATATGCCCTGATAATAAATGACCTCCTATTTCATCACCAAATTTTAGCGAGCGTTCGATATTAACCGTATCTCCTGATTCTAGTTGACCTAAAGTGGTCCTTGTCAAAGTTTCCTGAATCACATCAAAAGAAACTATATTATTTTCAATTACGACTGCAGTCAAACAAACTCCATCAACTGAAACACTGGCTCCAATCTTAAGAGACTCTACATTTGGTATTTCTATTTTGAAACTCTTAATGGTTTCACCCTGAATCACTTCGACAATGTTGCCGACGCCTTGAATAATTCCTGTAAACATTAAAACAACTCACTTTTTCTGTGACAGATCAAGAATTCTAGCAATTATTTTTCTTGTACCATCTAAGTCTTCTGATAATCCTTCAACCCTTACCACTTCAATATCATTATGTCCCAATTCTCTGAGTTTACGATTAATAGACTCTTCTGCATGTTCTTGATCATAACCAAGGGCGATTATATGTGGTTTTACAATTGGTAAAATATCAAAGATTGGAACTTCGGGTGGGTTTCCTATAATCGCATCATCTACTGGTTTTAGGCCTTCAACCATACGTCTTCTTAAATCATGATTCGTGACTGGTTCATGCTTTCTTACTCGAACTGTATCATCATGAGCAATTACTACTGTCAAATGTGTTCCAAGAGATTTAGCCTGTTCAAGATAATGAAGATGTCCAGCATGAAGTAAATCAAAAACTCCAACTGCCATAATGCGTTTCATATCCTCGCCTCAAATCTCTGTAATCGATATAACACATCATGTTGTCGGAAATTAAGTCTTATTTTTCAGAGCATCGATAATATCTATCCCATGTAAAAATGGAATCCCTCTTTGTTCAGCCCAAAGTCTGGCATCTTCCACTGAAAGTGCATTATCGCCATTTGATTGAAGCATTTCGGCTCCAATCACAACTGGAGTGGTTCCTGAAAGTCTTGCTAGTCCAACTGCAAGTTCAGTATGACCTTGTCGTACGCTAAGTCCGCCTTTGGCTTCTCTACATACAGGTATGTGACCAGGAGTTCTAAATTCTTCACCTAGAGCCTTCTGGGCCATTTTTAAATCGACTTTTGAAGTTGATAGTTCATTGGTTAGTTCAGCGAACCTTCTGGTTGTCAATGCTCTATCTTTGTCTGTGATTCCAGTATAAGTATCTCTATGATTGATTGATAAGGTAAAAGCAGAGCGGTTATCATAAAGTAAATCATCAGTGATTAGATGCTTCAAAACAGAATATTGTTTGGTCAATTCCGGGTGAGTGTGTAAATCTTGTAGAAACGGAAGAGAGAATAGTTCTCCGACTTCATCTCCAATAGCCAGAAAAAGTAAACCTCCACAATCTTGCCTTAGTTGCCTCATTGTACTAGGTTGAACGTATTGTGCTGAGAAGAGAAGGTCTGTCTCTCCCTCCCTTTTTTCGGAATCAAATAAACAAACTGGAAGACCCTTAGAAAAAGCCTTGATTGCAACAGAAATCACATCGCTCATGTTAATCGGTTGTATAACTTCTTCATGAACTGTCGCATACATTCACAATACGAAAATAATAGAAATGGGCGGTTATTTTGAGCATTCGACGGAAAGGTGTTATGATAGGACGACCCTTGGGTTGAACCTGCGGGGGGTTGAGAATGCCAGTTAAATTAGGTCCAGCCGGTATTCCTTTATCTTGTAAAGGAAGAACGATTGTAGAAGGAATGGACGATATTATTTCTCTAGGATTAGAAACTATGGAAGTTCAAACAGTCCGTATGATTGCGCCTCAGCATTTTGAACAATACTGGCAAGCAGGTGTTTTAGCCAACAAGACTAATTTTGAAATGAATATTCACGGCCCTTACTACTCCGAACTACTAGGAGATAAGATAGAAAGGGGACGCTCCCTAACTAAAATTGAAGCAACTCTACAAGCTGCTAAAACAATCAATGCAAGACATATAACTCTGCATGCTGGTCATTACGGCGAAATGGGTCGTGGTCGAGAAGCAAATGAGCAATTAGCGAATGTATTTTCAGGAATTGTAGACCGAGTCGCTGAAATTTGGCATGATGATGAGGACATATACCCTGTTTTCCCTTGGCTAAAGGATGGAACTCCTTCCAAGATAGGTATCGAAACATCAGGCCGACAAGAATTATGGGGGAGTCTTGAGGAGGTTCTAGAAGTTGTAAATCACGTTGAAGGTACAATTCCAGTACTGAACATTGCTCATATTCACTCTAGAGGACATGGAAGAATGCGTACTTCGGAAGATTATGGAGAATTATTTGACCAAGTAAGAGAAACAATTGGTACAAAAGAATTCTACTGTCACTTTTCAGGTGTTGAACACAGGACTGGTAATGCAATGCATTATACACAAATTAAGAAATCAGATTTGAATTTTGAACCATTGGCTGAATTCATTGTAGAAGATGGTGGCTGGTTAGATATTACTCTAATTTCAGATTCTCCTCTTCTTGAACACGATGCAATGTACATGTTGCAAAACATTGAGAAGGCTCGACATAAGCAACTTGAACGTAAAGCCCGAGAAGATCGTAGAAGAGCATTATCTGCTCAAACAGGTAAATCCTTTGAAGAAATTGCTGACAGTGATTTAGATGAGGCTGAACTTCGTGAAGATACTGAAGCTGAGCAAGAAGTAGTCAAGGAAACTCCAAAGACTGAGGAAAAGGTCGAGGAAACTCCAAAACCTGAGGAAAAGGTCAAAGAAAAACCTGCTAAGAAGGAAACTAAATCTAAGAAAAAGGCTGATGGCAAGAAAAAGGAAGAAAGTAACGATGTCTTTGAATTCGAAGAAGACGATGATGACTTATTTTGAGTGCCGTGCTACCAGCTAAACCACCAAACTGCGTATATTTGCTTCTAATCATCGGCAACTAACATAAGTGAAGGGTTTAGCGTAAGGCTTGGTCATATGGCACATATTGCGATTTTGGGATTAGGCAACTGGGGTACTGCGGTTGCTAGGATGTGGTTACTTGATGGCCACAAAGTGAAAGGTTGGACTATCGAGCAAGAAGTTTATGAATCGATAACAATGGACCAAGTAAATAAAAAATATCTTCCGGAGCACTCAGTTGAAGGCCTTGAAGTCACCATGCACCTCAATGAAGCTCTCGAAGGAGTAGAAATAGTTGTTCTAGCCGTACCTTCATCTGTAATTTTAGATGTTGTTGATGATATTTTACCACACTTAAGGCCCGGGCATGTACTAATCGACTTGGCTAAAGGATTAGCCCCCGGTAAGAGATTGATTTCAGAAGCAATCCATACTAAATTGAAAGAGGCAAATATGAATAATCCACTTGCTGTTGTAACTGGACCGACAATTGCACCTGAAGCGGCAAGTGGCGTTATGACCACAGCACTGGTTGCTAGTGAAGACGAATCAGTCGCCAAGAAGTTGGCTGAAACACTAACCACTCAAACTTTCATTCTTCATCCAGCATCTGACCCTGCTGGTGCAGAGTTATGGGGCGCTTTCAAGAATGTAGTGGCTTTAACTTGCGGTTTAGTAGACGGACTGAAACTTAAGGGAACTCTTGGAGGTGATAATTTGAAAGCTGCTATATTCATGGCTGGATTCAAAGAAGGTTGCATATTATTACCTCTCTTAGGAGCAAAGGCAGAAGTTGCATTTGGACCTGCTGGACTTGGAGATCTCTACGTTACTGCAACTTCACCATATGGAAGGAATAGAAGCATGGGGGAAAAATTAGGAACTGGCCTAACACTCGAACAGGCGTTAGAAGAAATGCACATGGTTGCTGAAGGAGTTCGTGCTGCTAGAATGTTTATTCGCCGTGCTGAAGATGAAAATATCAATACACCATTCACTAAAGCCATCAATACTTTACTCGATGGAGACATCGATGCTGAAGAGTGTTGTAGAAGAATTGTCGCCCTAAATTAGAATTTATTCAGTCGGTGTTATTTTGAGGGGGAACTATATCCCCACTAACATGGCGGATGATTTAAGCGAACTAGAGGCACGCTTATTCGAATGGATTAGACAATCCGATTTCCATACAATGCCTTGGTCAACATCTAATGCCGCAAAAGCATTCAAAGTTAACAAAGATGAAATTTATGAAGCGGTTGCAGCCCTTACAAAAAAAGTACCAGACCGAATCCAAGTATTCTACAAAGAAGGTACTCTGCATATCGCTGCTGAATGATTAATCTGAAATTGATTTTTGTTTTTTTCGGACACCCTAAATTATATCTACGAGCGATATTAGGGTGGCCTAAAGTGGTACTATGAGTAATGCGGTGAGAAAATCTTTTTTGATGATAATATTCCTATTAGGGGCATCTATTCCTGGGTGTATATTTACAGATACAGTAGAATTTGATAAGTGTGAGGATAAAGATAATTGTTTAATTATTGCATTCGAAGCAAAGGAAGAATACAAGAATACTGAAGAGAGTCCACAAAAATTGGCTGATAGATTAGAAGAAATCATGGGTGTTGAAGTCGAAATATATCCCGTATCTGGACCTGCTGCAACTATCGCTGCTTTGGAATTTGGAAAGGCAGATATTGGATTCCTTGATGGTGGAGCTGCATGGCTAAGTTGGAATACTAAAGGATTCCAAGTTCTTGCTGCTGAACAAAAGGCTGACGGCCGTGCTTACTACAATGCAGTAGCTTGGGTACACAAAGATTCTGATATGGCAATAGCAGATATGGAAGATGGAAACTCTACTCGTGCATTGACATTAATGGCTGGAAAAACCTCCTGCCACACCTCTGCATTAGGTAGTTCTGGAATGTTGCTCCCAATGGGATATATGATCTCAAATGGTTATATTGAAGTCGTAGGAGATGCAGAAGAAATCGATTCTCTTACCGATACGGTTAGAAATCATTTTTCAGAGGATTCTAGCATCCCTAATAGTGGAACTAAATATTACAGATATCAAGGTTCATTGAGATGCTTAGCAGAGCATGAAGGAGGAAGTTCTAACGATTATATCTCATTTGCAAAAGATCCAACAGTACCAGATTACTGTGGTGATGACCCTCAGTCTTGGTGTTTTGAAGGAGATTTCACATCTACTGAAGACTTTTACCCAATAGGTGGATATGCTGAAAATGGTGAGATTAATACGCCATTTGGAAGAGCTCCTAGTCACCCTGTAATGTATAATCCTAGTTATTTTACTCAAGCGGAAGTGGATGAACTTCGTAATGCATTCAGTACAATGAATAATAATTCTGAAGACTTAGAACTTCTCGATGATGTATTGAGTACTCCTGGAATGACTATTATCGGTACAACAGAACATCTAGGTACCTACGGAGATGCTGTAGAAGATGTGCCGGGAATTAAAGCATATTTTGATGCTAAAATGAGTTCATCCTCAAGTGATGATTCATCGAATACTCTGGTATATTTAGGAAGTGGAATCTTGGTATTAGGGCTAATTGGAGCTATTTTCATGTATGTTAGAGGCTCCAAAGACGAAGATGATGAACGTACAGTTAGCGTTTCAAATGAGTAAAGCCGTGATTCAATGCGAATAAAGGCTGTATTTTTGTGTGTCATAATCACATCGAGTTTACTATCTGGATGCTTTGGAGAAGAAGAAGAGCCTGAAAAAAGGTTTTCTTGGCCTGAGTTTGAAGATATTACCTGTGACACATCCGATATCCCGAAGTATCAATGTGAAATTTTCATAGGTGGATTTAACACTCCAATAAAAACTCTCAAACATCCAATTAATGACGAATTATGGATAGCAGATTTAACTGGAGAGTTCTATTCCTGGGATGGAAATAATCGTGAATTAGTTGGAAATATTTCCTCTGTAATCTCTACTTGTCATAATGAGCAAGGCTTACTTGGTTTTTCTTTTACTCAATCTAGTAGTGATGAAATTAAAATTTTACTTTCATACACGGAAAAAGTCTCCTGTGATGGTCAAGAAGGTATTGCTTCTTCCATCCTTTCTGAAGCTTCAATTGTAAATGGTGTTATTGATTTGGAATCAATAAAAATTCTTCGAACGATTGAACAACCTCATAGAAACCACAATGGAGGGTCAATTTTATCAATTGGAAATAATCAATTTTTATGGAGTCTCGGAGATGGAGGAGGTTCTAATGACCCAGACCAAAATGGACAAAATAAATCGTCACACTTAGGCACAATACAATATTTCCAATATGAAAATAGTTCTATTAGACCTATTCTTAATTCATATGGAAATGATTTAGACTACATACTTCACCATGGATTAAGAAATCCGTGGAAGTTTGATCTAGATCAATTGGGAAGACTTTGGATTGCCGATGTAGGCCAGTATTGCTTTGAAGAAATAAACATGGTTAACTTACTAGAAGAATCTAATTTTGGCTGGTCAGTTAGAGAAGGAATGCATGATTTTGACAAAGAAAGTTACTGCGACCAACCAGCCTCTAATCCTCCTGAAAATATGACTGACCCGATTTTAGAATACTCTCATGAAAACGGAAATTGTTCAGTTACTGGCGGTTATTGGATGGATTGGGGACCTGAATCACTTCAAGGTAGTTATCTGTATGCTGATTTCTGTAGTGGGACTATTTGGACTGCCAAACAAATCGATGGCAATTGGGTTGGAGAGGAATTAACCACTGTAGGGACAATGATTGTTGGATTTGGAAGAGGATTAAACGATGAACTTCTAGTTTTCAGTTGGTCGGGTTCAATATACCAATTATCAGAAACTGAATGATTTATTCATTTTCTTGTTCAGGCTTTTTATGATATTTTTCAGCCCATGATGGTGGTAAAAATACTGTAAACCAGGAAGGTTTGTTGATATCTCCTTCATCGGTAACAAATGACCTGATGAACATCGAGAATAGATCTATAATTATCACTACTATGAATATAACAACTAAGAAAGCCATTACTTTTTGGTACAAGAATAATTCCATGTAATAATGTAGATAATATCCAATTCCACCTGCTCCAACTAAACCTAAAACAGTACCATGTCTTACATTATATTCGAACATGAATAATAATTGACTAAGTAGAGTATTACTAGATTCAGGTATCACTACATTTGTTACAACTTCAGAATGCGTTAGTCCCATCGCCCTGGCAGCATCTAATGGCTCTCTGTGCATTCCTTCTAATTCTTCATATTGTAATTTACCAAGATAACCAATTGTGTAAAAAGTCATAGCAAGAACACCTGCTAGAGGGCCCAAACCTAGAACGACAACGAACAATATAGCCCAAATTATACTGGGAAGACTTCTAGTTATTGCAAGAATAATTCTCACAGGGAAATAGACATAGGAAGGGACTAGATTTTTTGCAGCCATAGTCGACAGAGATATTGCTCCAATGAAACCAAAAATAGTTGCTACAAATGCCATTTTTATAGTTTCCATCATACCAAGGTAAGCTTTAGAACAAAAGAAGCCAACACTTACTTTACACTCTGGGTAAGATTGTGCTTGTAACATAGACCAATCAGGAGGCCATAAGGAATTATTCCAAAAGTGGATAAGATTACCCCATCCTTCTGATAAATTACCCCAATCGCCTTGAATTAAATCATTCAAAACTACTATACAAAGGAATAGTAGAAAAGAAATTAGGAGCATCAGCCTTGAGATTCCCTTATTCATTTTTCCACCTCTGATGAGAATATTCGAAGTTGGCTATCCTTTATCTCTAAGATTTTTGTTGAAATCTTCTTGGCCCTTTCGATGTCATGTTCAACTAATATCATGGCAGCCTCATTGTTTTGGATATATAATTTGAAAACATTGATGATATTTTTGACATTATCTTGATCTAATTCACTAAGGAATTCATCGGCCAGTATTAGTTTGGGCTTCTGTGCCAAAGTTCGAGCTGTAGCAACTCGCCTTTGTTGACCTCCAGATAATTTACGTATTGGTTGATACATTTTATCGGAAATACCCATCTGCTTGATTGCCTCTTTGACATCTATACTTCTCTCTTTACTCCATCTAAAAAAATTCCAACTAGGAATAGAACCTGCCCTAGCACCTAAATCTACGTTATGGAAAACACTTGCATGCCTAACTAATCCAAGCCTTTGTGGAATGTAACCAATTCCGCCTCTTTTGGGTATTTTTCTCCAAGTTATTTCCCCATTAAGTGGCGTTATTAAACCTGCAATAACTCTTAGCAGAGTGGTTTTACCTAGTCCAGATGGACCTACAATTGCAATTATATCTCCCGTTTCAACTTGTAAATCAATAGAATGAATTAATTCATCCTCATAACCAATTGTAAGGTTTTTTAGAGACAAAATTGATTCTGGCATCTTGACTCCTCATTACTTTCCCAATCACTTTAAATCTCTAGCTTTCTTTAGTAAATTTATAATCTCTATCCTTACTTCTTCTGGCTTAATACGCTTACCGAATGAATAGTAATATTTGTGATTCGGCTCTTGTGTATTTAATATTATTCCTCCGGGATCTAAGTCAACCATTTTCACACTTTTAGGTTTAATCTTACTTATTCCCTCGCATATTTCCAACATTGCATCTTCATGATCTTCATTCATATGCTCAATAGATTCTTGTTTTGCACTATGAAAATCCGGATCTGAGACTTCACTGACGACCTCTTGACCATCAATCCAACATATTCTTCCGAAACCTGCGATATATCTTACTCTTTCTATTTCATTCATTTTCCAGAAAAAGAAATTATGAGTCTTGAGATAAGTTTCTGCATTTGGAACTCTATGACAATAACGTGTAAGCATATTTTCAACTTCCTCATCTGAAATAATCAAACTTTTTTCAAGTTTTTCACTTGATAATTCGGTGCTTCTCGATTCTGAAACCACTCTAGTGAAATTACCCATAATTCCAATCCTCCAATGTGATTGAGGGTCTCCTTTTGGTGATGGGTGTGATAAGAAAAGACATGATTTAGGTGATTCAAGTAGATTTTTGGTATGAGCTGCTATCTCGGCAATCAAAACATATGGATATCCGTCACCACTAATTGCAAAGGGAACTATCGATCCATGCGGGAATCCCTCAATTCCTTTTGCTGTTGAAATAGTACTTAGTGTACCAAATTCAGAATCTTCTAGCCATTGTGCTACATTTGATGCAGGATTCTCATTTTTGTTAGCCTCTTCATGCGCTAACTTTATGTCTTCATTTTTACTTTCATTATTACTCATTTTAATCCCTCTTATTTCCTCGTTCTAATCAATGTTAGAAAGTTTTGTGATAGTCTCTTCAATCCATTCTTCAGCATCATCTTCATAATCGACATCACAGTCTATTCTATCATTAATTCTTTTAGCACCCTTCTTTTCAAGTATTTCATCCCACTGAATTCCTGCCTCACAGAATAAGTCAAATGCAGTATCTCCAAGAGCTAAAACTGCAAAATTTACATTCTTTAAATCATCATCGTTAGATGATTCAACTGCCTCGAAAAGTTCAATCGCATTATCCGGTTGTTCTCCATCACCCCAAGTGCTACAAACTATAATCAAATTCTCACATGACTTCAAATCTTCTAATTCTATTTCGTCCATCCCCATCACTGTAGTTTCGAAGTTCTGAACTTTAGCAACATTACTTGTATCTAAAGATAGAAGTTCTGAATTACCTGTTTCTGTACCATATGTTATCAATATTTTTTTCATTGCCATTATTATTCCTCCTCTTCTTTGAAAGAGAGTTTTTTATTCTTAACATAAATCCTCATTGGAGAATCATCGCTAGCTGGAGTAATGTCACATGAAACGCTAAAGACATGTTCAATGCTTTCATTGGTAATTACTTCTTCTGGTTTACCAAAATATTCGATGTTGCCGTTGTGTAGCAACATAATTTTATCTGCATACCTAATTGCCATATTTATGTCATGAATAGCAATTATTGCAGACTTATCACTATCTTTATCAGAAATTAATTTCTTAATTTCCTCCATTACTTCAATTTGATGCCAAAAGTCAAGATTGCTAGTCGGTTCATCGAATAAAAATAAATTCGGATCTTGGGCTATTGCTTTAGCGATTACAACCCGTTGTCTTTCACCACCTGACAATTGGTCAAACCTTCTAAAAGCAAAATCTTCTAAACTTAACGCCCTTAGAGTTGTACTGACTTTGTCTCTATCTTCTTGACTTATTTTCCAGTTTATGTGTGGCCTTCTACCAAGTAAAACAACATCGAAAACATCCATAGGAAAATTAGTTTGGACATTTTGAGGTACATATGAAGCCCTTTTTGCAACCTCGAGAATATCCATTTTATCTATTTCCGATTCAAGGATATTTACACTTCCCGAATCCGGTTTTAAAATACCATTTATACATTTAATCAAAGTAGATTTACCAGCCCCATTAACTCCTAATATAGCGATTAATTCATTTGAATTAATATTAAAATTGATATCTTTCAGCACCTGATTGTCACCCCAGCTGAAAGATAAGTTAGATATTTTGAGCATTTTGGACATCAATCAATCCTCCTATTTTTGAGTAATAAGTACATGAAGAATGGTCCACCGATAATTGACAGCATAACTCCGACAGGAATTATGATTGGCGCAAATAAAGTTCTTCCAACTGTATCAG
>TARA_B110000444_G_scaffold37143_1_pt1 | contig 28715 bp, 30 predicted proteins | sample TARA_B110000444 | Tara Oceans TARA_B110000444 (sample SAMEA4398370) | marine metagenome | biome: Polar Biome; feature: [SRF] surface water layer (ENVO:00010504); material: water (ENVO:00002006), including particulate matter (ENVO:01000060) such as... | depth 5 m | reverse complement strand
TAGTAGTTGGTGCATTTGCAGAAAGAATGAAATTTGGTGCCATGTGTGTATTTTCTTTTCTTTGGCTAACATTTGTTTATCTTCCCACCTGCCATATGGTATGGGGTGGAGGATTATTAGCTAAGATGGGCGTAATAGACTTTGCTGGAGGTCTTGTGGTCCATGTAACCTGTGGAATTGGAGCTCTTGTAGCGGCAACGGTATTAGGGCCAAGAAGAGGCTTTCCAGAAACTGCAATGCCCCCGCATAATAGAACCATGGTAGTAATTGGAGCATCGATGTTATGGGTTGGATGGTTTGGCTTTAATGCGGGCAGTGCTCTAGCTGCAAACACAGATGCTGGTATGGCAATGTTAGTCACTCATATTAGTGCAGCTATGGGGGCACTTACTTGGATTTCTATTGAATGGGTAAAACAAGGCAAGCCAACTGTCATTGGTATAGCAACTGGGATGGTAGCTGGATTGGCCAGCATAACGCCTGCAGCTGGCAATGTAGGACCTCAAGGTGCAATTATCATTGGATTATTAGCAGGTTTTATATGTTTCTATGCAACTCAGGCCATCAAAGGTTTTCTCAATATAGATGATTCACTAGATGTATTTCCAGTTCATGGAGTTGGAGGGATGTTAGGACTCATAATGTTGTGTTTTGTGGGTACAGAAAATAACTTCCTAGGTTCAGGTGCGGGCGGTTTGTCATCAATCGCTGAAGGAAGCTCAGTGCTACAATTAGTAATTCAGCTTAAAGGTATATTATTGATAGGTGTCTGGACGGCTATTGTATCTTGGATTATCCTAAAAATAATTGGAATCTTTACAGACCTTCGTGTAACTGAAGAAGAGGAATACGAAGGGCTTGATAAAAGTTTACATGATGAGACTGGATATAATTTTTAAGCCTTATCCTCTGTTTGTCATTTGATGTATGTTATAAATTAATTAATATTTTGAAGAAGGTTTCGCTATGGATATTAGAATTGCAACTCGTAAAAGCGAGTTAGCTCTATGGCAGGCTGAGCATGTAGCTGAACTATTAAATGATCTGCCAGAAGTTGATACAGTTATTTTGGTTCCTTTAAGCACTAAAGGTGATGAAATTCTTGACACCAGTTTACAAAAAATAGGTGGAAAAGGTCTATTCATTAAGGAGCTTGAAGTCGCTATGACTGAAAATAGAGCAGATATTGCCGTTCATTCCATGAAAGATATGCCAGTTATAATTCCAACTGGTTTCTGTATTGCAGCGACGTTAAAGCGTGAATCTCCTTTTGATGCTCTCATTTCAAAAAATAATCAAAGCCTTTTGAGGCTCCCAAAAGGGTCAATTATAGGCAGTTCTAGTCTACGTCGCCAAGCTCAAATCTTAAATATCAGACCTGATATTAAAGTCAAAGATCTTCGTGGAAACGTTAATACAAGAATAGAGAAGCTAGATCGGGGAGAATATGATGCAATTGTACTTGCTCATGCCGGTTTAAAAAGACTTGGTTTATCTAAAAAAATTACTCAAACATTTCATGCTGAAGATATGGTTCCAGCAGCAGCACAAGGAGTGATAGGCATTGAATGTCAATCAGAGAATAGTGAGCTGATTAGAATATTAGCTCAACTTAATGATGTGATATCAGAACAAACAACATCCGCAGAAAGATCTGTAAATAAGGATTTGAAAGCGACCTGTCAATCACCCATCGGAACTTATGCCATCATTAAAGAACATAAATGTATAGTTGAATCAATTGTTGCATCTCCAGATGGCTCTAAAATAATAAGAGAGTCAATAGAGGGAAATAGAACAGAAGCAAAAATCCTTGGGGCAAAATTAGCAGCTCGTTTAATCAAAAATGGCGCTGATGAGATACTTAATAAAATTTCACTATGAAAGGATCTCAACTAAAAAATATCGGTGTGTTGATTACTCGACCAAATAAACAAAACCAAGAATTAGATAGCGCAATAAAAAATTATGGGGGTAATGCCATTCTATTTCCTGTAATAAATATAAAACCTTTTCCATATATAACTATTAAATCTAATAAAGAACAATTGAAAGCTGCCTCTATTATAATTTTTGTAAGCATTAATGCAGCCATAAACGGGACAGATCATTTTAACTTTAAAGACACCACAGTTATTGCCATTGGTCCAAGTACAAAGAACTATCTAGAAAAAAATAATATAACAGTAAGTTATTGTCCTAAAAATGAATATAAAAGCGAACTGCTTCTCCAGCACCCCCTTCTAAATAACGTAAAAAATAAGATTATTACTATCGTACGTGGTGAATCTGGTAGAGAATTTTTAAGTGAGGAGCTTTCAAAACGTCAGGCAAAAGTACAGTACCTAGAAACATACAAAAGAGAGCAACAAAGTCATACAGAAAAAGAAATAATTAATCTAAAGGAAAGCTTTAGCAAAGGACTTGTAAATTTCATTGTAATAATGAGTTTTGAAACATTTACATTTCTATCAACAATATTGCACTCAAATCAAATCAAGCTCCCAAATTCAATAAAGTTTGTAGTGCCAAGTCGGCGAATTGCTAATAAGATCGAGGCTCACTCTAAAAATAATATCTGTATTATTTCTCCCAATACTCAAATCTCATCGATTATTAGTACGATTCAAAAAAATTAGGTTAATCTAAAGATTAATGAAAAATAATAACAATAAAAAGAGTCAATCTATTAAAGATAACCCCAATAAAAAATCTTGGCTTATCATTATCACTTTTTTTGCTCTCTCAATATTTGTAACTGGACTTTATCTCTATTTTATTAACAACTATACAAATGTGAGTATTCAAAAAAATAATACCCAGTCTCTAGAGACCGAGATTATCAGACTAGAAAGTTTAGTTAATATAAATAAAGAGAATAACCAATTACTTTTTGAACAACAAACACAATATTCTAATTTGATTACTTTATTATCAAAAAAAATTGATAGTAATTTAAATACCGCTTTGATGCAGCCAGAACAAATTCAAAAATTATGGCTTCTAGCTGAAATCAAGTATTTATTAAACCTAGCTAATACTCAATATACACTCTCTCATAATATCGATTTAACGCTCTTAGCTTACAATCTAGCACTTAAGAAAATAAAATCATCAAAGCTATCTGATATAACGAATATTGAGGTCTCAATTGAAAACGAAATAAATATACTTAATGAATTTAATGCTTACAGCCCAGAAAATTTACTTATATTTTTTGAAGAAATTATAGAACAGAGTAAATCCTTACCTTTCAATAAAGAAGTCCATGACAATGCTAAGTTCCCGTCAATTGAATTATCTTGGCCTACGCAAATAATACAATCCATCAAAAATTCGATGCAAAAAATAATAATTATTAGAAATACATCTCAAATAAATCACAATGAAATATATCAACCATCAAATAAAATTATCTCCGCTCAACTCTTTTCTTTATTCATGGATATAAAAGTAGCACTCATAAGCAATAATCAGAAGAATTATCAAAGGTTGCTGAAGAATGCTATTAATTGGATTGAGCGCTTCTATGACCAAGAAGCATCTGACGTAAAAGAGATATTGAATGATTTAATTAAAAAACGTGAATTTCAAACGGCAAATCAAACGCCTAATATCTCGAGAACAGTTCTCTTAATTAATGAATATGAGGATTTGGTAAATAAAAGCAATAATGATAAAGGAAATTCAAATAAATGAAGTATGGTTTCTTCATAGTTGTAACCATTTTAGTTAGTACTTTAGTCTCAAATTTACTATTAAAAGATTCCGGTTATATCGCTATTTACTTCCAGAATTACATTATAGAAATGTCTCTATTAATCTTTTTATTAGTTTGTTTCTTATTGATTATTATTTTTCTATTTATCAAAAAAATCTTTGGTACTCCAATATTAATCTACAAAAAAACTAATCTATATAAAAAAAGAAATGCCAGTGCTTTGCTCGAAAAAAGCTATTTAATGCTAGCGCAAGGTAATTACAAAAAAGCTGAAAAATACGCAAAAAATTCACTCCAATATTCTGACACTCCCTTAATAGCATATTTGCAAGGAGCAATAGCTGCAGATAAGCAAAATCTTCATAAGAAGCGAGATGAATGGGTGAAAGATGCCTTTAAATATTCCACCAAAGGTAATGAGGCAATACTTCTACTCCAAGCAAAATTTCAAATTTCTGACCAAAAACTTGAAGCTGCAGTTACAACATTAAATAAAATTACAGAAAAGAACAAAAGCAGCATAGAGGCACAGCACCTCTTAAAAGATTTGTATATTGAATTAAAAGATTGGCAAAAAATATTAGATATATTGCCTGCATTAAAAAAACTAGATCGATCGAGTATGACGTCCTTTGAAGAGCTAGAATCCATCGCTCATATTCATATTATGAATAGTATTAATGATACTAAAAAACTAAATGAGATCTGGAATAAAGCACCTAAAAACATAAAAAATAATAGCGAATTCACTAAAGCCTATTGCCAAAGTTTAATAAAAGACAATCAAGAATATTTAGCATCAAAAATAATAACATCTTTTTTAAGTAAATCTTATGACTACACTTTAGTGGTAATCTACTCACAAATGAACGTCGATAACTCAGAAATCAGCCAAAAAAATATTACGCGATGGATAAAAACTCATGGCAAACGCGATGAATTATTAATTGCTGCAGCAACTGTCTGTAATAAAGAAAAATTATGGGGACAGGCCAGTCGCTATCTTGAAGAATCGATATCCATATCTCCTTCTTCCGAGGCTTTATTTAAACTTGGTGAAGTACTCTCTCATCTAGGTAAAATTGAGGCAGGAAACTCTGCATTTGAAAGAGCCCTAAAAATTCAATCTAACTTAGATGTGAATAATAAAATATGAAATTTGTCATCGTAGGGGCTGGCTATACTGGTTTATCTGTTATAAAAAGACTGTCTAAAAATAATACAATGTATATTTCTAGAACCAGAAACGAATCTCTTAGCTATGACTGTGAAATAATTGATCTCGATAATGATATCAATCCAATAAAAATCGAGATTCCTTATACACTTCTTTATACCGTCCCACCTAACCCAAGAATGGAAATTGATATTAGGCTTCCATCATTTCTGAAAAATATTTCGCCATTACCAAAAAGAATAGTTTATATGAGCACCAGTGGTGTTTATGGTAATCAAGATGGTAGGTTAGTTAACGAGCTCATAACACCAGAACCACAAACTACCAGAGCGAAAAAAAGATTGGTAGCTGAACAATTCTTGAATCATTGGTGCTCCAAGAAAGATATTCAACTAATTATATTGAGGGTATCTGGAATTTACGGCCCAGAACGTCTAGGGCTAGATAGAATAGATAAAGATTTAACAATAATTAATGAACATGAAACAACCTCAAGTAATCGAATACATATTGATGACTTAACAACTTGTTGTATTGCTGCATTAGAAAATAAAAATGCTTCAGGTATTTATAATATTTCGGATGGTAATTTTAGAAGTAATACATGGTTTATAAAAAAACTATGCGAATTAAAAAATCTACCTCCACCAAGGGAAATCTCTCGAGAGGAAGCGCTGCGCTCATGGAGCAAAAAAAGAATCTCTTTCCTGAGAGAATCTAGATGTTTGGACACAAGAAAATTACATGAAGAGCTAGAGATTAAGCTGCTTTATGCCGACGCTGAGATAGGAATCAAGGCTAGCATCTAAAAATACTTTTATTAAAAAATTTTATGTATTGTCTAAATATAATCGTTAGTATTAATTCAGTTAATTGAGGAAATCAAATCAAATGAAAAATAAAAAAATCATGCAAAAAAATCAATTAAATGAAAAGAAAGTTGCAGCATATCTGGAAGAGCATCCAGATTTCTTTATTAATAAAGATCAACTATTAAGCTCACTCCATCTTCCGCATAGCAAGAAGGGAGTTATCTCTCTCGTCGAAAAACAAATGACTCTATTAAGAGAGGAAAATAAGCAGCAAAAGAATATTTTAGAAGAATTTATAGTTACGGCGACAGAAAATGAAGCAAGAACAAATAAAATTCAATCCTTAGCCATTGAATTAATTTCTTCTGAAGATTTAAAATCAACCCTTCAGATTTGTCATGATTCATTAACAAATGATTTTCAAATAGATACTTGTAAATTTATTTTATTCACAGAGATGAACATCCAAAAATGCAACTATATTGACTGCCTTAAAAAAAATGATAGCTCACTAAAGTCATTCCAAGCTTTTTTAAAAAGTAAATCACCGCGCTGTAACAAATTGACTGATAGTCAATATAAGTTCTTGTTTACAAGATCAAAAAACATTGCCTCAAGTGCATTGATACCCCTTAATACAAAAAAAACATACGGATTTCTTGCAATCGGTAGTCATGATATTGATCGCTTTAATCCCAGTATGAGTACAGACTTTTTATCTTTAATAGGGACCTTAATCTCAAGGTCGATTGAACGAGATATTACTCAATAAAAAATAAATATGAATGATACAAACAATAAACAAAAAATTTGGATAGAAAATTTTATCGGGCATATACAAAATGAAAAAAGATTGTCTCCGCATACTTGTAAAAACTATTCACGTGATTTACATATTTTTTTAGATTATTGCTTAAATAATAAACTCCAATCCTGGCAAATCATTGATGCAGAGCACATTAGAGCCTTTAGCGCTTCACAATATAGAAAAGGCTTAAGCCCCAGATCAATCCAGAGGAATTTATCTTCAATAAGATCCTTTTTTCGATATCTAATACGTGAAAATGAAATAAAAAATAATCCAGCACAATCTATCAGGCCACCTAAAGCAGGGAAAAGATTACCTGAGAATCTTGATACGGATAGCATGACAAAACTTTTAGATATCAAAGAAACTGGTTTTATTGCTGACAGAGATAAAGCTATTTTAGAACTATTATATTCCTCGGGACTGCGATTAGCGGAACTAATAAATCTTAATATTACTGATATTGATTTAGCAGATGCAACAGTTAATGTCCTTGGTAAAGGTAATAAAGAGCGAATCATTCCAATAGGGCGTTATGCAATAGCCGCATTAAAAAAATGGCTTAATACAAAAAAGAATATAAAAACAATTGATTATGATGCATTATTTATCAGTAAAAGAGGTACTCGATTAAGCCCGAGATCAGTCCAATCAAGACTTAATTATTGGGCCAAGAGACAAGGTATAACTACAAAAGTATACCCTCATCTCTTAAGGCACTCATTTGCAAGTCACCTGCTTGAATCCAGTCATGATTTGAGGGGTGTTCAAGAATTACTAGGTCATGCAAATATCAGTACCACCCAAATATATACGCACCTTGATTTTCAGCATCTTGCCCAGATATATGATGAAACTCATCCGCGAGCTCGTGTAAAGCGGAATAAATAAATCTGTAATAATTGATTGGTTTTAAACCCATAAATTACTAACACAGGGGATAAAAATGGAACAATTCCGAGGCACCACTATCGTTTCAGTCCGTCGCAATGGAAAAGTTGCTATCGCGGGTGATGGTCAAGTCAGCTTGGGTAATACCATAATGAAAGGAAATGCAAAAAAAGTCAGAACTCTTGCTTCAGGGAAAGTTATCGCTGGATTTGCTGGCGGGACAGCAGATGCTTTTACACTATTTGAATTATTTGAAAGCAAAATTGAGCAATATGGTAATTTAACAAGGGCAGCCATAGAGCTAGCAAAAGAATGGCGAACTGATCGTCGCTTAAGACGTTTAGAGGCACTTCTTTGCGTAGCTGATAAAGAATCTTCTTTTATAATTTCAGGAAATGGTGATGTGATTGAACCTGAAAATAATATTATGGCTATTGGGTCTGGTGGAGCATTTGCTCAGGCTTCGGCACTTGCTCTAATAAACCATACCAAATTAGATGCAGCCACAATAGTTGAGGAATCATTAAAAATAGCTGGTGAGATATGTGTTTATACAAATCACAGCATTACCGTTGAAGAATTAGCTGAAAAATAACCTACACGGAAGAACAATTATGTCGCAAATGACACCAAGAGAAATAGTTCAAGAACTTGATAATCATATTATTGGTCAAGACGAAGCAAAGAGAGCTGTAGCGATTGCTTTAAGAAATCGCTGGAGAAGAATGAACGTTGATGAGCCATTAAGAAGTGAGATAACCCCTAAAAATATTCTCATGATCGGACCAACAGGTATTGGTAAAACAGAAATTTCAAGACGACTTGCGAAATTAGCTAAAGCACCTTTCATAAAAATTGAAGCCACAAAATTTACTGAGGTAGGTTATGTTGGTCGTGAAGTGGATAGCATTATTCGAGACCTTGTAGATATTGCCATTAAAATTACCCGCGAAACTGAAATGGAAAAAGTCCGACATCGCGCAGAAGACTCCGCAGAAGAGAGAGTACTTGATGCTTTACTCCCTCCTTCATCAAATAATGATGATGCTCTTGCTGATACCAAAGAAAATATGCCTAGTACTAGACAAAAATTTCGCAAGATGCTGAGAGAGGGAAAGCTGGATGACAAAGAAATTGAACTTGAAATTCAAGCTGCGCCCATGGGTATAGAAATTATGGCTCCACCAGGAATGGAGGAAATGACTAATCAGTTGCAAGGTATGTTTCAAAATCTTTCTAACAACAAAACAAAAACTCGAAAACTAAAAGTTCAAGATGCAATGAAAATATTGATTAATGAAGAAGCAGCAAAAATGCTTGATGAGGAAAAACTAAAAGCTCAAGCCATTGAATCAGTTGAACAGCAAGGTATAGTTTTTTTAGATGAAATAGATAAAATCGCCAAGCGCTCAGAAGGGATGGGGGCTGATGTCTCAAGAGAAGGTGTACAACGAGACCTTCTGCCTCTCATTGAGGGTTCCACAATTAACACCAAATATGGAATGGTGAAAACAGATCATATTTTATTTATCGCCTCTGGCGCATTTCATGTCTCAAAACCATCTGATTTAATCCCAGAGTTACAGGGGCGCTTCCCAATTAGAGTTGAATTAAAATCACTTAAAACAGAAGACTTTGTTCGTATTTTGACAGAACCAGATGCATCTCTTACAACTCAGTATATGGCACTAATAAAAACCGAAGGTGTACATTTAAAATTTACTAGTGGAGGAGTTAAACGTTTGGCTGAGGTTGCTTTTCATGTAAATGAAAATACTGAAAATATTGGCGCCAGGAGATTGCATACTGTTCTGGAAAGATTGTTAGAAACAATATCATTTGAGGCTTCGGAAATAGAAGGCAGTAATATCAAGATAGATCAAGATTACGTTAATAAACATCTCGCAGAATTATCAAAAGATGAGGATTTAAGTCGCTATATTTTATAATTAAATTCTAGCCTAAAGATATTCAATGATAAACGCGCCAATCAAAATCAAACTACGCAATAAATCAAAATTGCTATCCATTGAATTTGAAGGTAATGAGATTTTTGAACTCTCTTTTGAGTTTCTCCGAGTTCATTCACCCTCTGCTGAAGTCAGAGGGCATGATCCCAGTCAAGCAGTTCTTCAATTAAATAAACATGATGTGTTGATTAAAGATATAGAACCCATAGGGCATTATGCGATAAGATTAATTTTTGATGATGGGCATGATAGTGGTCTTTATACATGGAAGTATCTTTATGAATTAGGCCAAGATCATGATGCACTATGGCAAGCTTATCTCGACCAACTTCTGGCATCTGGATATAATCGCCCTAAAGTAACAGATGATTAATTAATGGATAAAAAAACAACTCACTTTGGTTACAAAACTATTGCCAGAGAAGAGAAGGCATCGCATGTAAAAGATGTCTTTGACTCTGTGTCAAGTCGATACGATATTATGAATGACCTAATGTCAATTGGCTTACATAGGCTATGGAAGAAGTATACTATTGAAAAAGCGGCGGTAAAACGCGGTCAAAATATCCTAGATCTAGCTGGTGGTACTGGAGATCTGGCAAAAGCATTTTCCAAGCAAGTGGGTGAAGACGGTCATGTTGTATTGGCTGACATTAATATATCAATGCTCAAAGAGGGCCGCGCTCGATTAATTGATGCTGGCGTAACAAAAAATCTATCAATAGTTCAATTAAATGCTGAAAATCTTCCATTCCCAAAAAATAGTTTTGATCTAATCACTATAGCGTTTGGCCTTCGAAATGTAACCGAAAAACAAATAGCATTAGAATCAATATTTAAAGCTTTAAAACCTGGTGGCAAACTATTAATTTTAGAATTCTCAAAGCCTATTAGTATGATGCAACCCCTATACGATCTTTACTCTTTTAAAATCCTACCTTTTCTTGGTGAATTGGTAACCAATGATGCTGAAAGTTATCGTTATTTAGCAGAATCAATTCGCATGCATCCTGATCAAAATACCTTAATTAGTATGATGAAAAATGCAGGATTAGAACGTTGCCGCTATCAGAATCTGACTGGTGGAATTGTAGCACTGCATGAAGGATATAAATTCTAGTGAATATTCTTGATAAGACAATTCAGCCATTTATAAATATGGTTAATAGGCAGATTGCAGAAAAAACTCCAGCCTTCAACCTCAGTAAAGAGCTTAGTGGTAAAATAATTTCAATGAAAATTAGAGACACAGACCATCATATAGATTTCATTATGACTGAGAATAAACTTCAAGCGATTAATGATTCAGACGATCATGACGTGCAGATAACAGGTTCATTACTGACTTTTGCAAGTCTAATAAAAAATAGTCCAGAAGAAGCTGTCAGAGATGGGTTATTAAATTTTCAAGGAGATATAGGTACTGGACAAAAGTTTCAAGAACTAATGCAATACGCTAAGCCGGACTTTGAAGAGGAGTTATCGCGGGTATTCGGAGACATGGCGGCACAGAGTATTGGAAAGGTAAATTCTAAGGTATCTCATTGGATAAAAGATTCAAAAAATATCTTAGAACAAAATGTTTCTGAATATCTTCAAGAAGAACAAAAGATACTTCCAAGTAAATATGAGTTTAATAAATTTCAAATAGCTGTAAATAAGTTACGTGATGATGTTGACCGTATTGAAATTAAGTTCAAAAAAATAAATCATCTCAATTAAAAAAAGTATGTCTTCATTTAAAAATTTAAAAAGATTAATAAAGATTCAGCACGTTTTTGTTAGCTATGGTCTTGATGAATTGATTGATAAAACTGGATATTTAAAACCTTTAAAGTATCTATTTTTGTTGTGGCCAAAAAGAGTTAATAAGAAACTCCCACTGGGAAAACGAATACGAAAGGCACTGGAAGAACTAGGACCAATTTTTATTAAATTTGGTCAAGCTATCTCGACTCGACGCGATCTTCTCCCCCTGGAAGTTGCAGATGAACTTGCAAAACTTCAAGATCAGGTGCCCCCATTTCCAAAAGAGCAGGCCTTAGAAATGCTGGCAAAAGAATATGATCAGCCACTTGATGAGCTATTTTTAAGAATCGATAATGAACCATTAGCGGCAGCTTCTATTGCTCAAGTTCATAGTGCTGCGCTGATGAATGGCCAAGAAGTGATTATAAAAATTTTACGGCCAAATATTAAAAATCTTATTGAATGTGATGTTGCGGTTCTTCATATATTGGCTCGTTTAGCACAAAAATATTGGCATGAAAGCGAACAAATTAAACCCATAGAAATAATAAATGAATACGAAAAAACCATAATTAATGAATTAGATCTTAAACGTGAGGCAGCTAACACCACAAAATTAAAAAGAAATTTTTCTGGCTCAGAACTACTTTATGTCCCTGAAATATACTGGGATTTTTGTCGAACTAATATTTTAGTACAAGAGCGTATTTTTGGTACATCAATACGTGATATTGATGCCCTTAAGTCAAATAATACAAATTTCAAAGTCCTTGCTGAAAATGGAGTGGAGATATTCTTCACACAAGTATTTAGACATAATTTCTTTCATGCGGATATGCACCCAGGAAATATCTTTGTTCAGTTGGATGATCCTGAAAATCCCAAATATGCTGCGGTAGATTTTGGAATAATCGGCACACTTACTGAAAATGATCAATACTATTTAGCTGAAAACTTTTTAGCCTTTTTTGAGGAAGATTATAGAAAGATCGCTCAATTACATATTGATTCAGGATGGGTCCCCTCCGATACCAGAGTTGATGAATTAGAAATTGCTGTTCGCACAGTATGCGAGCCAATCTTCAATAAACCACTATCGGAAATTTCTTTTGCTAATGTATTAATAAGCCTTTTCAATACTGCAAGACAATTTAATATGGAAATTCAACCTCAGCTCATTTTGTTGCAAAAAACTTTATTTAATATTGAGGGTCTAGGTCGACAACTATATCCAGAATTAGACCTCTGGAAAACTGCTTATCCTGTTTTGAAAGAATGGATGGGAGAACAAATGGGGCCTAAAGCAATTCTTAACGATTTCCGAAACAATCTTCCATTAATGAGGCAAACTGCACGTAATTTACCAAAAATTATTAAACATTTATCGCAACAAGCGGCAGGTAAAAATACAAATAATATCCAATTAATAGAATTACAACAAAAATTAGCTCAACAGCAACAGCAACAGTTTTTTATTGGGCTGGGAATAACATCTATCTCATCGAGTATACTAATTTATTATCTGGCTTCCTTGTCATGGTTCGCCTATCCATTATTACTGATTGGAGTAATCAGTTTATACAAAGGTAAACCAAAGTAAGTGCGAACCATCAAAAGTTATGTCAAACGAAAAGGCAGAATCACCGATGGTCAAAATCAAGCGATTAATAAATTATGGCCACGATATGGTATTGACTATTCCTCAAAATCCTTAGATTTTTCATTAATTTTTGAGAATAATAACCCAGTTCATCTAGAAATCGGGTTTGGCGATGGTGAATCTTTAATTACCCAGGCAGCATCTAATCCAAACAAAAATTACCTCGGTATTGAAGTTCATGATCCTGGAATTGGTCGATGCCTGATGAATATCGAAAAATATGGCCTAACTAATATAAAACTTTCTTCGCATGATGCTATTGAGGTCATCAATGATCAAATAAACACAGATACAATTGAAAGGGTCAACTTATATTTTCCAGATCCATGGCCAAAAAAAAAGCATCATAAACGTCGAATTGTGCAGCCCACATTTCTGGATATGATTGGGAATCGCTTAAAAGAGGGTGGTACATTTAATATTGCAACGGACTGGGCGGCCTATGCAGAACAAATCGATGAAGTTTTTTCCCATTCAGATCACTTTATCTGCTCAGAGCGCCGTGAACACAATGGTGAGCTACCATTCATGCGGCCTCGAACGAAATTCGAAAATCGTGGATTAAAGAAAGGTCATCGAATATGGGATTGGTGTTTTAAAAAATCTAATGCTTAAATAAGCTTGCGTTTCATGGTATCTGGACCAGATACGTGCATGACTTAGTCACATACTGAAACATTGACCTTCCATTATTTCATCTTCATGCATTGGTCCGATTCTCATTCCATGGAGCCACCTTGATTAGAAGCAACATACCTGGAATCGCAAAAATCATGCAGAGTAAAAAGAAATTTGTCCAACCAGTTTGTTCAACGATCACTCCTGTAACTGAGTTCGCAAAGACTCTTGGAACTGCCGCAATCGCAGTAAATAATGCGAGTTGCGTTGCAGCAAATGCAGGATTCGTTGTACGCGCCATAAATGCAATCAAAGCCGCTGCACCGAGACCGACACCAAGGTATTCGAAAAAGACAGCTACTCCCAGCATCCATGGATTAGGGCCTACTTCTGACAATATAACAAAACCAAGAATACTAACAATTTGCACGATGCCAAACAGCCAAAGAGCACGATTGATTGCCACCTTAACCATGATTATTCCACCCACCATTCCACCGAGAATTACGGCGACGAGGCTTGCTATCTTTGAGATCGTACCAATCTGCGTCCCAGTAAATCCAAGGTCTATGAAGAAGGGCGTTTGCAGTGCAGTCGCCATATTGTCACCGAGTTTATAGAGAAACAAAAAAGCCAGAACTAGCAACGCAGAGCTTAATCCAGCACGTCCAAGGAAGTCTCGAAATGGCTCTATCACAGAATCTCTTAAGGTTTTTGGTGGCGTGGGTTCGGCTATCGCTTCGTCAATGACAAGAGTTGCAATGATTCCAACCAACATGAATAGGGCCACAATTATGAACACCATATGCCAAGGCAGATGGTCCGCCAGAATGAAACCAAGTGCACCAGGTATTAACCCAGACAGTCGATAGGCCTGTACATGAATTGAATTTCCTAACCCAAGCTCCACGTCTGGTAATAATTCACGCCTGTAAGCATCAAGCACAATATCCTGACTGGCACTGAAGAACGCAACAGCAATAGAAAGATAAGCGATGCTCCAAATCGACACATCGGGCTTAAAAATTCCCATTGAGCCCATGGATAACAATAGAGCCACTTGCGTGACGAGCATCCAACCACGGCGGTGACCCAGAAATGGCAAGGTAATGTGGTCAATGATCGGTGACCAAATAAACTTCCACGTAAAGGGAAACTGAACGAGTGCAAAAAAACCGATCTCAGCCAGACCAACACCTTCCATTCGCAACCAACCTGGAACCAATTGAAACAATAGGTATAACGGCAATCCCGATGTAAAACCCGTGAAAACGCAAATCAACATTCGTCGATTCAGAATCGCTTCTTTAAAACTCTCCGAACGCGAGCGATCATGTATGGTGCTATTTGGCATAGACCCAGTCATAATCCATCGTTATGGGTGCGTGGTCAGAAAATCGTTCGTCACGGTAAATAGAGGAGCTCATAACTTTATTCTTCAGTCCTGGCGTCACAGCGTGATAGTCGAGCCGCCACCCGACATTATTATCCCAGGCACGACCACGGTTGGACCACCAGGTATATTGCTCATCATCCTGTGACAACACCCTGAATGCGTCTGTATAACCGAACTTTCCAAATACTTTGTCTAGCCAAGCCCGCTCTTCAGGAAGGCATCCTGAATTTTTCTGATTTTGCTTCCAGTTCTTAATATCACCTTCTTTATGGACGATATTCCAATCGCCACATAAGATATATTCCGAATGACGCCGTCTCAACTTTATCAAATGCGCCTCAAATGCCTCCAAACATCTCATCTTAAAGGTCTGACGAATATCGCCAGAAGAGCCTGAAGGTAAATAAACAGAAACAATATTTATCGGGCCAAGTCTAACTTCAATGTATCGTCCTTCATCATCGAACTCTTTAAAACCAATACCAAAAATAACCTTCTTAGGTTTATGCCGAGTATATATCGCCACCCCGCTATAACCTTTTTTCAAAGCATCCTTGTAATAACAAAAATAGTCAGTAGGTTTAAAGCATTCGTCCACAAGTTGAAATTCCTGTGCCTTTGTCTCTTGTATGCAGATCACATCTGCATTTTGCACTTTTAACCACTCAAAGAAACCTTTCCTTGCAGCAGCCCTAATACCATTTGCATTTAAACTAATAACACGAAACAATTTTTTATTCCTTTTAGACTTATTTTAACTATAAGAATTGAGTTAACTAACAATCCTACTGACTTCGACCTATAATAGGAATTATATCTTGGCATAATATTAAATCGATGTAACAGAAACTATAGTGATCTCATAAAATGCAAATATATAAAAGAAATTTTCTCGAATTGGCTATAAAACTAGGTGTTCTTAAATTTGGTGAATTTACCTTAAAATCTGGTCGAAAAAGTCCTTATTTTTTTAATGCTGGTCTTTTTAATACAGGTCAGGCGGTCGCAGATCTGGGTCAATACTATGCAAATGCGATTATCGACTCTGAAATAGAATTTGATATGATATTCGGCCCCGCTTATAAGGGCATACCACTAGCTACATTATCAGCGGCAGCACTTGCTGAACACCACCAAATAAATAAACCGTTTTCCTATAATAGAAAAGAGCAAAAAAAACATGGTGAAGGTGGAAGCATTGTAGGTGCTCCTATAAGTGGTCGAATACTAATTATTGATGATGTAATTACTGCTGGTACAGCTGTAAAAGAAGCATTCGATTTAATTAAAAATTCAAATGCAAAGGTTGCTGGATTGGTAATCTCAATAGACAGACAAGAAATAGGTATAAGCGGAAAATCAGCTATTCAAGAACTGGAAGATAATCTTAATATACCAGTTGTGAGTATCGCCAAACTTGATGATCTTATCGAACTAATTAAAACATCAGAAGACCTAAAAGTTCACTTGCCATCAATAATCAAATATCGCCAGCAATATGGCATCACAGTTTAAATCATCTTGTATTAGGTCAAGATAGGCTTATAACTCTCGCATCATGTCCAAAACAGCAATATTTTGCATTGGGGTTCCTGTAATCCTCAAGATATTCTTTTTTCCTGCCATATCTAAGGTTATCTCAGTATCTAAGATATCTTTAAGCAAAGTTACGTTTTTAAGATATCCAGCTTTATCTGCAACTCGCATATCTGGAGTAAATGATCGCGTGAGATCGTAGTCAAATAACACGTTTACATCCTTACGCCCATAGACCTCAGCAGCAATTTCACCTGTTTGAGAAGTCGTACATAATGAAGCAACAACTGCTCCATTTGTGATGGACTCGATATTTTTATCATTAATCAAGCATTCGGAGGTATTGGTAACCATAATAATAGTATCGTAATCCCCAAGATGCATGACATCTTGAAATTTAGCGCTTATACCTAAATCATTGCAGGAGGCCTCAAATGTTTCAGCACGTTGATTCCTGGCATGATAATCAATGCAACCTATCAAAGGAAAGGCATAATTAAGATATCGAATAACCTCAATTGCTAATTTACCTGCTCCTATTATCAGAATTTTATTTGGGTCATGCTTCAAGCTTTCAAAAAATAAACATACCATCGCAGCAGTTCGCTGTTGAATCTGATCTTTGATATTGCATTCAAAGATACGCTGACCTTTTTCATAAATTCGACCAATAGTTGCGTATTCATTACTTATAACGTCATAAGGACCGGACACTTCATAAATCAACGGAGCCTGATCACCACGCAAAAGAAAAGTTGTTTCAAAGACATTATCACCTAAAAAACTTCCATCCATATTTTCAAATTCCAACAAAGCACGTTGGTATTTCAAGTAATGATTATTAATTAATAGTTGTCGAATATTAGCGATTAATATTTCTTTATTAAGAATAGTTTTACTCATTTTTTTCTTTTTGAATTAAATCGTTCATTACTATTTTGAAACATCAAAGAATTGATGAATCAGCTAAGATCTACCAGAATGACCAAAACCACCTTCACCTCTATCGGTTTCTTCAAACTCTTCAACCACCTCAAATTCAACTCTCTCCACAGGAATAAAAACCATTTGGGCAATTCGCTCACCAGGTTTTACAACATAGGTTTTAGTGCTTCGGTTCCAACACGAAATAAAAACTTGGCCTTGGTAATCTGAATCAATCAAACCTGTTAGATTACCTAGTACTAATCCATGCTTATGACCCAATCCTGACCTTGGTAACAAAATGGCTGCTAAATTATTGTCGGCGATATAAATAGCAAGACCTGTCGGAATTAGATGAGTCTCTCCTGGCTCAACAATTAATCCCTCATCAATACATGCCCGCATATCCATACCTGCCGATCCATCAGTTGCTAAATGTGGCAATGGAATATTATTACCTATTCGTGGATCTAATATTTTTAACTGTATAGATTTCATCATTTTTTCCAATTAACGAATAGAGGTTATATTTGAAGATTTTTTATTTTTTTGTTCAAATTTTATCTGAAATTTTTCAGCAATCAAAAGTACTAATTTTTTAGCTAGAATATCTTTTGCCATTTTTTTAAATATCTTTTCTGACGTCCCCCAGAAGACATTTACAGCATTATCATCTTGATCAAATCCATCGTTTGGACCGACTTTATTTGCAATAATCATATCCAATGATTTGTCATTGAGTTTTTTTAATGCATATTCCTTCAAGCGATGAGTTTCGGCAGCAAATCCAACAGTAAATGGTGCTATTTTTAATTCACTAACGGACGCAAGCACATCTTCAGATTTTACCAATTCTATAATTAAATCATTTTTCAATTTCTTTATTTTGTTCTTATGAAAAACAGCTGGGCGATAATCTACTACCGCTGCCGCTGACACAAATATATCCACATCATTTATGTTGTTATGCACAGTTTTAAGCATATCATCAGCAGTTTCTGTATATGTAAGTGTCATATGCTGTGGCTTAGGTAAATTAGTTGGTCCACTGACCAAGTGAACCTCTGCGCCTGCAGCTCTGAATTCAGAAGCTAGGGCATATCCCATTTTTCCTGAGCTTCTATTGGTAATATAACGGATTGGATCAATAGATTCTCGAGTTGGTCCAGCCGTGATTAGCACTTTCATACCTATTAACGGTCGATCAATATTCATTACTTTATTTATTAAAGTCTCTACAATAAATTCAGGCTCTGGCATTCGGCCAATACCAGTTTCTCCACAAGCTTGATCACCAATTTCTGGTTCAATAATTACTATTCCTCTATTAAGAAGAATATTTCTATTCTCCTGAACAGCTGAATTTCCCCACATTATATGGTTCATTGCAGGGGAAATCACAATCTTTGCTTTTGTTGCCAAACATAATGTAGTTAACAAATCATTGGCTGATCCTTGCGCAATTTTTGCCATAACATTAGCTGTTGTTGGAGCAATTAATACGTAATCTGCCCAACGAGCTAATTCAATATGAGTCATTACTGCTTCAGCTTCCTTATCCCATAAATTTGATCTCACTGGATTTAATGACACGGCCTGAAGAGTTGTTTCCGTAACGAACTCCTTGGCACTTTCAGTTAAAACTACCTTTATTGAAAAACCATGTGCGCGCAACTGCCTCACCAGTTCAGGTGATTTATATGCTGCAATACTTCCAGTGACGCCGAGTAAAATATTTTTCATAGTATAAATAAAATCAATAAGTTCTTATATTAAATGCAAGCTTATACGTTGCTGTACCTATATTTCCAGTAAATTAAATAATTAATCGATATTCAATAAAATAATTCTTTCTGTTAGCCAAAAAATAAGAGGGTTAAAATTTCAAGATAAATCAGGTAAAATACCCCATTACTCTTGATTACACATCAAGGTACTGGTATAAAGTTCCGCTGCTCGCTACTTAATGAGCAATTATCTTTTAACAACACAGCAAGAGACTGAGCCATGTCTAAAATTTGTCAAGTTACAGGAAAACGCCCAATGAGTGGAAACAATGTTTCGCATGCTCACAATAAAACTCGTCGTCGTTTTCTGCCTAATCTTCAAAATAAAAGATTCTGGCTAGAAAAAGAAAATCGATTCATTAGACTTAAAGTATCATCAAAAGGTCTAAGGATTATCGATAAGCATGGTTTAGAAAAAGTCTTAGCTGATATGCGTGCACAGGGTCAGCGCGTTTAATTTTATATCGGAAACTAAAATGAGAGAAAAAATAAGATTAGTCTCAAGTGCCGGAACCGGTCATTTTTATACAACAGATAAAAATAAACGTGTGCATCCAGAAAAAATGGAAACAAAGAAATACGATCCTACAATTCGAAAACATGTTCTTTATAAAGAAGCAAAAATCAAATAAGCCTCGTAGTATTTAATCTATTGCTAAATTAAATAGATATTTTCTTAAGTAACCCAACCCTTGAAATCAAATGCCTGAATTACCAGAAGTCGAAACTACAAGACTTGGTATTTCTCCGTGGGTTCTCTCAAAAAAAATTATTGATGTCCAGATAAGAGAGCCCCGATTGCGATGGCCGATTCCCACAAAGATTAAAGATCATTTGCTAAACGAGAGTTTTCTCTCTGTAAAGAGACGTGCAAAATACTTATTATTAGAGACCACCAAAGGATCTGCAATCGTTCATCTTGGGATGTCAGGGAGCTTAAGAATTATTAAAGATTCTGAGCCTCCTGGGAAGCATGATCATTTTGATATAATATTCGATGATGGTTTGGCTCTTAGGTACAGAGATCCGCGACGATTTGGTTCTTTTTTATGGTCAAATAATCCGTTATCACACCCTTTATTGAATAAACTTGGACCAGAGCCTCTAGAAAATCTTTTTACAGGTGACTATCTCTGGAGTAAAGCTTGTAAGCGCAAAGTATCCATCAAACAATTTATCATGAATGCCCAAATCGTAGTTGGTGTTGGTAATATTTATGCTAGTGAGTCACTCTTCATGGCAGGCATAAACCCTAGACGTCAAGCTGGCAGAATCTCGAAATTACGCATGGAAAAATTAGTAGCTTCAATTAAAAATATTCTATTACAAGCAATTGATGCAGGTGGTACGACATTACAAGACTTTCATACCTCAGATGGAGGTGATGGATATTTCAAAGCTAAGCTCAGCACATATGACCGCAAAGGAAAGCCATGTTTATCATGCTCTACTGCGATATCGATGATTGTTATTGGACAACGATCAACATTCTATTGTAAAAATTGTCAAACTTAATTCTTAGCTTTATTAAAACGATCCACAAGAATTTCCTCTACAACTGGTGCAACAAAACTGCTCACATTCCCACCCATGTTAGCAATTTCACGGACTAAACTAGAAGTAATAAATGCATATTCAGTTGGAGTTAAGAATGCTGTTTCAATCTCCTTAGCTAAATATCGATTCATATTCGCAAGCTGCAATTCATATTCAAAATCTGACACTGCACGCAGACCCCTAACTATCACAGTTACCTCATTCGCCATAGCAAAATCAACAGTCAATCCTGAATAATCGCAAACTTCGACATTATCTAAATCAATTAAAACAGCCTTAGCCATATCCACTCTCTCCTCCAATGAAAACATTGGATTTTTTTCAGGATTTGCAGCGATTGCAACGACAACTTGGTCGAAAATTTTTGAGGCACGCACTGCTAACTCTCTATGACCAAGAGTCATTGGATCGAATGTTCCGGGATACATCGCTTTTACCGTCATTAATAAATCCTCACTATGTTTATAACAACTAATTCACTTTTATCAAGGCAAAGCAAACTTTACCAATACTCTTTTGATGAGTAATAACCCAATTCTCCGGAAGAATTGGAAACTCTTGTTTAATGTCTAGCTCAACATATATCTTAGCACCGAACGATAACCATTGACTATGATAAAGGAGCCCAAGCACATCAGTTAATGAATTATCGGCAAAAGGTGGGTCTAAGAATACTAAATTGAATGTTTGATTTGTCTTGGATTTTAAAAAAACCAATGCTTCCTGATTATAAATATTTAAGTTTTTTACTCCAAATAACTTAGCAGTTTCATGTAAGTATCTATTTGCTAACTTGGATTTTTCCACAAATACTACTGATGAAGCACCTCTAGATAGAGCCTCAAATCCTAAGCTCCCAGTACCTGCAAATAAATCCAAGCATTGCGCATTTTCAATATCAGGGGCCAACCAATTAAATAGAGTTTCCCTGATTCGTTCAGATGTGGGTCTTAAATTTTCTAAATTAGCAACTTTCAAGAGGCGATTACGCCATATTCCGGATACAATTCGAATACGCCCCGGATAATCATTATTGTGTAATGTATTTTTCTTTTTAGACATAAATAACAAGTTATTTTTATATAATTAATAAATCCAAAACCAGGAATGTATCAATGACTGAAGAACATAATGACATAGAAGATAAGCCAAAGAACTTTTTTTCAAGACTCACTAGTGCTTTAAGAGGGAAAAAAGATGTCCTAAAAAATAATCTAGTCAATATCCTAACAACAAATAAAATCAGTGATGATCTATTAGAAGAAATTGAAACTGAACTTATAATGGCAGATATTGGAGTTCATACTACCCAAAAAATAATCGATCAATTAAAAGAAAAAAGAAAAAATCCTTCTGAAGGAAATAAGGATCTAAGAAACAATATCAAAGATATTATGCTATCTATATTGGAACCAGTATGTGCCCCATTGATTACAGAGAGCACCGATGATCCTTTTGTAATTCTTATGATAGGAGTAAATGGAGCTGGAAAAACTACCTCTATTGGAAAATTATCACGCTATTTTAAAGACAATAATCAGTCTGTAATATTAGCTGCCGGTGATACATTTCGTGCAGCAGCTATAGAACAACTCCAAGTTTGGGGACAAAGAAATAAAATTGAAGTAATAGCCCAAGAAACTGGCGCTGATCCTGGTGCCGTAATTTTTGATGCTCATGCATCTGCTAAAGCTAAAAAAATTAATATACTTTTAGCGGACACCGCAGGTCGTTTACATACGCAAATAGGCTTAATGGATGAATTAGTTAAAATAAAAAAGATCCTTAAAAAACAATCTGAGGCAGCACCACATGAAATCATGTTGGTTCTTGATGCTAGTCTTGGTCAAAATGCTTTAATACAAGCTGAAAAATTCAATGAAGCATTGGGTGTAACTGGACTAATCATAACCAAACTCGATGGAAGCGCTAAAGGTGGTATCGTTTTAGGCATCGCGGACAAACTAAAAATTCCAATCCGTTTTATAGGCATAGGTGAAAAAATTGAGGATATGCAAGCTTTTGATCGTTATGACTACGTCAATGCTTTATTGAATTTACCTAAAAATTATCAAAATAATTAAAATTTCAAAAAAATGATAAATTTACGCATTTTTTAGTTAAATTTCTTAGTATTTTACTGAAATTTTCTTGTACATAAAAATATTAAATTATTGATTTATATACTTATTTTAAATATTAGATGTATCTATATGTAAAATCGTTCACCATATTATTAGCACTCAATCTTACTGACTGCTAAAATATGTATGTTATTGATTAATATAGATATTGAATTTATGGACATAGCGTTACCAAAAGTAAATTACGATTTAATTCAGGCGGGTCCTGTTGGAAGTCTTGATGCTTATATTCAGGGCGTAGGTATTATTCCTGTTCTCAGCAAAGAAGCTGAACAAAACCTTGCGCACAGATATAATAATGAAGAAGACCTTCAAGCAGCCCGAGAATTGGTCATGGCTCATCTTCGTTTTGTCATTCATATTGCAAAAGGCTATACCGGCTACGGCCTTCCGTTGGAAGATCTAATTCAAGAAGGTAATGTCGGGCTTATGAAAGCTGTAAAACGATTTGATCCTGATTTTGGAGTGCGCCTAGTCTCCTTTGCCGTTCACTGGATTCGAGCTGAAATTCATGAATACGTGCTTCGTAATTGGCGAATCGTTAAAGTTGCTACAACAAAAGCGCAACGTAAATTATTTTTTAACCTTCGTAAGCAAAAAAAGAGCTTGAGCTGGTTGTCTTCAGAAGAAACTAAAGCAGTTGCTGATGATCTTGGTGTCTCAACAACTGAAGTTTCAGAAATGGAAAAGCGTCTCAGCTCTCGCGACATGACTTTTGATCCAACACCTAGCGATAATGATGAAAATAACAACTATAATCCTTCGGCCTATCTACCAAATCCTGATAGTGATCCAGCAACAGCAGTTGAAAATGAACAATGGCATAATAATGCTGTCAGTAAAATGCAAGAATCATTAGAAGCGCTCGATAATCGCAGTCAAGATATTCTTCGTAGTCGTTGGTTAGCAGAAAAGAAAGAAACATTACATGAATTAGCTGATAGGTATGATGTCTCTGCAGAGAGAATAAGGCAAATTGAAGCTAATGCTATTAAGAAACTTCGTCACTCTATGCAATAAAAAAATCTGCTTTTTAAATAGAAATTAATTATCTAAAAGTATTTTTTTAAACTTTCATTAAAATATCTACGCATGAATGATCCTCATAAATGGTTAATTGACTATGATAGTAGTCATAAGAATATTCGATACCCATTATTTTTTTGGTCTGCTGTAATTTTTTACCCAATTAGCTTGATAGGAATTTTATGGCATATAGAAATGCCAGATGCTTTTTATATTGACGTCTCCCCAATAATTAATTGGGGAATAATGTTTCTTTTAGCAACAATTATTTACTATTTTATTATTTCCATATCCTTAGCAATTGGTATGATACCTTTTATTGTATGTGTAATTACTTTTTTTCTTTGGCTAGAAAACATGGATTATCCTATAATATCGATCTCAATAGGAATCAATATAATCAGTTTATATGGTCTCTATCGAGGGAGAAATAAACACACTAATTTTAAAAATTTATGGCAAGACATGCAGATGACCATAATTGGTCCGATTTGGATGCTGTCAAAATTGTATAAAAAAGTTGGAATACCTGAATGACAGAATAATATCTGGAGAAATAATGTCTACATCATCAAAAGATGGCAAAAAAATAAACAATTTAGATCCTCTTGACCTACTAGATATAAAGAGCGATTTGACTGAAGAAGAATCTATGGTCCAGGACACTGTGGGTCGTTTTGTAGATGATAAAATTCTACCCATGATTCAATCGTCTTTTGAAGACCATACTTTTCAATCAGAATTAATAAAAGAAATTGCAGATCTTGGTTTGCTTGGTAGCTCTATAAAAGGGTATGACTGTGCTGGATTAAATAGTATTTGTTATGGTCTAATTTGCCAGGAATTAGAGCGTGGTGATAGTGGATTCAGAAGTTTTGTTTCCGTCCAAAGTAGCTTGGTAATGTACCCGATTTATACCTATGGATCAGAAGATCAAAAAAATAAATGGTTACCTTCATTAGCTAGAGGTGAATCCATTGGCTGCTTTGGTTTAACAGAACCACATGGTGGCTCCGATCCCAATAATATGAAAACACATGCAAAAAAAGACGGTGATGATTGGATTCTAAACGGATCAAAAATGTGGATAACCAATGGCTCTATCGCAGATATTTGTATTGCTTGGGCTATGACAGATGAAGGAGTAAGAGGATTTATTGTTGAAAAAGAGATGCCTGGCTTCGACACTCAAGAAATCCATAACAAATTTTCCTTAAGAGCATCCGTAACAGCAGGCCTTTTCTTTGATAATGTCAGAGTTCCAGACGCTAATGTATTACCTAATATATTAGGCATGAAAGGTCCTTTAAGCTGCTTAAGCCAAGCACGTTATGGAATATCTTGGGGAGTTATAGGTGCTGCACAAGCTTGTCTAAATGAAGCACTAAATTATACAAATGAACGTGTATTGTTTAATAGGCCTGTCTCACATACTCAGACTATCCAAATAAGACTTGCAGAAATGGCTCGCAGGATCACAACTGCACAGCTACTATCCTTCAAGCTCGGCAAACTTAAAGATTCTGGAAAAATTACCCCATCGCAAATATCTATTGCCAAATGGAATAATTGCCGGATGGCTCTCGATATAGCCAGGGATGCTAGGGATATTCTTGGTGGTAGTGGTATAAGTGCAGAATATGTTCCCATCCGTCATATGTTAAATCTCGAGAGTGTTATAACTTATGAAGGTACTGAAACCGTTCATCAGCTAATTGTAGGTAAAGAGTTAACAGGCGTTAATGCCTTTTAAAAGAGTAAATTAATACTTTAGATTTAAATAAAAAAATGTGGCGTATCGCAGCGCCCATGATTTTATCTAATATTTCTATACCTCTTGTTGGAATTACAGATACTGTCATTACAGGACATCTAGAGAATCCAGAATATATCGCTAGTATTGCCGTAGCTACAACTATAATCGGGTTCTTCATCGCTAGTATGAACTTCCTAAGAATGGGAACCACAGGAATAACCGCCCAATATATTGGATCAAAAAATCTAAATGGTTTAAGGGTAATTCTTGGACAAACATTACTTGTCGCCTTGTTGATTTCTTTTTTGGTCCTTTTGCTGCAATCCGATATAAATAAAGTCGGATTGATGCTAATTGGCTCCAATGAAAGTGTCGCTTATTATGCAAGTCAATATTTCTATATTAGAATCTGGGGAATACCAGCTACACTCATAAATTTCTCCTTAATTGGTTGGTTTATCGGCCTCCAAAATGCTTCCGTGCCACTTAAAATGGTAATCGCAACAAATATTACCAATATCATATTGAGTTTAACTTTTGTATTGGTTTTTAATATGCAAATTAATGGCATCGCTTTGGCATCAGTCATAGCCGAGATTATTGGAATGTTAATTGGTTTTAAATATATAAAAAAAGAACTAGTAAAGTATCCAGGCGAGTGGCTTTACAAAAATATCTTTCGATTAAGTGCTTATAAACGATTTATTAAAATCAATACGAATATATTTATTAGAACTATTGCTCTTATTTTTACCTTTGCATTCATTACAGCACAAGGTGCAAGATACGGAGGAATCATTTTAGGTGCAAACGCTCTTCTTATGAATCTGCAAAATCTTTTGGCTTATATTCTTGATGGCTTCGCTCATGCGGCAGAAGCATTGGTAGGAAAAGCCGTAGGTAAAAGAGATAATCAATTATTCAAAGCTGCTGTTAAAATTTGCTTAAAATGGTCAGTTTATATCGCGATTATATTCGCTCTAATCTATGCTTTGACAGGTAAATATATGATCTCTCTCATGACCCATCATCAAATTATTCGTGATACCGCCATCGAATATCTACCATGGATGATTATCTCGCCAATTGTTTCAGTCTGGTCTTTTTTATATGATGGAGTATTTGTTGGAGCTACCCGCTCTAAAGATATGCGAAATGCAATGCTAGGCTCATTATTTTTAGTTTTCTTACCGAGCTGGTATTTTCTTCAACCTCTCGGCAATCATGGCTTATGGTTGACATTCACTCTATTCATGATCAGTAGAGGCGTCACTATGCATTTACTTTACAGAAAAATTGATCTTACTAGAGATTAATAATAATTAGTTTTCTATACTTAAATGGCATTTTAAAAGCATCTTTGATCATTTGATTTAACAAAGGTTATGACGTTTGTTCCTCCACAGCCCGCCATGCAGAATCAATCGCTGCATTAACATAGGCATAAGCTTCAGAATCTGAATTAGCGATTGAAATTTTTCCAAATTGTGCACGCCCTATTTCATGTGGTGCTTTTCCTTCTTCCCATTCTGGGTCATATAACGTTAAATACTCATAAGCATAGCCATGTGGCCATCGGTTCACTGTGATAGCCCTGATATCAGTCTCATGATTGAATCCATGAGGCCCTAATAACGCTTGAAGTTGATCGCGTATTTGCTGCTCATAAGTAGCAAATGATGTTGCATAAACAACATGACGACCTGCTTTATATATTTCTCGTGCAGTTTCTTTGCCAGTTGCTTTTACCTCTGGAACGGTCATCATAAAGATTACCATTGAATCACTGGGTTTTTTAGGTGGCTGATATCCAGCTGTTGAAGTATAAGGAGGTGAAGTAACTACAACAAAAGGATCTTTTGGACAGTCAATTCTATTAACACCAAGCTCAGAGAATGCAATGCCATCTTCTAAATGGATATTAGCCCAAACAAGTGGGATTTTTTCAGCATAACGAAGGCCGTCTTTTTGTGATTCAGGTAACTCTGGACATAGGTGAGGAATCATACTGTTGTAACAAGCTAAAACACTACTTTTGCCCATGACCCTATATGCCTTACCCTCCTTTACATAATCTATTTCTACCCGATCATCATCTGTTTGTCGCACACCAACTACCGTGCTATTGAGTCTTAATCGAATTGAATGTTCACTTTTATCGAGCATTTTATAATCAAAATGACTATTAGAAATATTTGTAAAGTCCGCATCATCTATTGTTACTGCTGGAATTAATTTCTTTACCAATAATCTTGGTACAGAGGCATTTCCATCTGGAAAATATAAGGATTCACCACCGCTCATTGTTCGTAATAAAATCTTTTGCAACAATTTCGCTAGTTTTCCCATTGATTGCATACCAGGTGCACCGAGTGAAATAGCATCCATAACGCTAATATTTTTTCCACCAACACCCCATATTAATTTCATCAATGCATAGAATATCGATGAGGTTTCATCATCTAAACCAACCCGATCTGATAAGAAATCTCCGTAACTTACAGATTGAACATATCGATATGATTCACGAAGAGAAAGATCATCTAAATAATCTCTTTCTCCGTTAAAAAATTCTATTAATTTATCTTGCTCAATGACTGGTATTGGCAATGCTTTAATAGCAGTCTCAAAATCACCTTCACCTTGGTTTAAAGATATCCAATTAGCTTTAACGGTAACTTGACCATCTGGACCTGGAAGAGATAAAGCACTTTGTCCATCGATACTTGTTAGTGATTCATAACCATCGCTTTCATTATCTTTCATAGCATCTAAATCAATACCTAAGTCCTGAAGCAATCCTTTTGCTTCCTTACTGTAATCTCTTGGATTTTCTAGATTGACAGATCCACCAATACCCAATAATAATTTTCCATCATGTTCAAATTCATTACGTTTGGCGTGACCACCAAAATCATCATGATTATCCAATAGTAAAATGCGTGCATCTTGGCCCATTTTTTGTTGATAAAACCACGCTGCCGCAAGACCACTAATTCCTGCACCCACTATCACTAAATCATATTCTTCATTGAGTTCTTTGTAGGAAGACGGTTTTTGACCTGCCCATGCTAGTGCATGCGCTACCTCAAAAGAACCTTGATGACTGCCACGCATTCCGTTAAGCATGGGCGGATAATTAGAGATGGATGCACCTAATTCATGAGTCAATAAATCACTCTG